>OLIW01001348.1_pt1 | contig 22347 bp, 13 predicted proteins | sample 1601321 | NCBI WGS metagenome assembly OLIW01 (sample SAMEA2452114, study PRJEB22498) | human gut metagenome
GCTCGGCCTGGCGGCCCTGCGGGCCGCAAACGCCGCCCCCGTTTTTATCTGCCCTTTGGTTTTTTAAATGACAGCCGCTTCAGCACCTTAACAAAAGCATCAAACACAAAAACAACTTTAATAAAAAGCCCATTATTATCTGCAAGAGAACTGAAGAGCAAATGTACAAAACCTCTTTGTTTATAAAACAGAGAGCACTAACGCACCAGGTTCTTTCAGCGGCCAGTGCTCACAGTACCTGTACACCGATTCTTTGCTTCCCTGTATGTCTTTTTAGCTGCTCCCAGCAGATACTCTTTCTGCGGTATTCAAATAGAATACCGCATGGTATTTGCACACCCGCTGGGTATGCGCCAGACTATTTAGCCTGCAATGCATTTCACCTTTACTTGGCAATACGTCTGAGCAGCCTTATCAGATTCGGCTGGTGAGTTTTTTATACGGCTTTTTTCCTCCCGGACAGCGGGTGGTTTGTTTGTTTCCATTCGCTATACACACAAAAGGCAAAAGAGAAAGCCGTCAGTGCTGTTTTGCACAGCTCTGGCGGCCTAATGATTTGTTGTATCTATGAACTAACTGCTATTTTATTAAGAACCGGTTACTATTTTATATATACATTCCTCAGCAAATAATTATCCGACCATACCTGACCGTTCAATAGATTGAGTAAAGAACTGCTGACAGAATACATAGAGGATAATCAGCGGAATAATGTGAAGTATAACGGCTACTGCGTCATATATGGTTTGTACCGCAGTATCGTTTTGTTTATCCAACACCTGCGTAACATATGTATATCCCGCCTGTCCTATTCGGTTCGCCATAACCTCCGCTGATGGATACAGCATTTTCAAATACCATGCATCGTTATACTGGAACACGAATGCGAACAAAAATACTGTTATTAATAGAGGCATTGCACTAGGCAGCATTATCTGCCAGAAGGTTCGGAAAGTATTGGCTCCGTCTATATAAGCCGCTTCCTCCAGCTCCTTAGGCTGGTTCTTGAAATACTGTCTCAACAGGAAGATATACAAACCATTCCTGTACATGACCGCTGTTGCGCTCATGGCAATAAATACTGCCCAGCTACCAATCAGGTTCAAGCCCTGATTGGTATTATAAATATACCGTGAATTCATAGAAAACATTGTCAATATATTGAAATTCTGGTATCTCAGTCTCATGGAGTCTGCAAGCAGCTGCACCGGTATAACCAGGGTTATTATTACCAAAGCAAAAATCAGTCCGCGGCCCTTAAACTTGAAGCGGGCCAAGCCATATGCAACCAGGGTACATGAAACCATCTGAAGAATACCCAGTCCCAGAGATGATATAATGCTGTTTACAAGCAATTTGCCCGCACCCATGTGATTCCACATAGCAATAAAGTTTAAAAATTCCAAAGAGCGCGGTATGAATATAACCGTACTGTCATACATGTCCTGCTCTGATTTGAGCGAAGTGATAAGCAGCGTAAGTATAGGATACAGCACCAGAAAGCATAATCCCGTAAGCAGAACCGTTCGCACTATAGCCCATACTACCTTGCGCAGCCTTTTGGATTTTAAAATCTGCTTTATACGGTCCAAGCCTTTAGCCTTTTCTATCTTTATGCTGTCTATTTCCTCAGCTCCTACTAAATTAACTGCTCTTTCAGGCTTTCTGGAGCGTTTGGTGGCTTTTTCTTTTTTGTTTTTGACCTTTTCCTCCGAAACATTTTTATCTGTCTCAGCCACGGTCCTCTGCTCCTTTAAAACCTGCTCGGTTTTTTCCTTAGCCATCCCAACACCCCCTTTAATCATTTTCGTTATAAACAAACTTGGATATTATGCCTGAGACTGCAAATATAACTATCGCAGCCGCTACAAAGTAAGTCCAGCCCATCGCCATTGTCAGAGAAACCTCATTCTGCGAGGTTGTTCGTCCAAACAACATAGCTATTACGCCGTTATTCTGTCCGGTTAATACGTCTATCATGGTGTACATTGTATTAACCAGTATCATCGGACTGACCATGGGGAAGGTTATTTTCCAGAAGGCCTCCCATTTAGTCGCACCCTCAACGTCCGAAGCTTCAAAAAGCGCCGGCGATATGGTTTGCAGTGCCGCAAGGAATATCAGTATCTGCACGCCCGAAAGAGTTATAATATTACTCAGTTCCCCAAAGGCGCCCGTTATAAAATCAGCAAAGCCCCCCAGGCCGTTCATTTCCCGCAGCGTATTTTCCAGCATGCCTACTATATCCAGCCCCATATCCGTTGTTGAGGCATCAGTGCCGTTGGACATCTGGTGTATGGCCCAGTTATTGCCCAGCGTGCCCGAAGCCGCACCAGTAGAAGTAACTACCGGCATGAAGAATATCGCGCGAGCCACTCCTCGGCCTACAAACTGCTGGTTAAGCACGTTAGCGATTATAAAGCTGAAAATAAGTATTGCCGGAATATATATCAGTTCGCCCGTTGCAACATTTTTCAGCGCAGTAATATAGGCAGTATCCTTAGTCAGTGCCTGTACATAATGAGCTATCCCGTTGCCAGCCAAACCAGTCCCGGATGAAACTGTCGCGTCTACCACCATACCGGTCGATTCCAGCATCGCTCCTACCGATACGGTTTGGGCAGTCCTAAAACTCAGCATAAGCGAGGTATAGAGCGGCGACATTATAAACACCAGAAAACCTACTATAAACGGCAGCACGAAAATCCAGCCCCAAAGTGAGCGCTTGGTCATAAGATCAAGCTTGCGTGAACGCGGTTTATACATGCGCCTAAGCCCCCTTCCTTACAACTAAATAATCATTAGCCGGAACGGTTACGCCGTCCACGGTTGTTTCGGTATTGCTGTAGTTGACATACACCTGAGTTCCGTCTTCATATTCTGTCAGGCTCAGGTCTTCGCTTATGCGCCGATGGTTGGTCATCCTAAGCTGAGCTGTATGGCCCAGTTCCTCGTTATAACGTGTATAGCTTTCAATAGCGTTATCCAGCCAGGACACATAATTAAGCGCATACATGTCCTCATAATAGTTGTCGTACATCTCAACATCGTTGTCGTACATCTCAACATCGTTGTCGTACATCTCAACATCGTCGGCATACATCCAGCGGTAGAACAGGCCCGCGCCGTATTCAACCGCATTAAGCAGAGAACGCTGGGGATCGCCGCTCTGATTTATAGCTTCGCCCGAATAGCTTATAAGGCCATGCACTACCATCTGATAGAAGGGAATGGACTCGTCAGCCATATAATGCGTGCTGCTGGTATTGGGCAGTTCAAAGAGCACGCTGGTGCCGCCGAGCATATAGCTGTTTGCGCCTACATTGGCTATTTTAAAGCCGGCATCCTCAAAAAGCTTATTAACATCGGCATATATATCCTGAACCTCGTTCCTATCGTTCAGTTCATTTGTGTTATAATCGCCTGTAAGCACCTCGCCCATCCTGCCTAAGCAGATGGAATTAAGCCCCATATCCTTGAAATCTTCTATCAAGGTCTGCGCAGCCGAAGAAACTTTAGAGGGTTTAACTATATAAGAGCCACTCCAGTTGCTGCTGTTCATAAGATCAAACTGCTTATAAAAAGCGTTGCTCCTGGATATTTCCCTGGAAACGTCTGTATAGGTAAAGAACCCGTCCAGCAGATTCGCCGTGCCGACTGTTATTAACTCGACGTCATAGAAAATATCTATATTGTTATCTGCTGCATAGCTTATAAGCTGGTTAAGCTCATCTCTTGAACCCATCTCAGACAAAAGCCTGATGCGGTTCCAGTAACGGTTATAAAGCCCCTGATTGGCCCAGCCTCTATAACGGACCGAAATATTTTCCACGCCGCCGTCGGTAAGCAAGGAAAGTATCTCCTGAGCCTGACTGTAGGAGGTCAGCGGATTAACGTACCAGTACCCTACGCCAAAGGCGGTCTCATATGAGTCTATAGCCCCTTCCAGTTCAACGTTGAAGGGGATATTTTCCTTAGCGGTCTGCTCTCTGAGGTCATCCCTGGCTATAAGATATTCTCTGTAATATCTGGCCATATCGCTGTATTCATTTCCTTCAGAAGCAGGCAAAATGCTGTATTTTACTTCGATCTTCTCTTTTATGGGTTCTTCCTGATAAGCTGTCAGGGTCTGATCCAAGCCTAAAAAGCTTACGTCATCGCTGCCCACATACTGGAATTCAGCCCAGGCCTTATTGCTGGGGCTGCGCGAGCCGCGGTTTACGTCCGCTTTGACGGTGGCTACAGCCTCAGCGCCTTCTATAATGCAGAAAAGCGAGCTGGTTTCCTTCTTAATTCCCCATACGGGAAGATATCCCTGCTCTGTAATGGCAGGCGCTTTGTCATAGCTGTTGCCCTTGCCTCTGTCCTCTCCGTAAAGGGGAATGGACATTTCAGAGGAAAGCTGAACCTTGCCGTTATTGAAATTGATTAACGCTCCCGAACCATCCGGAACCACTATATATCCCTCTTCGGTGCTGTCAGCGCTTCCGAAATACTCCATAAGCGTGATGCTGGTTATATCATAGCGGGAATCGTCATATTCAATTTCCTCTGACGGCACGCTTACTTTAAGGCCGTCAGCCTCCAGATAATAATCCATGGGGACCAGGAAAAGATTGCTGTTATCCGAAACAAATCCGGCACTATCGTTGTACTCGTCTATTTCCTCAGCCGTGATACCCGACTCGGCAAAATAACTTTCCATATTGCTCAGCAGCAGCCTGTTCTGCCAGATGGAAACCGAATGCAGCACATAATAGCTTCCGCCCTCTGCGAGCAAATCCTCTATATTGGGCGCATTGGATTTTATATTATCTTTCTGGTCGTTAGTTATGGTAGTTGAGGTTGTATCCGCCCAGATTGTCGAATTAACCAGCTTATAATTGGCCTCGGTAAGCATTCTTGCCGTCAATCCGCCGTTAGCCTCTATCGTGGCGAGCAGTTCACTGTACCGCGCCTCAGGAATAAGCACCGGGAAATTATACGGCAGGGGCACCTGTCCGATTATGTATACTACCCTCAGCCCGCCTTCGGGATTGGTGGTAATATAATATTGCTTAAGAACATCTTTGCCCGCATCCAGGTTATTTTCATCCCTGTCCTTTTGATAGGCCAAGCTGTCGGTATAACTGTTTTTAGTGCTGATGGATTCGCTGGTTTTATCCACAGTACGGATAATAAGCTGACTCCTCATGCGCGCGGACATACCTGTGCTTGCCTGAATGGTCTGCTCGCTGGGATTAGAGAACCACACTTCGCCCGAAGCCTTGTGCACCAAAGCTATATCAAGGTCGCTGTCACTGAAATACAGTTCATAATTATCGTTTTCCTCTACCAGCTTATATTCCTTATAGATTTCCTCGCCGTTATCATCTACCTCCGACAATCTGTTAAACACCTTGTCGCCAAATTCAAATGCCGGCAGTCCCGATACATCGGGGAAAGCGTACGTTGAAGTTTGGCCGGTAACCCTTGTGCTTATAACAATCATCGTGGCGACAATAGCCGCAATCACCAGTAGGACTACAAGCTTAATAAGGAAGATTTTTAATTGCTGCGGCATACGTTTCTGCATGCTTGACTCCCTCCTTTTTTTCGCGCCGGCACTGCCGTTTTAAAAAACAAACCTGTCATAAAACACCGAACACTCCTTGTTTGCAGCGCTGCCTAATAATATGAACAGAACATATTTTAGGCGCCTTCTGAATAAAGATATTTCGTTCTGCAGGAGCTTTTTACGCTCCGGATGCGAACGCGCCGCATTTTATTCCTGCGGCCTTTCCGCCCGGCCCTTATATTGAACAATCGTCCGCTTAAAGGCCGGGAATGAGAATAATTTATTAGTGAGCCTCCAAAGTTATCAGAAGCGCATGGTAATTTCCCTGTATATGGTGTATACCACGCTTACCAGCTGCTGCAAAAGGAAGAAGAACAGCATGGCTATAAAGGCTATAAGCGCCATTCCGAATACAATAAACAGTATAATAAAGAACGTAGCTATCGCGCCGTACTGATGGGTGGTCATAGTACCCGTATAGAGCAGCAGGCCCGTCCAGAAGGTGCCCAAGAAGCCCAGGAAGGAAAATATGGAGGATTCATCCACCGACATCACAAAGCTGGCAAAGGTCTGGAAGAAGGTCATCAGCAAAGTAGGCATAATGGAATAGGAAGTATATATAAATATGTCCCTCATGCTTCCTTCGCCGTTGAACAGGGTTGTTATTCCCCAGTTTGCACAGCACCACAGCAGCACTATAATGGCTGTATTGAAAGTAGTGCTTACAATATTTATCCCTCTCGGATACGCCGCCATTATATTAAAGCTGAATCCGCCAAACTGCTGGAAAAAAATCTGAGAGATGATATAAAGCGCCAGCACGGTAAAGCCCACGCCTAAATGCCCTCTTTTATCATGCTTTAAGTCCCAGAACCCCTTAAAGGGATGTATCATAACATAAAAGAGGAATTTAAAGGCGTCACCGTATTTTCTAAGACCTGCTTTGAAACGCTCGCCGCGCACGCTGTTTTTTACCGCAAGCTCGCTCATTCTTCCCGGCCCCCTCTCTTAATAAAGCTCCGCGTCCTGCGGACAATTTTATACACGATATAAATAACCACCAGCGCTATAATGACCGTCATCAATACAGGCATAACATCTTCCAGTATCTGATTGCGGTATTTAGCAAACGCCTGACCATATTCCTCCTGGTCATAGGCAAGGAAGAAGTTATCGCAGGCAGATTTGTAATCGCCCTGAATATACTGTATCTTACCTATATTGCGGTAAGCAAGCTGAGAGTTGGCGGACATTTCAAGCACCTGGTTCCAGGTAGCCAGCGCCGTGTCATATTCGCGGTTGGCCTGCTGCATGGTAGCCATAAGTATGGTCTCGCCGTATTCAGTCGGCCGGAAAATGGTTATCTGACCAGTGGTGCTGTCCAGCACCCCTATGGTCGTATCGTCAAACAGGTCAATGGCCACCGGGGTCCGGAAGGAACCCATTGTATCTCCCTGAGCTCCGAACACATACAGCAGATCGCCGTTGGGATTGTAGGTAAATATGCGGCCCTTGTTGGAATCCAGGCAGCTGTACACGCCTGCATCGGATACGGTTACGTCCACAAAGAAGGACCAGGTTGTACGGTCGGAGGTATTGTATGAGAAGTCCCCTGACGGAGGCACAACGCCGTTCCGGGCAAGCACGTCGTCGCCGTTGGCTGTTATGCGCTTTACCTGAGCGCCCACAAGGCTGCCGCCGGTAAAGTGATTAAAAAGATCCATAGCCTCTACGTTACCCACGGTACCAAATATCAATCCGTCGCTGTCTAAAAACACATTGGTATATTCGGTAGCAAGATTGTCCGCAATCTGATCCCGCTGCGTAGAAGTTAAAAGCCGGCGCCAGAGCGCGCTCATGGTAGCTTCAGTAATGGTAGCACCTACGAATTTTATAAATTCGCCTGAAGCGTCCAGCTGTATAAGACCTCTGTGGTTGCCGTCAGAAACCACAAATATACGGCCTCCTTCGTCAGCTACTACTTTAGTGGGGGTATATCTCTGCTGTTCCTCTGAACCAGTACCGGCAAGATAATCATTTATGCCTTCAGGCTCCCAGAGGCACTCATAGGATTCAAAAAGTCCGGTTTCAGTGTTAAGCTGATATTTAAGAATGCGTTTGTTGCCTGTATCGGCTACATAAAGCATTTGCTCATCGCGGGTGAAAAACACGCCTTCGGGGCCGCTCAGCAGGGTCTTGCCCACGGCCTCTTCCTCAGGAACATAACATTCTATATAATATATAGCCTGCACAAATTCACGCTGCGAATTGAGGATTACAACCCGGTTATTGCCGGTATCAGCTATAGCTATATAGCCGTCAGGCTTGGAAACAGCGAAATCCTGAGGATTGACCAGAATATTCTGTACGTTGGAGCTGGTCGCCGAGCCGCCGCCCTGGGTGGTTCCGCCGCCGGTCCCAGTGCCGTCACCCGTTTCAGTGCCGTCGCCGGTACCGTCATCCGTACCCGTTCCATCCGAGGTTCCTTCGTCCGCGGCCGTGCCCTCGTCCGTAGTTGTGCCGTCTGTTCCGGTTCCATCGCCCGTCTCGGTGCCGTCGCCCGTTTCAGTTCCGTCACCAGTTTCGGTGCCGTCGCCCGTCTCATCCGAGGGAGTTTCACTGCCGCCGTCTTTCTTGCCGTCCAAAATAAACACGCCTTCATTAAGGTCGGCAGGAGCAACCAGATTATCAACACCTATTCTATCCGAGCTTATATAGTCGTCCACGACATACGCCTGGGGTTCAGGCCATACGCTTTCCATATCAAAGGTATAATTCCTATACGGCTCAGCTGCGGCCGGAACCGCACAGGTGAACGCTAAAACGGTAAACAGGCAAAGGGCGAGTATTTTTTTCTTCATCTCAATACCTCCTTTAATCCTTCATGCCCGAAGTAGCCATGGTCTCTATAATATTGCTCTGAGAAATTACAAACATAATTATAGGCACCGACATCATTATAACGGTAACGGCGTTGGCCACGCCTGTACGCGCTATACCTACCGATACTATCTGGTTAAGCGAATAGGCCAGAGTTTTAAGGGATTCGGTCTGAATATATATGCTTGCGCCGGTATTCCATAAGCCCTGAATGGCAAATATCATAAGAGTAAGCCAGGCAGATTTGACGTTAGGCATAATCATTTTCCAGAAGATTGTAAAATGATTTGCTCCGTCTATGCGTGCTGCCTCCACCATGGTCGTAGGGATCTGGGACATAAACGAACGCATAAGATGCATGCCCAGAGCCGAACAGAACACGGGAAGAATAAGCACCCAATAGGTATCTATCAAGCCGAGGCTGGATATAACCATATATGTAGGTATGCTCAGAACGGTGGCGTTAAACATAAGAGCCAGCTCTATCAGCTTGGTTATAAAGCGGTTGCCGGGGAATTTGAACAGGGCAAGCGCATATGAGCAGAGGGAGCAGCATATTATCTGGCCCACCGTACCTACTACCGTGATAAACAAAGTATTGAAGAAATACCTTGTAAAGGGAACCCAGGAGGTATTCATCAATATGAATAAGTCCTTAAAGTTCTGAGTGGTCGGGTTATCCGGGAAAAGCTTGGGCGGAAAACGAAATAGTTCGTCCGTCGGCTTAAGCGCATTGGAAACCGCATATATCATGGGCAGAATCATAAACGCGCCTATAAGCAGCAGGAAAAGGACCGTGAAGAAATTGCCCGCACGGGAACGGTTGACTTTTTTTGCTCTCTTCATAATCAGTCACCTACCTTATGCAGCAGCTTCTGCACCAGCTTATTGCAGACCACCATCAGCAGGAATAGGAGCGTTGCGACAGCGCAGGCGTAGCCCATCTCCATACGGGTGCCGCCATAATCCTGCATATGGAGCACCATTGTATGCGCGACATAGCCCTGCGTTGGATAACCTGCCAGGGCCGTAATCTGGTCGCCGACAGAGAAAGCGCTGGTAATGCTCATTATAGCGCCGAAGAGAAGCTGGGGCCGCATGTAGGGCAGGGTAATATACCATAATTCCTGCCAGCGGTTGCGCACGCCGTCTATGGCGCCGGCCTCATAGAGGGAACGGTCCACGTTCTGAAGGCCTGCCGTAAATGTAAGGAAGGATACGCCCAGGGAAGACCATAGCAGCACCACTATGACGCAGCCTACAATATAATTGACGTCCTCCAGCCATCGGATATTGGTATAAATCAGGCCCAAATCCATCAGAATACCGTTTAAAAGACCGTAGTTGCTCGAATCAAATATGAGCTTCCACACAACATAAATATTCGCAAGGCTGGGCGCGTAATAAATCAGCGTCAGAACCGCTCGTATTTTGGGCGAAAATTCGTTTATCAGCCACGCGAAGAAGAAAGAAAGTATATAGCCGCAGGGGCCGAGTATGGCCGCGAACAGCAAGGTGTTCTTAAAGGCGGTCATAAAGAGGTCGTCAGCTACAAACATTCTTACATAGTTATCCCAGAATATAAACTGGGGCGGCTCAAGTACGTTAAAATAGGTAAAGCTGTAATAGATAGCCGTAACTACCGGCATTACCGTAAATATAACGAACAGCACCAGAAAGGGCAGCATGAACAGATACAGGGTTTTGTTCTTGCTGGCTTCCTTTAATTTGGTTTTAACGTAATGGCCGAAAAAGCCCTGTTTTTTAGGCTTTGCCTGCGTCGTAGCCGGCACTTCCATTTCGTTAGTCATTTTATACCCCCTCCCTTTTATTCAAGCACTGCAAGCTTGTCGGCAAATTCCTCACGCTTACGGGTAATTTCGTTGTCTATATCACCGGCATACTCTATAAGCACCATGCTGGAATCTTCCCTGCTGGTTATAACCTCTCTCCAGGCAAATTCCACGTTACGGCCGGTATAATAGCTGCCCGGAACCTCCGGGATTCCCTTAACATACTGCCACTGCTCTTTAATCATCTCAGCCTGATCCCTATCCCAGGGCAGGTAATCAAAGGCAGCAAGGTTGGCTGTCTGATAACGGGCGGCGCTGCCCAGCAAGCTTTCAATTTCCCGTCCGAAGAGAGACTGGGCTTCTTCGCCCGTCCACCAGGAGAGGAACTTCCATGTGTTTACTTTATTGGTCGCTGTAGACATCATAACGCAGGCGACAACAGTACCGGCAACGGTATGATCCACTTCACCGTCCTCATTTACTGTTCCAGGAACAGGCGCAAAGGACCAGAAGCCTTCCAATTCAGGCGCGAACACGCTCAACTGGTTATACTGGCTGTATCCGGCAATACCAATCGGCATCTCGCCCGAGCGGAACCAGTTGGAGAAATCGTAGGCGTTAGGCACGCCGTAAACGGTATAAAAATCTGTCCAGAGCTTGAATGCATCCAAAGCCGCATCCTGGTCGAGGGTGGTCTTTATGCCGTCATATTCATGGTCAGGATCAGGCACATATAATTCTCCGCCCATCTGATAGAGCAGGGTGGCGAAGAGGTTAAGCGTACCGCCTGCCGCGCCTACTACCGGCACAGGCATTCCGAAGTTCATGGAATGGCTCTGGAGTATGGGAAGGATGCTCTTGATATCGTCCCAGGTTTCCAGGTCGGTCTCCGGATCTATGCCCAATTCGGCGCATATATCCGTTCTGTAATAAAGCATCAAGAAGTCCTGAGTTTCAGGCAGCCCGTAAATACCGCTGCGGAAGCGCAGAGGACGCAGGGCGCTGTCGCTGAACCAGGTAAATACCTCCTCGCAGTTTTCAAACTGCTCAGGGTCATTAAGATTGACTACTGCGCCGCGCAGGGCAAAGTTGACCGGATCGGACGAACCGCGCGACAGACATGCGTCCGGACCGTTGCCTGCCAGAATTGCAGGCGTCAGCGCGCCGCCGGCAACCAGCTTGAGCTGAACGGGTATGCCGGTATTGGGCGTAAAGCGCTCATCGATAATCTGTTTGAGCACTGTGGCGTTATCTCTGTTGCCCGCCTGGCCTGCGCCCGTTTCAACCCATACTACAACCGGGTCTTCCGAAGCGTCCACATGGCCGGCTCCGATATTGTCATAATCCTCGGTAAAGGAAGCTATAAAAGCGCTGACCTCATGCACCAGGCTTTCAAAGAAGTTGGCCTGAACACGCGGGAGCTGGGAATCAGGCGCGGAAACAATTATATAATCCAGCGCCAGGGGTTGCTCGCGCATATCGTTAATCCAGGTACCCATAGCAGCAATATTATCCTTAAAGAGGGTAAATCTCTCTTTAATCTGCTCTGAATCCTCGTTGATCTGCTCGGATACATAAAGCAGGCTTTCTATTTCGCTGGTCTGCTCGCCCGCCTGGCTGCCGTAGATTTCTTTTATGCGGTCGGACACGGCCTGGAGGCGCGCAGTCTGCGTTTTAAGATTTTCCAGGGTATCAGGTATTATTTTTTCAAACTGGTAGTCTCTGTTGGTATCGGGAGTAGAGCCGGTAAGCATGAGAATATCGCGGTATATAGCGTTATACTCGCCGATAATATTCTCCGCCTCTTTTAATATCTCACCCACTTCGCCCAAGATGGCAACCATGCGGATGGTATGCTCACCCTCGCTCAGATAGAAGAGATAATCCTCTTCGCCGTTCCCTAAAGTTACCAGATTCCAGTCTGAGCTGTAGTTAAATTCCACAGCGTTGGTTTCCTGGCATATCTCTTCGCCGTCCAGAAGTATCTGGCGGGAGGTAAAGCTGTTGGATACCAGATTCTGCCGTGACTTAAAGGATATCCTGTACAGTCCGGCATTTTTAACGGTAAAGCTCCACTCTATCCATTCGCCGGCATTCTGCCATTTATCTCCGCCTATGGTGTTGAGCCTTATCTTGCTGGGATGATAAGGATAAGTCAGCGGTGAAGAACGGTCGGTAACGCCGTACATTGTGGGAGAAGATTTTAATGAAGGCTTTTCGGCCTCTATATATATATAGTTTTCATCGTTGCTCTCGTTGGGCGCTTTGGGGTCAATAGGAGTATTGTCAGTAGCGCTTACCGGCTCATAGCCAGCCGCTTCATACTGAGCCTTAAGCTCCTCATAGGAAAGCACTTCTTCATCATTATATATAATGACTTCAGCAATCGCGCAGGACTCGCGGACGGGCTCGAACATAATGGTATGTTCGCCCTCGCTCAGATAAAACTGAAGCGGGGAGGAATAATATCCCATATGGTCCTTAACAGCCTGAGTCTGCCAGATGCTCATTTCCTGCTGGAAGGGACGGATATCGTTATCGGTAACGCTGTCCCTGACAATCTCATTCTGATCCATCCAGTTGCGGGTAATATAGAACTGGCGGGCTTCGTAAAAGGGAATTTCGCCGTCTATATATACGCGCTTGGCGATGCTTGAACTTCTTGAGCTGTAAGTGACGCCTGTTTCGGGGTCGGTATACTCAGCAAAATTATAATAGTTAATTTTAATGCTGTATAAGCCGGCCTCTTCAACATTGAACCTCCAGCCGATAAGGGTTTCCTCATCAGATATAACAGCCATCTGAGTAATATCAAAATACTCATCAGTAAATTCCGCATAGGGAAGCTTGTTTTCCACAATATTGAGGTTCTCGTCAAATTCCAGATGCTCGTCATAGGGAAGAGAAATTTCCGTCTGAGGATGAGCCGCATCCGCATGACCGCTCAAATAATCATCATAAGTATAATTTTTAAGCGCGGCAAGCGCAGCCTGATCCAGCAGGCCGCCGGTGCTCTCTTCGGACGTCTCGTCCTGCGTCTGATTTGTTCCTTCATCCTGAGCCTGAACCTCGCCGTCGGCCAGGGCCGGCAGGCACAGGGACAAGAAACATGCCAGCACGATGACAAGCGAAAGCAATCTTTTGGCTATTTCTTTCATTATTGCCTCCTTCAATTCTCCGCGCTCAGACATATATCAGCAAAGCGCAGGTAATTAAGAAAATATATAAACTCCAACGCACTTATTTCTCCCGTCGCCTCGTATTATCGGGACACAAATCGTCCCGATTGCTGTTGAGAGGAAAGCTTCTGAAGTTACTATACTGCATTATAATAATGCAAAACCAAGCCTGTTGTCAACAAGCAATAAATATTTTTTTAAAATTTTATTAAGAGCCAAGCGGAGTTTTTTTGGGATTTTTCCCGTATTTTCGTTATATTAGGACAATAAGCGTCCCGATAATTTACAATTTATATACCAAGTTGACCAAATCACTCAGCGCTGCCGCCCGCCTTCTTTTATGCGTTGTTAGCCGTAAGCATATATAAAATCCGCCGTTCCGCATAGATATAATCAAAAATATTAGCCCTAGGCCGCAATATAAAAAGCCGGCCTGCTTCACATTCCGATAGCTCCAATGCGCTTCTAAATCCAGGCGCTTCTAGGACGCCGAAACGCGGGCGGGATTACATTAATAGGTTCGGCGAAGCCGAACCGCGGGCGCCCCCGAAATCATAAAGGCAGTTCAGCGGAAAACCGGAGGTTTGAAACGCAATTAAGCCTATCCGCTCTTTCAGGGCGCCCTCCTTAAAGGGCGGGGCGTTCCCCCGGCCAGCTCCCAACCCGCAAGAAAGAACGCGCCAATAATACTGAAGCAGATACCAAAAGCTGCATTGACCCGGCTAAAGATATAATATATGACAAACACACGGATTATAACCCGGCTCAATGTTATTTGCGGTTATACGGCAATATTATTAATACTCCGCCCCAGAGGCTGCTGTTTTGCCTCTGCGCGTGCAAACCTGAATCTAAACTGATATTTTCTTCAGCTGTAAAATACTAACCTGCTGCGATATAAAAAGGCCGGTAGGAAACTTCAAAAGCTCCCCCCAGCCTTTCTTTGCTCTCTGCAGAAACATGCTTTATCCCCGAAACAAACGATTGAGCGCCCGTTTGCTTTATCCGCCTAATAAACGGCCACGCCAGTCAAACGCCTGCGCTATGGACAGCTCACCGCAAAAGAGCCGCTGTTTAAAGATAAAGCGCGCAGGTTCAGTCCACATAAATATGCATGGGCCATGTAAGGTATTCCACATCATCCAGCTTTTCAGCAGTAATATAACCCGCCGGAGCGTTCAGAATAGTGGGAATGCGATTAACCAGCGTCGCACAGGTATGTTCAGGCGTAGCAGGTTTTACCACATGAAATTCAGTATCCGGCTCCCCGATAATCTTCCAGTCGCACATATCCCCATCGTCAGGGCCGTAGACCTTCCCTATGCACTGGGTTTCAATTACAATGCCCTGATAGGTTTGCGTTGTAACTACGGCGCTCATACCGATGCAGTTGCCCTTTTTAATGGTTTCATTGGTAGTTTCGCACCACAAATCGCTGTCATAAAAATAGGGCACGCACTTCTGGCTGTTTGATTTAATAGTCAAGCCCAGCTTATTGGCCAGCGCTTCATTGGAATTCCATACATAAGAAGGTTCTATCACTTCAGGATGCGCAATCTTTGCTTCAAATTCCTCAGGCGTCAGGCCCACGCCGTGCGCTTTGGCCAGCGCCAAGCCGTAATCCTCTACATTATAGCTGACGGCGCCTTCTATCTTTTTAATATTATGTACGCCTCCGGCCACCGCGCCTATCATATTGACCCAGAAAATATCCTGCATGCCCGTACCGGTAATGGTGCAGTTGTTTTCTTTAGCCAGCTTGTCCAGTTTATTAGTAATGCTTGCCGCAGTGGTCCAGGGATAAATAGCCTCCTCGCATGTAGTGACGACGTTTATGCCGCGTGAAAGGCAGCGTTCAAAATGGGGATATACATCATTCATAAAGCTGAACAGCGTAACAACAGCTATGTCCGCATCGCATTCGTCCAGGACTTGGTCTGCGTCCGAGCGTATGGGAACATTCAATTTAACGCCCAAGCCGGCGTAATCGCCTACATCCAAGCCCACAATGTCCGGGTTGGTATCAATGGCGCCCACTATTTCGGCACCTTTTTCGTAAAGATATCGAAGGATATACCTGCTCATCTTTCCGCAGCCATATTGTACAACTCGAATTTTTTCCAGATTGACCATTAGTAAATACCTGCCTTTCTTTAATTATAATTATGCCGGCTTATAAAATTTTTCTGCCAGCCTTCATATATATATTAAAAGATACAGCATATATAAAGTCAATACTATTTTTAATAAAAAATTGTTAAAAATAATTTAAGGTATGCCCTGGCATTTTTCTTTCGCTCCATATGCGCCCGGCACATGCCGTCTAAGAGCCTTGCCGAACGCAAATCATCGCATTGGCTCACATGCCTTAAGCCTTTGGAAACTGCCCGCTTTAAAGGTATCGGATAAAAGAGAACCGGCATAGCCGGTCAGGGCAACACAGAAAACAGGCAGATTTTACACTGCCGGACGCATTACGCTTGTACACTACGCTAAATATATCAAAATTGTCATTGAAGCTCACTAACCAGGCAGCAGTTATCAACGCCGGAAAAAACTCTGCGTATAAAAAAGCGGCAACCGCAAATTGCCGCATGAAATTTGTTCTGCCATAGCTTTAAAAAGTTATACGTTCTGGAGCTTAGGCGATACGCTCCCTTTACTGCGCTATAAACCATTTATCCATTCCGGCGTACACCTTTAAATCCCTGTAAACTCCGTCAGGATAAACGCCCGTCCTGTAGAGCAGGGTATGCGTCTGGAAAAACAGGCCGATATGGGGCAGCTCCTCGGCCATAGCGCGGTGCAGCGCATAAAGCGCCTCAAAAAATTCTTCCCGGCCGGCCGCATTATTAAGCGCCCCAAGCATATCGTTCAGTTCCTGGCTGGAATATCCCGAAATATTGCCCGCGCCCGCATACATAAACTCCATATCGGGCATGCCGCTTAAATATGCCTGAGTCAGCAGCAAATCAAAATCCCTCTCGTCAATGCGCCTTTGCAGCTCTTCCTGCTCCAGCGCCGAAACAGTAACGGTTATGCCCACTAATTCCAGCTGATCCGCTATAGCCTCGGCCGTATCCTTTTTGACGGGATTATCGGTGTTTTCCAAAGTGATTATTTCCAGCGTCAGCTCCTGGCCGTCCTTAACGCGCAGGCCCTCTTCATTTTTCAGCCATCCTGCCGAATCCAAAAGTTCTCCGGCAGTCCCCAGACTGTAATCATATCTAACAGCCGAAGTGTCGTTAAGCGCAGTGCCCGGCATAAACGGGGTTTCGGAAAGTATAGCATGATTTATATATATATTGCTTACTATACTCTTGCGGTCAATAGCGTAGGAAATAGCCTGGCGCACGGTTTTATCCGCCAGCGGCGCCCTCTCCATATTAACGGCCAGGAAATCATAATAATACGAGGGATATTCCCATGCCTGGACATTCTCCTTCATTGCATATACGTCCACTGTCAGCTTGTCCGTGTTTATACAGTCCAACTCTCCCCGTTCAAAAGCTTCAAGGGCGCTGTCGTTGTCCGCATAACCCGTTGTCCTGATTAATTCAATATAGGGCTGTTTTTTCCACCATTTTTCATTAATGCCCAGCGTCATATTAGCGGCGCCGCCGCCGATATTTGCCTCCAGCACGGCATACGGCCCGCTGCCCACAGGCGCCGCCGTGGTTTCTCCCGCAAGTCCCTGGTAATAGTTCTGCGGAATTATGGGTACATTCAGGCAGTAAAGCAGGGCATAGCTGGCTATGCGGGGAGTAATGCTGACCGTATAAAGGTCGGTCAAACTGACGCTTTCAATATATTTAGACACCTGCTTATTATAAATGCTGCCGGTATCCGAAAGTATTTGATTGAGAGTAAATACCACGTCATTGGCCGTTACTTCCCCGCGCTCCCCGTGCCACTGCACGCCCGAGCGGATTTTTATTATATAAACTCCCTGCTCGCTGTCATATTCCCAGCTGTCCGCAAGGCAGCTCGCAGGAAGATTTTCTTCATCCAGAGCGATAAGGGGCTCAAATATGAGCCAGTACAGATTGACCATAGAGGTTTCTTTCAGATAAAGCGGATGAGTACTCGCCGGAGAAGAGGGCATGGGCAGGGAGAGCTCTCCCCCCCGCTGGGCAGTAACGGCAGACGATGCAGACGCGGTGCTGGAAACGCTGGCCGTACACGAAGGCTGCACCTGAGGAGCGCAGGCCGAAAGGCTCATAAAAGCCGCCAGCGCGCACAGCACGGCAAGCACCCTTTTAAATTTCGCGGTAAAGCTGGTTGTACATGGCATAGGCATTCTGCACCCTCTCAACGTAATTTTTGGTCTCCGGATAGGGTATGGCGCTCAGATTCTGGCCGTCCTCGCTGTAAATGGGGCTGCTGAGCCATTGGCGCACCCGTCCCTCGCCGGCATTATAGGCAGCCAGCATATTGCCCAGATTGCCGTCAAAGCGCTCATCCAAATAGCTTAAATACGCGCATCCTAAGCGTATATTGTAATCAGGGTCAAATAGCATTTCCTGACTGTACTCTATTTGCTCCTTATTCTCGGCTAACCATTGAGCAGTCGTGGGCATAAGCTGCATAAGCCCGCAGGCGCCCGCATGGGAACGCGCCTCAGGGTCAAAAGAGCTTTCGCACCTTATTATTGAATAGACCAGCATATCGTCCAGGCCGTATTCCGCAGCGTATTTTTCCACCTGCTCCTCATATTTCAAAGGATAGCTCCATTTCAGCACCATTGGGCGCAGAAGCACCGCCGCTATAATTAATACGGCCAGCAGGCTGAAGCTTATCCAAAAAACTTTTTTACCTTTCTTCTTTCCTTCCCTTTTCATCCTTCACCCCTAAAAGCCTGTCGGCCAGAGGCCGCAGTTTTTCCTCCAGCTCGGCTATACTCCCGTTATTTTCTATTATTATATCGCTGTGCGCCGCCCGGCTCTGGTCGCTCATCTGCCGTTCAATCCGCGCTGCCGCTTCTTCCCTGCTCAGTCCGGAGCGCGCCTGGGCGCGCCTGAGCCTTGTTTCATAATCAGCCGTTACCAGCCAGATCTGGCTGCATTCTTTATCCAGCCCGCTTTCAAACAGCAGAGGACAGTCCATTACCACCGCCTTTTCCCCAGCAGCCTTAAGCTTTTCTATTTCTTCATGCAGCCGGCTGATTACCAGCGGGTGAATTATAGAATTTAATTTTTCAGTATTCTGGGAAGAAGAGAACGCCCAGCGGGCAGTTTTAGCCCGGTTAAGCTCGCCGTTGTCAAAAAATTCTTCTCCCAGCTCCTGAAGCAGGCGCAATGCGCCTATATTGCCTTTGCGCGTTAAATCACGGGATATTTCATCCGCATCCAGCACAATTACGCCCCTGCTTTTTAAATACTGCGTGCAGGCGCTCTTGCCTGAGGCCATGCCGCCCGTGAGTCCGATTATCTCCATGCTTTTCTTCCTTATATATAAATATCAGCCCTGTTAAACAATACAGACAGAGTGCAGTGCATTTTGCCCAGAATACCCTTCCCTTCCGCTCCGCTGCGCGGGCTTAAAAACCAGTTAGGTCTTTATCCGTGCGCTCTGCGGCCATAGAGCGTATATCTCCACAAAAGGCCTTGACCGCAAAGAGGGGTCGCTCCCCAGTCTTTCCGGGCGGGCAGTACGAATGCCGGGTATTATGAAAAAATGTCAATCAGGCAAATCAGAAAAGCCTTCCTTATACAGCGCATTGCATTCTGATGGTATTTCCTGCCGGCTTAATTTAGCCTTAATTGCTTGCACCTGTATCCCTCCAGGCATTTTTCTCCGTGCGGCGCCTATGGCAAAAAATTGTCCCTGGTTTAAAATGCGCTCCTGACATCCATGCGTTTACCGGCCATTATAAAACGCCCCCGTTTTTTCGCGGCTATTTGGTCTCGTACCAGCTCTTGCCCGCTTTTACCTCCACCTTTAAAGGCACGCTCAATTTTAAAACATTTTCCATGCATTCCTTTAAAAGCAGCCCCGCCTCTTCCGCTTCGCCTTCAGGCGCCTCTATAATCAGTTCGTCGTGTACCTGCAATATCAAGCGGGATTTTAAATTTTTATCTTTAAGCGCCTGCGCTGTTTTAATCATGGCCGCTTTTATTATGTCCGCCGCGCTGCCCTGAACGGGCATATTCATAGCGGCGCGCTCACCGAAGGTGCGCGTATTATAGTTGGAGGAGGTTAATTCGGGCATAGGGCGGCGGCGCCCCATTATGGTCTGGGCATAGCCCTTTTCTTTAGCCGTACTCACGCACCTGTCCATAAATTCCTTGATTTTGGGATAGCTCTGGAAATATTCCTTTATATATTCCCCTGCCTGTCGCCGGCTTACCCCGATATTTGAGGCCAGCCCAAAATCGCTTATGCCGTAGATTATGCCGAAATTAACCGCCTTGGCCGCTCTTCTCATCTGAGCGTCCACTTCCCCAACGGGCACATTAAACACCCTGGCGGCCGTGCTGGTGTGTATGTCCTCATCCTCGTTAAAGGCTCTTATAAGATGTTCGTCCCCCGAAAGATGGGCCAGAACGCGCAGCTCAATCTGGGAATAATCCCCGTCTAACAGCACGCACCCTTCCGCGGGGATAAACGCCCTGCGGATGTTGCGGCCCTCATCCGTGCGCACGGGTATATTCTGCAGATTGGGCTCCACGCTGGAAATGCGCCCCGTAGCGGTTACTGTCTGCTTAAAAGTGGTGTGTATCCTGCCCTCAGGCTGAATAAGGGCAAGCAGGCCGTCGGTATAGGTGCTCTTTATCTTCTGTATCTGCCTGTACTCCATTATTAACGGGATAATTTCATGCTGCTCGCGCAGGTTTTCCAATACGTCTATATCAGTGGAATAGCCCGTCTTTGTCTTGCGGCCGTGGGGCAGTCCCAGCTTTTCAAAAAGCACGCTTCCTAATTGCTTTGTGCTGTTTATGTTAAAGCTTTCGCCCGCCATCTCAAATATCCTGGCGCTGAGCGAATTAAGGCGGCCGGTATACTCAACGCTCAGCTCCCGGAGCACATCCGCGTCCGCCCTGAAGCCTATCAGTTCCATATCAAACAGCACCCTGAGCAGGGGCAGTTCTATTTCGCGGTACAGCGCGCCGGCCCCTTCGCGTTCCAGCCGGGAGAGCATATCCTCAAAGGCGGCCCAAACCGCGCACGCTTTGCCTGAAGCATATTTTTCTGTCAGCGCTTCTATGGGATAGTCGTTTTTAAGCGGCTCCAGAAGGTACCAGGCCAGCACTGCGTCCTCATATTCTTCAGGCAGAGGACATTTATAATCGTTAAGCGCATGCATAAGCGCTTTAACGTCAAAGCCTATAAGCTTTCGCCCGTTAAACAGGCCGGAGAGGGCTTCCAGCGCGCTTTGGGGGCTGACCCCCTCGTCCAGCATGCCGTCGCACACCTTAATATAATATTCCTTTTGTCCGTCGTCTGTTATATACAGTCCGCCCGTTTCGTCCAGGCTCCAGTAAACGGCGATTTTCTCGCCCAGCGGGGGCAGTTCTTCAGGCAGAAGCTGAACTGTTTCACTCTGCTTGTTCTTGTTGATTTCTTCTTCCCCCGCAGGCAGCTTTTTTAAAAGGGATTTAAACTCCAGCCGGGTAAAGAGAGCGCGGAGAGTTTTCTCGTCCGCCCGTTCATATTTAAACTGCTGCGCCCCGCCCTCTATCGGGGCGTTTCTGTCTATAGTCGCAAGCTGCCGGCTCAAAAGGGCGCTTTCCCGTCCAGCCGCTATTTTTTCCCCCAGCTTGCCCTTTATTTCATCAGCATGGGCCAGGAGGTTATCCACATTTTTATATTCCCCCAGCAGCTTAAGGGCAGTTTTTTCCCCTATGCCCGGAATGCCGGGGATATTATCCGAAGAATCCCCCATCAGCGCCTTAAGGTCCACAATCTGCCCCGGCTCCAGCCCCATTTTTTCCATGAGAAAAGCGGGCGTATAGGTTTCCAGCTCGCTTATGCCCTTTTTGGTGAGAAAAACGGTGGTTCTATCCGAGACCAGCTGCAAAACATCCTTATCCCCCGAAAGCACGCAGCATTCCAGCCCGGAATTTTCCCCCATCAGAGAGAGGGTGCCCAAAAGGTCATCCGCCTCATAGCCGGGCATTTCAATAAAGGGCATATTGATTTCCTCCAGCGCGCTCTTGAGCAGGGGAAACTGAGGAATAAGCTCGTCGGGCATAGGCTTGCGCCCCGCCTTATATTCGGCAAACTGCTTGTGCCTGAAAGTCGGCTCCTTGCGGTCAAAGGCCACGGCGGCATACCCCGGTTCCAGCCTGTCCAGCATACTGAAAAGCATATTGAAAAAGCCGTACACGGCGTTTGTATATTCGCCCGAAGCGGTACTGAGCACAGGCAGCGCGTAAAACGCCCTGTTTAAAAGGGAGTTACCGTCCACCAGCAAAAATTTTTCCATTCAAAACTCCTTAAGCAATATAAATCATAAGTTATTATAGCATAAATCTCTGAACATTCCATTACTTTTATATAACAAATTCAATTTAGGCGCACCCGGCGCCCAATTTAAAATAAAAAGCCCGCCCGGCCTCATATATTTATAAAAAAGATATTGCGCGTAAAAAGATTTTATGCTATTATACCCTCGATGCATTGATGGCATTCTTCGGGCACGCTTAGAAGAACGGCTGTTTTTGCCTGTTAAATTGCACTCATAAATATATATACGCCGGTGTGATGGAATTGGCAGACGTGACGGACTCAAAATCCGTTGATGGCAACATCGTGTGGGTTCGAGTCCCACCACCGGCACCACGAAAAAGCCCGCCTTTGTCCGAAAGACAAAGGCGGCTTTTTCGAACTAAGCGTTCCGCAAAGCGGAACGTGAAGCATCCTTCGGATGTGAAGCGCACTTCGTGCGTGAAGATTTCCTTTAATGAGAACAAGAGGAACGCTTAACTTCACATCG
>OLIW01001350.1_pt1 | contig 22336 bp, 19 predicted proteins | sample 1601321 | NCBI WGS metagenome assembly OLIW01 (sample SAMEA2452114, study PRJEB22498) | human gut metagenome
GTACGTTGCGGAAGAGGGCATGCGCCGCGAAAGAGCAAAACTAAAACGGCCTAGGAGCTTTGCGGATTTAATCCCTTAGCGCCATGGCCGTTTTTTTGTATTTTATTATAGTTTTAACGCTGTTTGAAGCGCAAATGTATACAGCCGTTATCAGCGCACTTTCCAACGGTCGTTATAGGTGCCGCTTATGTCCTGTATCTCAGAAGAGGCGGTTTCCTTTTTAACGGAGTTTTTGCGCTTTTTATTTAAAAGCTCTAGGAAAAGCTCTGAATCAACAGGCAGCTCCGCCCAGTCGTTTGTCCAGTCGGAGAGGTGTATGGCATTGGATATGTTCAGCCCGTTTATGCCTTCATAGCCGGGTGCAAGCAGCTCTTCGCCGTCCAGAATGCAGTTGGCAAAGTTTGTAAGGATGCCTATATGCCCGGTTTCCTTTTTATCTGTTTCTATTTGCTTTGCTGAACAGGGAATGCTTGCAAAGCCCTGCGGGCTCTCAAAGCATACCTGCCGTTCGGGCTGAGAAAGCTCCCAGAAGGTAAGACGTCCTTCTTCCCATACCAGCTTGCCTTTGTCGCCGGTGATTTCCAGACGGTTTGTTCCCGGAAATTCGCCTGTAGTGGTTATAAATACGCCGGTGGCGCCGTTAGGGTACTGGGCATAGGCGGTCACTTCATCCTCTACCTCTATATCGTGCCAGCGCCCGTATTGGCAGAAGCCGCGTATCTTTGAGGGCATTCCGAATATCCATTGCCATAAATCCAAATTGTGTGGGCACTGATTTAAAAGCACTCCGCCTCCTTCGCCTTCCCAGGTGGCCCGCCATGAGCCTGAATTATAATAAGCCTGGGTGCGGTACCAGTTGGTTATTATCCAAACGCTCCGTTTTAACTCGCCCAGCTGTCCGCTTTTGACTATTTGGCGCATTTCCTGGAACAGCGGATTGGTGCGCTGGTTATACATTATCCCAAATACTTTTCCTGATTCTTTGGCAGCCTGGTTCATCTCCTGCACCTGCGCCGTATATACTCCCGCGGGCTTTTCCGTCATGACATGCAGGCCGTGTCCAAAGGCCTCTATGGCTATGGGAGGATGCAGATAGTGCGGAGTGGCGATTATGACAGCGTCAATAAGGCCGCTGTTTAGCAGCTGGCGGTAATCTGTAAATTGAGGCGTTCCGGGCAGATTGGCGCTTGCCCATTCAAGCTTCTGAGGAGCGATATCGCAGACTGCTGTTAAAGTCATGCGGGGAATGAGCCCGCTAAAAATGCTTCGGGCGTGGGCGCTGCCCATATTTCCTATGCCTATTATTCCTATCCTGACATTATTCATAGCTGTACCCTCTTTCGTTTAATATATTTTTAAGTGCGGCAACGGCCGCATCAAAGGCTTCCTGGGGCGAAGAATAAGCTTTTAGATGCTTTAGTTTTTCTTTTTGCAGGGAAGAGACTCCTATAAAAGCATGCAGATGAGGCTCGACTGACAGGAACTGCGCTTCATCCTTTTTATAAAATGCGTCTAAAAGCTGGGGAATATGTCCAGCTCCCTGGCCCGAGGGCACAACCGTGCCGTCTGGGAGTGCGTCTTTGATATGCAGGTATTTTGTGCGCGGCAGCATGGAGGCAGGGATGTTTAACGGCAGCTGGCCGCATTGGATAAAATTAGCCGGGTCGATTATGCCCGTTAGGGCGTCCAGCTTTTCCAATAGCAGCATGCAGCGCGGTATGCTGTCTCCGAAAATCCCTTTTTCATTTTCGTGGCAGCAGGTAATTCCGCAGGAACCTGCGTATTCAATGAGTTTTTCCAAGCGCTCCAGAACCTCGCCGCAATATTTTTCAGGCGGCTGATTTGGTGGGATATAGAAGCTGAATATGCGTATTAATTTGCTTCCCAGTATATCAGCGGCCTGGACTGCCCTTTTAAACTGCTCAAAATGCGGTTCAAACGGCTGGGTTATTAATATTTTGCCTATGGGAGAGCCGACAGCGGACACTTTTATATCCTGGTCCTTTAGTTTTTTTGAGATTTCCTTTAGTTTGGATATGTCCAGCTGGACGGGGCTGTTTCCGTCTATGTTGCGCAGTTCCATATATTTTAGGCCGCAGCGGTGAAGGGCGTCTATTTGTCCTTCCAGGTCGGGAGCGCTTTCATCGCTGAAAGCGGAGAGGAGAAAATCAGGCATATTTATATTACCTCCTTTTATGATAAGCTTGCCGTCCGAAATACGCCGGAGAGATAGATACTGCCAGCTATTATGTTTGCTGTTATTGTATAAAGCCGGCGTTCTTCAAATTATTCAGGCTGAGCGCCAGCTCGTCAAATGGGTCTTTGCCGTAGGTATCGTCCTGCTCTATCATAGCGTATTTGACGCCTGTTTCCCAGCAGGCGGCAAAAATCTCATCCCAGCACAAGTTTCCTTCCATGACGGCCGCCGTGCGCTGTTCGCGCCCGTTAAGGGATATATCCTTAAGGTGGCAGACATCTATGCGCCCTTTAAGCATTCTTATCTGCTGCGCGGGACAGCGTCCGCTGAACTGAGTCCAGAATACATCCAGGATGAATCCCCAAAGTTCGGGGGAAGTCTCTTCAGCCAGTATGTCCATAAACGCTTTGCCGTCCTGGCGCATATATTCAAAGAAATGGTTGTGATATTGCAGTTTCAGGCCATGTTCATTCAGTTTAACAGCGACTGGATTATAATCCTTTATAAATTGCCGGAGGCCTGAAAGTGAACCTATATACCGTTCGGGCATGCAGCTTATGCCTATATGCTTGCAGCCTAGGATTTTATGCTCTTCTATTACTTTATCAGTATCCTTTAAAATTCTGTCCGGGTTAACGTGCGTTACAATTATTTCCAGACCGTTCTGCCCGCATATTTCCTTGAGTATATGCGGGGCGACGGGGCCGAAGGCGGATACCTGCAGACAATTATATCCTATTTCTTTTAGTTTTTTAAGGGAATTTTTTATTTCTTCTTCATTGTGGACAAAATTTCTTATGGTGTATCCCTGCGCTCCTATTATCATTGTTTGTTCCTCCTGATATGTTTTTTATCTGCTTATGAGCATTAACCTGAGAAAGCCTGTTATTTCAGCTGATTGTAAATTCTTGAATTTAGGCGGACAGTCCGCCTTTTTATGGTTATCAATACTGAAAAGGCCGGCCTTTTGGTCTGTTTGCGGCGGGCTGAGTTATAAATCTCAATACTGAAAACATCCCAAAGCAAAGGCATTTCTGTTTGCTTGCAGCGGGCTGAGTTATACAGCTCAATAATCTACCGGTTTATAAGCATATTTTCATAATCGGCCAGACGCTCTATCTCCTCCATATCCAATATGGGAAAATCGCCGGGCACCGAATGCTTCAGGCAGGACGCGGCTGCGGCGAACTGCACGCATTTTTCGCCATTCCAGCCTTTTGACAGACCGAAGATCAGCCCAGCGCTGAAGCAGTCCCCTCCGCCTACCCTTTCAATGATTTCCATTTCATATTCTCTTGAAAAATAGGGTCTGCCGTTATCCAGGTAAAAGCCCTGCCAGAGATTACGGGAGGCGCTTTTAACCGTGCGCATGGTCATGGCCACGCGGGGAATATTATATTTTTCCGAAATGGTTCGGGCAATTCGGAGGGTATTTTGAGCGTCAGGCGGAGCGTCCACCCCTCCGCCTATATTAAATACATCCTTTGCGCTGCCGCAGTTGGCTATGAGCAGGCTGACAAAGGGCATATATTCTTCCATTGTTTCGCGTGCTGAAACACCGTCCCAGAGGGAGGCTCGGTAATTAAGGTCGCATGAAACGGGAATTTTAAGCCGGCGCGCCGTTTGGCAGGCTTCTTTAAGGCTGATGCGCGGGCCTTCGCCCAGAGCGGGAGTAATGCCTGTAAAATGCAGCCATGAAGCTGTCTTAAGAACGCTTTCCCAATGCGGGGCGTCCTCTGCGCCCATAAGGGCAAAACAGGAATTCCGGCGGTCGTAAAATACTCTTGAAGGGCGCTGGGACGTACCTTGTTCGCAAAAATATATCCCCAGCCGGGCTTTATTTGAATTATCCATAATTATGTGCTTTGTTTCAACCTGGTTTTCACGCAGTTTGTTAAGGCATGCCCTGCCTATGGGGTTGTCAGGCAGTTTTGTTACAAAAGCACTTTTCAGTCCCAGCCGGGCGAGCAGAACGGCCGTATTGGCTTCAGCGCCTCCGAAGCAGAATTCAAAATTCTGCGCCTGTTCTATTTTCATATGGCCGGGAGGTGTCAGCCTGAGCATTATTTCTCCAAAGCAAACAATCATTTTTCTGACTCTTCCTCTCTTGCCGCTTTAATCTGGGCGGTTAACCGGTGCGCGTTCTGCTGTATATCTCCCTTAAGCAGCTTTCCGCCCACACCCGCGGCTATTGCGCCGGCCTGAAGCCATGCCCCAATATTGTCCGCGTCTATGCCTCCTGTTGGGATTACTTTAGCGCCGGGCAAAGGAGCTAAAATGGCTTTTAAAAAATCCGGACCCAGCACCTGGGCGGGAAAAAGCTTTAAAACATCGCAGCCGGCGGCCATTGCGTTTATTCCCTCGGTAGGAGTGAAAAATCCTGCGACAGAGAGGACGTTGTTCCTATTGCAGGCTTTTATTATTTCGGAGTCAAAATGAGGGGAGACTATAAAATCTGCCCCGCAGTGCATTGCCGCGCTGGCGCTGGGCGCGTCCAGAACAGTGCCTGCGCCCAGCGTTATTTTTCCGCCCAGCTCTTTTTTGAGCGTTTCAAGAGCGGCAAGCGGGGAAGGTGTTGTGAAAGCCAGCTCTATTATATCTATGCCGCCTTTCAGGCAATTTTCAGCCATATTCAGCGCCTGCCCGGAGGATTGGGCTCTTATTACGGCAATAACGCCTGTATGCTCTATATTGGACAATACTTTTTCTTTTTCCATAATACAATCTCTTTCTTTTGCAGCGGCGCCGCTTTATATTTTACAGATAAGCCGAGAAGGCGCCTGCTTAATAAAGGCGCGCAGGTTTCTTAAACGGGAGAGTTGATTTATACTCCCGAATAGGCTGAAAAGCCGCCGTCTACGGGAAGGGTTATTCCCGTTATAAATCCGGATGCATTTTCATCCGTTAAAAAGCGCAGGGCGCCGAGCAAATCCTTTGGAGTGCCGAATCTGCCCATAGGAGTATGGCTTATAATCTTTTTGCTGCGTGCGCTTAATTCTCCGTTAGGCTCAAAGAGCAGGCTTTTATTCTGAGCAGTGGCAAAGAAGCCGGGCGCTATAGCGTTGACGCGTATGCCACAGGGAGCAAAATGCACGGCCAGCCATTGGGTGAAGTTGCTCACGGCGGCTTTGGCTGCGCTGTATGCCGGAATTTTGGTAAGCGGACGGTAAGCGTTCATGGAGGAGATATTAATTATGCAGCCGCCTCCTTTAGTCATATCGGCGCCAAAGACCTGAGTGCTTAAAAATACGCCCAGGAAATTGAGGTCGAATACAAATCCAACCGCTTCCGGCTCTAGTTCAAAAAATGTTTTTCCGTTTGGTGCGGTTTGCACGGCTTGGCGGCCGTCGGGCGAAGCGGCCTGTTTGTCAGGAGAAAGGGCAGCTGTTTCCCTGTTCTTTTGAGCAGTATTATCTGCTTGTATGCCATCCGGGGGAAAAGGAGCAGCGGGCTCCGGCAAAAAAGCTTCGCCGCCGGTGGTGCCGTCAGGGTGGTTGCCGCCCGCACCGTTGATAAGGATATCGCAGGGACCGAATTTATTAAGCATTATCTCTCTTGCGCGCATCAGGCTGGATTTATCCAGCACGTCCGCCTGTATGGCCGCCGCGCTGAGTCCGGCCTGTTTTAATTCCTGTTCCAGGACGGCTATGCCGCTGGGGTTCTTATCCAGCATTATAATATTGCCGCCGTCCTGAGCCAGCTCCCGCGCAAATTCTGAACAGAGAACACCGCCGGCTCCCGTAATTACTATATTTTTGTTCATTTCGTATTACTCCTTTGCATTTTAATGCAGTATAAAAGAATTATCCCTGAAATTTTCGGCCGCTTCAAACAGCCCGTTTATATAGCTTGCGCCCAGAGCACGGTCGTAAAGACCGTAGCCGGGCCGGCCGGTTTCGCCCCATATCATGCGGCCGTGGTCGGGCCGGACATAGCCGGTAAAATTCTTTTTTACCAGCGAGAAAACAATGCGCGCCATATCAAGGGAGCCGCAGCCTGAAGGATGGGCGGTTTCGCAAAAATCTTTTTCCCCTAGATTTTTTATATTTCTAAGATGGACAAAGTGAATTCGCTCACTGAAATTTTCTATTATTTTTATAATATCGTTCCGGGGATTAGCGCCCAAAGAACCGGTGCAAAGCGTTATGCCGTTATACGGGCTGGAATTAATTGAGCGCAGTTTTTTAAAGCTTTCTATATCAGTTATTATTCTGGGCAGTCCGAAAACCGGCCAGGGAGGGTCGTCCGGATGTACCGCCAGACATACGCCGCTTTCTTCAGCGGCGGGGACAACCTTATCCAGGAAGCGCGCGTAATTATGCCAGAGAGTATTTTGGTCTATCTGCTCATATCGTTTCAGCAATGCGCCCAGCTGTTCCTTAGTATAGCTTTGGTCCCAGCCGGGCAGGGCCAAGGAGCCGCTCAGGGGATTCATTAAAGCTATTTCCCTATCTATATAGGCCAGACTGAAGGAGGCGTCCTCATTTTGCTTATTAAGGGATGAGCGCAGCCAATCAAATACCGGCATAAAGTTATAGCATATGACTTTTACACCCGCTTTGCCTAAAATGCGTATATTCTGGCAGTATATATCTGTGTATTCTTCTGCCTTGGGGCCGCCCAGCTTTATTTCCTCATGGACAGGCACGCTTTCTACTACTTCAAAGCCCAAATTGAACCGGGCGGCTTCTGCTTTTAATTTTTCTATGCTTTGCCAGGGCCAGAGTTTTCCTGGAGGCACATCGTATACAGCCGAAACTATGCCGCTTATTCCTGGAATCTGCGAGATTTTTTCCAGGGATATGTCGTCATCTGGGCCGTACCATCTAAAGGTCAGCTTCATTTTTTACATCCTTTCATTACTGCAAAGTTTTCATTGCTGCAAAACTTCCTGCATAAGAGCCAGGCTGTTTTCATAGCACAGTTTTTTTACGAGGGTCTTGGCCGCTGAAAAATCCAATTCTTCCTTTTGGCACATATCTCCCAGCATATTGCAGAGTATTCGGCGGAAATAATCATGACGGGCATATGAAAGAAAGCTGCGGGAATCGGTCAGCATGCCGGGGAACAGGGCGAGCTGTCCGTACTGCGCCGTCATTTCCAAAAGCTGGCTTATTCCGGCGAGATGGTCGTTAAACCACCACGCAGGCCCCGGCAGGATATTTTTAAAACAGCCTGCGGCAGTCAGAAGGGTAGGATACATGGCGGGGTTAAGGGTATAAAGTATGGTTTTGGGCATGCCGCAGCTGTCGTTTATGGCGTTAAAAAGCTCAAGCAGGTTTTCCAGGGGAACAGGCTCGTTTATGCAGTCTCCGCCGCAGTCGGGGCCGAGCAAGCTGTAAAGGAGGCGGTTGGCGTTGCGCTTTACGGCCAGATGGAGCTGCATGACAATTCCCCGTTCCTTATATTCCCGCGCAAGGAAGAGGTACATATGTCCCAGATATGCTGAAAATTCCTCCTCTGAAATACTGCGGCCCAAGAGGGCGGATGAAAAAATCCGCTCGCATTCGGCCTGGGACGCTATGCTATTGGGGAAATAGGGAATGCCTATATCAGACATGCGGCAGTTAAGAGCGCAAAAGGCGTCCAGTCTATAGATTATTGCTTTTTTAAAAGAAGCAAGATTATTTATTGCTGTGCCGCTGGCTTTTTCCAGCTGCGCTATATAACTCTGAAAATCAGGCTCCCGAATCAGCATTAGCCGGTCGGTCCTGAAGGTGGGCTGTATATGTGCGGCAGATTTATTATTCTGGAGTATTAGGCGGTGATATTCAAGCGAGCTGGTTGGGTCATCGGTAGTTGCGGCGCGTTTTACATGGCAGAGCTGCATTATCCTTGAGGGAGAAAGGGCCTTATGCTTAATGCATTCGTTGGCTTTTTTAAATATTTCTCGTGCATTCTCAGGGCATAGCGGTTCGTCTATATCAAAAAACATGGACAGCTCCATTTTACTCCAATGGTACAGCGGGTTGCCGGCGGCAAGAGAAACGCAGTATGCGTATGCTGCGAATTTTTCTTCGTCGCTGGCGTTCCCTGTTATCAGCTCTTCTTCAATGCCGGTTTGGCGCATAAGCCGCCATTTATAATGGTCAGACCCCAGCCAGAGCCGGGAAATGTTTTCAAATGGGGCGTCTAAATAAATTTCCTGGGGCGAGAGATGAGAATGATAGTCTATAATGGGCAGGCTGGACGCAAGCTGATATAGTTCAATGCCGGGATTGTTATGTATAAATAAAGCTTGATTCATATTTTTCCTTGCCGCCTTTTAATTAATTATATTTGGGACACTGTTAATGCTCCCAAATATGCAGTTTATATTGATATATTAAACTGATTATCTTACAAAGTTAATAGCTATTTTTGCTTGAAATATTGCTTAAATTGCTTTATAATTTTATTGGTGATAAAAATGAGGGAACGTATTTCCAGCTTTAATAAGACCCAGATGATGATTTCTGATAACTTTGAGGTATATCATTACAGGGAGCCGTATTTTAAATCGCTGGATTTTCATTCTCATGATTTTTATGAGTTTTATCTGTTTTTGGATGGGCAGGTAACTTATTATGTTGAGGATATGGTTTACGAATTGTCCAGAGGGGATTTGCTTTTAATTCAGCCGGGACGCATGCACAGGCCGGTAATTGAAAGAGAAGACGCGGTCTATGAACGTATGGTGCTCTGGGTAGACCGCGGGTACCTGCGTTCTTTGGAGCGAAAGGAGGGGGACATAACCGGCCCGCTTGATGATTTTTTGTCAGGAGGCGGGTGCAGGATACGTCTTTGCGGGGAAGAACTGATTTTTTTCAGGCAGATTATCATAAGGCTGATAAATGCCTGGGAGGAAAAGAACGATACGGCGGCCGGCGGGCTGATAAATGTATTTGTAAACGGCGTATGTGCATATGAGCCTGAAAAGAACGGACAAAACCAGGGGCTTATACAGGAAATTATAGGTTATATAAATGAAAATTTCACCCAGCCGCTCACATTGGAAATGCTGTGCGCTAAATTTTATATAAGTAAATATCATATGCTGAGAAAGTTTAAACAATATACAAATTCTACCGTTCATGAATACATACTTTCAAAGCGGATAAGCCGGGCGCGCAGCTTGATCCGGCAGGGCTTTTCTGCCTCGGATGCATGCTTGTTATGCGGTTTTTCTGACTATTCTAATTTTTATAAGACATTTGCGGCACAGACAGGCATGACTCCTTCGGAGTTTAAGAAAACAGTTAAGGGCAGCTGGGAAAGCGGAATTAACTAAATAAGACCGGACAGTTATGATTTAATATTTGCGTAGTTATAAAACGGCATGAATATATTAAAAGGCAGGCGGAAGGATATTTTTTAACCGCCTGCTTCCAGCGTATAATTCCCTCGGCTTACAATGGAATACACGGTCAGGATGCATAAAATTTGCACCCTGCCGCGTTGCTTTTACTCCGCGTACTCTCCGGTACGCGCTTTTTAAGCTTCTTGCGGGGCGCAAATTTCATGCATCCTGACTCTATGGCTTAATATGAAGAAAATTTACCCTAAATTGACAATGGGATACACGCCTCCAGCGGTCTGATTTCGGCATTTTCTGCGTCATCGTCAATGGGTGTACGTTCAGTACACCTCATTCCGCTTTCTTGAAAATGCCGAAATCAAACCTGCTGGAGGCCGAAGAGTCAGACAGCGGCCGCTTCCCTGCCCTGCAAGGCGCTTGAACGACGTGTACCGGGCGTACACGGAGCGAAAAGCAACACAGCAGGACACTCAAACAGCCCTGTTCTGACCGTATATGCCCTTGTCAATTTAGGGTATTCATTTGCAAGGCAAATGATGAAGTCGTACTAGATGTATGCCGATTGGGGTATCACGCAGAAAATGAAGGAATTATCCCATCATGAAGCGTGCAGCTCCTTTTTGCAGGATCTCATCCCGAAATTGACAACCGCAAGCAAGGACTCCGCCCTGTACTTTTTCACGGATGGGCATCTATCCACTACAGCGCAGGGTGTGCCGGAATGAACAGGAGATTCCCCAGGCAGATGCAGCCCGGATGTTTTTATTCAGAATCCGGCTCTTCATCCTTTTTATATTCCATCAAATCGCCAGGCTGACAATCCAGCACCTCGCAGATTTTATTAAGAGTGGAAAATCTGAGGCCCTTGGCCCGTCCGTTTTTCAAAATAGAAATATTAACTAACGACAGCCCGACTTTTTCAGAAAGCTGTGTTACGCTCATTTTTCGTTTAGCCAGCATTACGTCTATATTTATTATAATCATCGTTTATTACCTCTAAATAATTTCTGCGTTTTCCGACTTTATATTGGCGGCATTTTGTATAAGGCAGGAAAGGGCATTGGCCGCGACCGCTATGGCTATGCCGGCAAAATCAATCAGCAGGGAAGCTATCAATATTCCTGGGTGGCTCATATTAAGCGCGAACATTACAGCGTTGCCTATAAAAAACAGGCAAACGTCCGCTTGAGCAAGCTGGGAAATTATTTTAAGGTTTTTGGCGTTTATTTCAGAAAAAGCGTTATCACGGCCTATTTGAACAGCGGTTCTCCAGCAGAAGTAAAGGGCCGCGTAGCAGGGCAGGGCGGTTACCCAGAGGAATATCAGCCAGGGATAATACCGATTGGCAAATTCAGGGTAAGCCTTGCTTAAGCTGTCTCCCAGCACCGGCAGCAAATAAAAATAAACGCCCAAGCCGCATATTGCCATGCCTATAATGACCAATTTGAGCCAAAGAGCAAGATTTTTCTGATTCATAGTTTCAACCTCCTTATTTGCAGACAGTTTTTGTCTAACGTTATTATTATCTCACAATATATCTAATATGTCAATAATAATTTTAAATAATATTTTAAATCATATCTTCTTTTGCATGAGTGCATAAAGGTTATTGCTTTATCTGATAAAGAGGCTGCTCTTTTAAGCTGATTCATCGCTTTGGAGCTTTACGCCTCTTGCTGCTGCAAGACAAGCGCTTTTGAAGAGCTTTTTAAGTATTGTTTTTATCTAGCCGGAAATAATAAAAAAGTACTTGACTTTTTATTATTAGGGATATATAATAAAAAAGCTTTCCAGAGAGAGCATATATCGCGGGGTGGAGCAGTCTGGTAGCTCGTCGGGCTCATAACCCGAAGGTCGTTGGTTCAAATCCTTCCCCCGCAACCATATATTTAAAGGCAGTTTTCTATGAAATCTGCCTTTTTTATCGTCAGTGTGACAGGAGATATGTGCCTAAGCCGGAAAAATTGACTGCTCTCTATGTTATACTCAGCTGTTGAATGGTACGCTTTTTTTATCTGCCTTAAAACAGGTTGATTTCTACGCTCTTGGGCCGGGGCCGATAAAGGTGCTTATTTATCTTCTTAGTGGCGTCTGGAACGTACATACAGGGTGTGTATTCAGTGCAAACAAAACGGCAGGGAGGCAAATTTAGTTTCTGAAGGCCGTATTATTCCTATGCGATGATTATTTTTTGCTTACCGAACAGCTTTGTGTGGTTCAATATATTTAGGAGCGGTGACTGCGGCTGTGCTATAGGCGGGGTCTTATATTATGAGTAGGATTTTTAAACTTTGCTTAGGATTTCTGCGCAGAGAAGCTGTATTATGTATAGCCGTTATGCTGGCTGTCCTTTCATGCTTTTTTGTTCCGCCCAGTCTTGCGTATTTTTCATATATCGACTGGGATACGCTGGCGCTGCTGTTTAGCTTAATGGCGGTTATGAAGGGGTTCCAGAAGGCGGGGCTGTTTGAATATTTGGGAAGCGGTTTGCTTAATAAAACCGCTACTTCCAGAGGCGTAATGCTTGTGCTGGTGTTTTTGCCGTTTGTTTTCAGCATGATAATTACAAATGATATTTCATTGATAACCTTTGTGCCCTTTGGGCTTACAGTGCTGCGTATGGCACATATGCAAAAATGGACGGTGCGGCTGGTGGTGCTTCAGACTGTCGCGGCCAATCTGGGCAGTATGCTTACGCCTATGGGCAATCCGCAGAATTTATATTTATATGCCCGGTCGGGAATGGGGATGGGGGAGTTCTGCCTGTTAATGCTGCCCTATGTACTGCTTTCAGGCGGATGCCTGGCTGTAGCTGCGGCGGCTGGCAAGAATGCTTCAATCCCTGAAATATCAGCTGCTGCGACTTTGGGAAGCCCCCGATATTTGCTTTTTTGCGTGCTGGGCTTTATTATTTGCCTTTTGGGGATATTTAATATAATTCCTCCCGTTGCTATTGCGGCAGTGACGGCGGTTTTTCTCATATTCACTGACAGGCGCTTGCTTGCGGCAGTGGATTACTCACTTTTAGGAACATTTATAGCGTTTTTTATTTTCATAGGCAATCTGGAGCACATAGAGGCCTTTAGGAATATCATAGCTTCATTGCTGGAAGGCCATGTCCGGCTGATGGCCGTGCTGACCAGCCAGATTATAAGCAATGTGCCCGCGGCCCTGCTGTTATCCGGCTTTACAAATCAATGGGAAGAATTGATAGTCGGGTGCAATATCGGCGGCCTGGGTACTATGATTGCTTCTATGGCCAGTTTGATTTCTTATAAGCTGCTGATAAAGGAATATCCGGAAAAGCGCAGAAAATATTTTCTTTGGTTCACGGTATTTAATGCAGGTATGCTGGCCTTGCTGCTGCTGTTTGGCTGGCTGCTGGGATTATAGTATAACTTTTAATTTTTTTGCGGGGGTAATTAGTATTTAAGCAGTGGCTTTTGTTTTAGCAGCTTAGGCCGTGCCGTTTTAAATTGCTTGCTTTATTTTCCATGGGTATTTATAATTAATATACCTTCAGTTTGCAAGGAAGACGGTCAGAAGGCATAAAATATGCGTTCTGCTGCGTTGCTTTCGTTCCATGTACGCCAGGTACATGCCAGGTACATGCCAGGTACATGTCTTTTAAAAGCGCGCTTTACCCGACACAAATTTTATGCCTTATGATTCTGAGAGCTCAAACGTAGAGAATTTCTTCATTTCCAAGGCAGACGAAGGAGGCGTACCGGGGAGTACGCCCATTTAGGATAACGCGGAAAATAAAGAAATTATCCCGTTTTGAATCGTATAGTTCCTTGTAAACTGAGGGTAAATAGGAATTATAAATTTGGAGGTGCTGATATGAAAAAATCTCTCGGAGTTAAACCTTATCTGTTTCCCATGCCTGTTTTGTTGATTGCTACATATGGGGAAGAAGGAAATGTAGACGTTATGAATATGGCGTGGGGCGGTATATGCGCTAATAACATGGTTGCGCTCAATATAACCGAAAGCCATAAAACGGCTAAAAATATAAAGGCCAGAGGCGCTTTTACCATCAGTGTCGCAGACCGGGAGCATTTAGCTGAAGCAGATTACTTTGGAATGGTTTCGGGCAATAAAGTCATGGATAAATTTGAGAAAAGCGGACTGCACGCCGTGCGCAGCGAAATAGTGGACGCTCCGGTTGTAGAGGAATTTCCTCTGACGCTGGAATGCCGAGTGGCCGAAATCCAGCATGATAAAGGGGGATTTAGAGTGCTGGGCGAAATTGTAAATGTTTTGGCGGAGGAAAGCGTGCTGGATGAAAAGGGAAATGTTGACGCGGTTAAATTGAATGCGTTTATATTTGACCAGTTTAACAGCGGTTATTATGCAATAGGGGAAAAGATTGGCCAGGCATGGGAAAGCGGCAAAAAATTTATAAAATAAGCTTATTGCCGCCCGGATTATTCTACCCTAAATTGACAAGGGCATATACGGTCAGGACAGGGCTGTTTCGGTGTCCTGCTGTGTTGCTTTTCGCTCCGTGTTGGAACGTACACCCATTGACGATGACGCAGAAAATGCCGAAATCAGACCGCTGGAGGCGTGTATCCCCTTGTCAATTTAGGGTAAATATAGTTATAATAAACGGCAGCCGCAACCGGAGAGGTTTCGTAAAGAAACCGTCTCCGTTTTTTATAAACAGAAATTGACCCTTTCGGGAGTCTAAGTTCCATAATAAAATTAGTCCGAACGCCTGATAAAGAACAGCTTTTGACGGCACGCAAATTATAATATATCTCCGGTGAGATATTATATGCAGCCTCGGCCGTATTATATATTTCCACTCCGTGAAAATATGATGTAATATCCCTTTCTTAATATGCCATAGGCATGTATCATTGCTCACAGAGGGATGGCATACCGCAGGCACACCCATTCGGACAAGGAACGGATATCGCTGTGGCGCCTTCCGTCAGGAAGGGCGCCCTAAGGGCGCCGTAAATTTTCACTGCGCAAAAATATGGAGTTTTTAATGTGCCGGTTTCTTTTCCTCTTTAAGGGGAGGTCTTTAAGAAATTCAGACAAAAAATCTATTTTGCTTGTGTTTTTATTTGTTATGTGATATTATTTTTGTTAAAGGTTTTTTAACAAATATTTAATATGGAAGAGAGGAATAACACATGAGAACAGGCAAACAGACGGTTATAGGCTATTTGCCAGACGAACGGCCGCCTTTTGGGAAGCTTCTGCTCTATGCTATACAGCAGGTCATAGTTATGTTTCCCGCGACGGTTACGGTTGCGCTTGTTACCGGCTTTCAGGTATCCACCACTATCTTTGCAAGCGGGCTGGCCACCATCTGCTTTATCCTTATTACCGGGAGAAAAATTCCCCTTTATTATGGTTCCAGCTTTTCATATCTGACTGCGGTTTCCAGCCTCTTATCGACTCAGAGCATAATTGATAAGCTTAGCCCTGAAGCGCAGGAACAGCTATTACAATTTTTTGCGAATAAGGATCTGCAGCCGGTTATACCGGGAGAGGCCATATCCTATGCGCAGTTCGGCATAATAATGTCTGGTCTGGTTTCTATAGCCGCCGGTTTGTTGGTGCGCTTGGCGGGAAGGAATGCAGTGGAAAAGATACTGCCCCCTACTATTACCGGGCCTGTGGCCATGATAATAGGTCTTACTCTGGCCGGCAATGCGCTTGTTGACGCAGCGCCTCAGACAGCAGCAACAGGAGCGGCCGGCAGCGACTGGGTCTGGGTGGTTTCGCTGGCTACGCTGCTTTCTACCGTGCTGTTTGCGCGTTACCTCAAGGGATTTTTGGGACAGCTTCCTTTATTGCTGGGAGCGGCCGTGGGCTGTGCCGTGGCTGGTCTGCTCTATGCTTTCGGCGGCGATTCGCTGAATTTGTTCCGTACTATCAATCCAGAGGCCATGGGTTCTTTGTGGTCGGCCGGGCCTGTGGCCGTTCCTGCCTTTACACTGCCCAAGATTTCCTGGGAAGCGGTTCTGGCTATTATGCCGATAGCTATTGCTACCATTCCGGAGTCTACAGCGCATATATATCAGCTGGATATATATGTCAATGATTTGGCCAAGAAGAAAAAGTCTGATAAAAAATATAATATTGCCGATAAGCTGCATTTAAACCTGATAGGAGACGGTATCTGCGATATGATTTCGGGCTTTGTGGGCGGCCCGGCAGGTACAAACTACGGTGAAAATATCAGCACTATGGCTATTACTAAGGTCTTTTCGGTACCCGTATTGTTTGTAGCGGCCATTCTGGCTATGATTATGTCCTTCTTTACTCCTTTGATTCAGGGTATATATGGGATTCCGCTTGCAGTAATAGGCGGTTTGGAGATATACCTTTTCGGAGCGATAGCCGCGCAGGGCATGGCCATAATGATACAGAAGAATGTGGATATGTTCAGCTCTAAAAATATAGCGGTAATTGCCAGCATAGTTATTATAGGGTTGGGCGGTCAGTATGCTTTTGATGGCAATATTCCTTTCTTTGGGATAAATGTTCCCTGTATAGCGGGTGCAGCTATATTCGGCATACTGCTTAATCTGCTGCTCAGCATAGGTGAAAAATCGCGCATGAAGAATAAAACTGCTCCTGAGAGCAGTGCGGCTTCTGCCGAGGGACAAGCCATTTACGAGGAGCAGGCCGCAGAGGAAGAACAATAATTATTAATAAATAAAATCGCGTTAAAGTCCCAAAATAAATTTGTTGCGGGATTTGAGCGTGTCGAAAAAGCCGACATGCTTTTAGCCGGGAATGCAGTTCGCTCAGGAATCAAAGCTTGCCGGGCTGCGTTCTATCTCCTCCAATACTGCCCCAGTACTATCGGGGAACCGTTTATAAAGCGCTTTTGCGCTTACAAGGAGTTTTTCCCGCGGCGCCTGTGTGGCAAAACAAACTGCGGCTAAACGCCTCAAAAATATTAAATTACAGGTTTATTGACAGTCTGAAGTCCCAAAACAAATTTGTTTTGGGACTTTTCTTGTCATTAGATCCTGTGTCCGGAAGTCAAAAAGCTTTAGCGATGCTTAAGAAATAAAAACTCCTTTTGGCAGAATAAAAGTGCGGCCTGATAATTGCATCAAGAACTAAAAGGCGGACATTCAAAATAACGACCAAAGGGCAGGACATAAAAAGCGCCTGCGGGCGCTGATAGCAGTAAAGGCTTACAGGCGATCTGTAACGCCGGTTATGCCGGGGAGATATCTACCCTGACTTGACAAGGGCATATACGGTCAGGACAGGGCTGTTTCCGTGTCCTGCTGTGTTGCTTTTCGCTGCGTGTACTGAACTTACACCCATTGACGATGACGCAGAAAAAGCAGAAATCAGACCGCTGAAGGCGCGTAACCCCTTGTCAATTTAGGGTATTTTAGAGGGAGCTGCCGGGGGATATTTATTTAAATGGAGCTTTAGTGCAAAAATCCACCAGCTATGCGGGTAAAAATAAAAATCTTAAGATAATAATATGTGTCGGAGGGAAAGAAGAAAATAGGCATTTACTGATGTGCAATAAAGAAAGTTAAAATAAAACAAGCGCGGCAGATAAAAACAGCCGCGCTTATTAGTCATTAAATCCGGCACCTTATGCTCTGGCCCAGCTGGTCGGACTGGAAAATAGCATCCATAACCTTGAGCACGCGCAGGGTCTGCTCCGGCTTAACTACCAGCTCTTCCTGGCCGTTCGAGGCCTTGAGCACGTTGCGGTAGAAGTCGGCGCTGTCCACCTGAACCTGGGGCAGCGGTTTTTCCGTCGTGGTCTCCGGGGGCCGCGGCGCCATAGAACGGGTAGGACCGGCTGAGGTGTATACGATTTTCTCGTCCCATACCAACTCTTTATCATCCGAAAGGGCTACCATTTTGCCGTTTAAATCCCAGTCGTTGATAATGGCCGTGCCGTTTTCGGCAGAGACGTGCCAGCGGGGATGGAGGATAAAGCAGTTCATGGAAACTTCAATAAGGGCGGAAACCTTATTTTCAAATCTCAGGATTGCCTTGAAGTTGTCGTCCACCTCCTCAGTATATAAGGAGAAGAGATTTGCATATACTTCAGTGACGGGCGAATCAATCATATCCAGATACTGGTCAATCAAATGCACGCCCCAGTCATATACCATGCCTCCGCCGTTTTCCTTAACGCCTCTCCAGCCGTTAAGCACCTGCCTGGAGCCCTGCACGCGGTTTTCAAGCATATATACGTCTCCGAGCAGCCTTTCTCTATATATCTTTTTAACGATGTTATAATCGGCATCCCAGCGCCTGTTCTGGTGAGAGGTCAGCAGGCGGCCGGTTACTTTAGAAAGCTCCATGAGTTGGGCAAAATCCTCCGCGTTCATGGTTGCGGGCTTTTCCAGGATAACATCCTTGCCGCTGAGCATAGCCTGCTCGGCCAGGGGCTTGTGAAAATTATTGGGGGTAGCGATTATTACAATGCTTACCTCAGGGTCTGACAGCACCTCTTCATAGGAGGAATAAGTATGAAGCCCGTTTTTGCGGGCGACTTCCAGCCTCTCCTCGCGTATATCATACGCACCTTTGAGGTTTACTTCGGGCACTTTGGTCATTAAGTGATAGCCGTGCCATTCTCCCATGCCGCCATAGCCTACTATTACAAGTCCGTTTCTCATTATTTATCACCTCATTAATTTAAGCCCACCACATTTCGCCCATAGGCTCGCGTATAATGACTTCCTGCAGGAAGCGGCAGGCTTTTTCAAGACCTTCGCTGTTCTTCATAAGGCTGTCCTCATGCTCTATACTGATTGCATAATCATAGCCTACCATTCTCAGGTTGCTCATGATATCCTTCCAGAATTGATAATCAGAGCCGTAGCCAACCGAGCGGAATATCCAGGAGCGGTTGATTTCGTCGCTGTAGGGCTTTGTATCCAGCACGCCGTTTACAGCAGTATTGATGCTGTCTATGCGGGTGTCCTTAGCATGGAAATGATAGATGGCCTTGCCTAATTTGCGTATAACGGCGGGCATATCTACTCCCTGCCATACCAGATGGCTGGGGTCAAGGTTGGCGCCCAGATTTTCGCCTACGGCTTCCCTTATCTTGAGCATGGATTCCACATTATATACGCAGAAGCCCGGATGCAGTTCAAAAGCAATTTTGTTCACGTTATGAGAGGAAGCGAATTTGACAAAATCTCTCCAGAAGGGGATTAATACTTCGTCCCACTGATATTTTAATACTTCGGAATAGTCATCCGGCCAGGGGCATGTAACCCAGTTCGGATGCTGGGATTCGGGGCAGTCGCCAGGGCAGCCCGAAAAAGTGTTTACAATGCCTATTCCCAGCTTTTCTGCCAGCAAAATGGCGTTTTTAAGGTCGGAAAGGTATTTTTCTGCGATGGCCTTATTGGGGTGCACGGGGTTGCCGTGGCAGCTCAGGGCGGAGATTTCCATGCCGTATTTGTCAACGGTTTTCTTGAACTGCGCTAGAGCCATATCGTCCTTTAAAAGCACTTCGGGGTCGCAGTGAGCTTTTCCGGGGAAACCGCCGCAGCCAATCTCCACCATCTCTACGCCTAAATCCTTTAAATAGGCCAGCGCGTCGTCCAGCGGCCTGTCCTGAAGCAAAACGGTAAATACTCCAAGCTTCATAATGATTACCTGTATCCGTCTGAAAATCAGCGGATTCCTTTCTTATAAATTTATTTGCTGCCGCCGATATTCGGACGGCAGCTTATTTAAATTTTGAGTCCCGCATAAATGCGGCAGTTAGACCGCGCAGGAGATAATCAATCGGCCTTTTTTTCCAGCAGAGGCGCATTGGGGCAGATAAAGCCGTCAATCCGCTTGGTAGGAGCGGCCCAGCGCACGGCGTTCTGAAGAATTTTTACCACATATTCGTTATAATATATGGGGAATTCTTCATGTCCGGGCTGGAAATAGAATATCTTGCCCAGGCCGCGGTGCCAGGTGCAGCCGCTGCGGAATAGTTCTCCGCCTGCGAACCAGCCCATAAATACCACTTCGTCAGGGGTGGGAATATCAAAGTATTCCCCGTACATTTCTTCCTGAGGCAGTTCAAAATATTCGGGCAGTCCGGCAGCAATGGGATGAGCGGGGGAGGTTACCCAAACGCGCTCACGGTCGTTATCCCTCCATTTAAGCGTGCAGCTTGTACCCATAAGGCGGGTAAAGGGCTTGCTGACGTGGGCCGAGTGCAGCGCTATAAAGCCCATGCCGTTTAAGACGGCCCGCTGTATGCAGTCTACAACATGGTCGGGCACGAGGTGGTGCAGAACGTGGCCCCACCATATAAGCACGTCTGTTTCCTTAAGCACTTCGTCGTTAATTCCGCAGTCCGGGTCCTCAAGAGTAACGCATTCAACCTTGACATCCTCGCATTCCACCGCAGCCTTAAGCGCGCCGTGAAGATATTGGGGATAGGGTTTGCGCAGGGCTTCCCACTGTTTTTCATGAGAAAATTCGTTGAATATAAGTACGTTTATCATTTTTATTGCTCCTTTAATTTTTAGTTATCAAAGGTAACAGCCTTTCCGCTCTTGGCAGATTCATAAATAGCTTCAAGAATCTGGGTTACTACCATAGCCTGTTCGGGCTTAACGATTAATTCGGCGCCTTCGGTTACTGCACGCAGGAAGGTGGCGCATTCAACAACAGATTCGTTGGTGCTGCTGGTGCCGAAGAAGGCTACGCCGGCGCCGGTAAGGTCGGGACGCTCGATATACTGCTTGTTGTGATGTACGCCGTTTATGCGGACTCCGTCCAACATATCAGCTCCCGCCTTAGTACCGCAGAGCAGAGTCTGAGCTTCACGCACTTCAAGAGTATTCAAGGCCCAGCTGCTTTCCAGGGAGATAGCGGCGCCGTTTTCCATTACTATAAAGCCAAAGGCTGAATCTTCAACAGTGAATACAGTGGGATCCCAGTCCGCCCAGGGGTTGCCGGTTTCCTTATTATTGGCCAGCTTGCGGAAGGTGGTGCCCAAAACCATCTTGGGCTTATAGTTGTCCATCATCCAGAGAGTGAGGTCGAGCGCATGGGTTCCGATATCAATGAGGGGACCGCCGCCCTGCTCGTATTCGTTGGTGAATACGCCCCAGGTGGGTACGCCTCTGCGGCGAACAGCCATTGCCTTGGCGTAGTAAATTTCACCCAGTTCGTCCTCTACACACATCTTTTTAATGAACTGGCTGTCTGAACGGTAACGGTTCTGATAGCCTATGGTGAGGATTTTACCGGTGCGCTTTGCACAGGCGACCATATCCTTGGCTTCAGCGTAAGTCTTGGCCATGGGCTTTTCGCAGATTACATGCTTGCCGGCCTCCATTGCGTCTATGCTTATAAAGCTGTGGGAGCGGTTGGGGGTGCAGACATGCACGGTATCAATGCTTTTATCCTCTAAAAGCTTCCTGTAATCCTCGTAAACTTTGGCGTCGGGAGTTCCGAAATCCTTCTTGGCCTTTTCGGCGCGTTCAGGGATAATGTCGCAGAAAGCGACCATTTCCGCCTGTTCATGAAGCTCCTTTAGGGCAGGCATGTGCTTGCCGTTGGCGATGCCTCCGCATCCTATGATAGCAGCTCTTACTTTTTGCATAAAATCACCTCATAAAATATTTATTGTGGATTCTCTTATTATCAGCTTGTGTTCAAGCGTAATAAGCTTTGGTGCGGCCTTGGAATTTTCCAGTCGCTCGAAGAACAGCCTGGCGGCTGTTCGCCCCAGCTCTTCGCGCGGCTGAGAAACCGTTGAAAGAGAGGGAATATAGCAGGCGGAAAGGGAAGTGTTGTCAAAGCCTATGACTGAAAAATCCTTGCCTGCCTCTATACCCATATCATGCAGCTCTTTTATAGCGCCTATGGCTACGGCGTCCGAAATTGCAAAGAGCGCATCGGGCTTTGGGCCCGGCCGGGAGAACAGGGTCTTTATTATGGACTGACCGCCTTTATAGCCGTAGTCCCCTCGGATTATAAATTCAGGATGAAATTCCAGGCCTGCGCTGTTCAGCGCGCGTTTATAGCCTGTTTCCCTTTTAAGGGTTGAACTGAACCGGGGGTTCCCGGAGGCCATCGCTATTGAGCGGCAGCCGCTGGCTATGAGATATTTAACTGCCTCAAAGGAGGCAGATTCATCGTCTGTGGAAACGCCGGGCAGATTTGCGTCTATATATTCGCAGCACTGCACCATCGGGTATTTTCTAAAAAGCCCCTCCAGTTCGCTTTTGGTCAGTGCGCTGCCGAAGATTATTGCGCCGTCGGCGTAATGGCTGTGCAGCATATTGTACAGATTCTGCTCAGTGTATTTGTCCATGCCCGTGGTGCAGGTTATCATTGTGTAGCCGTACTGCTCGCATTCCTTGCTTATAGTGCTCAGGATACGGTGATAGAACGGATTGGAGATAGTGGGCAGCAGGGCAAGCAGCTTGCCTGAACGGGAAAAACGCAGATTTCGTCCCAGAGAGCTGGGGTAATAATTCAGCTCCCGGACTGCTTTTTCAATACGCTCCATGCTCTGCGGGCTTAACAGCTCTTTGTTATTAAAATATCTGGAAACGGAGGAAGGGGAAACGCCGGCGAGCTGAGCTACGTCTCTTATTGTGGCCATACATTTTCCTCCTTTGTTTGAAATCGTTTTCATACTGCTTACTGGTATTATATAAAAGGCTGGATTTAAGTCAAGGGTTATATTATATTTTCATAAATTTTCATAAGCGCTGCGTGGGAACCCGCGGGCTTTTTAACGGTATTATATTCTGCCTATAAGTATGATAATATACTGCTGTATTAAAAAAGTCCGGGGCGCCGGGGCGGGGGCGGCGTTTGGCAGGCGCAGCCTGCTCCGGGCCGGCTTTGCC
>OLIW01001356.1_pt1 | contig 22252 bp, 19 predicted proteins | sample 1601321 | NCBI WGS metagenome assembly OLIW01 (sample SAMEA2452114, study PRJEB22498) | human gut metagenome
GCCGCATCCCGGTCGATGACCAGACTCATGGCCTGCCGCAGCTCCGTCCGGTCCATGTTGGTGGCCATCTGGTTGATGAGCAGCACGCCCACGGTGCTGCTGCCGCCGTAGGTGCCGTCCTCTCCTGCCGCGCCGATGACCGCGTCCGCGGTGCCCGCGTCCTTGGCGGCCTCCGCCGCGCTCTTGAACCGGATCTCGATCCGGTCCGCGCGCACCTGCCGCGCGTTATAGTGGTCCTCCTGCTTCACCAGCGTGGCGAAGAGGCTGTCGCTCCAATCGCCGGTGCGGCGGTACGGCCCGTTGCCCACGAACCACGTCCGGCTGGCGCTCCAACCCTCGCCGCCTTCCACAGCCTTCTGTTGCACCGGCATGGTGGCCGCCGCTGTGCACACCGCGTCCACAAAGTACGGGCACATCGTGCTCAGCGTCACCACGAAGGTGTGCTCGTCCTCGGCGTATACGCCCAGCGCCTCCGGGTCGCCCGCGTGGGCGTCCTCATAGCCCGCCACCATGGACAGGATCTCCGCCTCCTGGCTGTCCGTCTCCGGTGCTGTCAGTCGCCGCCAGGCGTACACGAAATCCTCTGCCGTCACGTCGCTGCCGTCGGACCACTTGCCGTCGCGCCGCAGGTGGAACGTGTACGTCTGCGTGCCGTCCTCGTTGTCTGTGCAGTCATAGGTGTGGGCCGCTGCGGGTACCGCGCCCTCTGCCGTCCAGCGGTACAGGTTGTCGAACAGGTGCAGCACCAGGGTGCGCTCCGCCGGTGTGGCGGCATAGGCCGGGTCCACCGTGGACACGCTGCCGGTCATCACCACCGACGCGGTGTTCTCGCCGCTGCGGCCGCGGCCGCAGCCGGCCAGCAGCGCCGCCATCATACACAGGCACAGCAGCATGGCCGCGCCCCGCTTCCATCGTTTCATAGGACTTCCTCCGGGAATAGACTTTTCCCCATTATATATGGTTTTGCGCCAAAAGTAAAGCCGCCCTCCGGGCGGCCTCACTTTGTTTACAATTACTCCGCGATCAGCAGCTGGGCGATCTGCACGGCGTTGGTGGCCGCGCCCTTGCGTACCTGGTCGCCGCAGCACCAGATGTTCAGCCCGTTGTCGCTGGTCAGGTCGTCCCGGATACGCCCCACGAACACCAGGTCCTGGTCGCTGGTCTCCAGCGGCATGGGATAGCGCTTGTTGGCCAGGTCATCCACCAGCCGGCAGCCGGGAGCGGCGGCGATCAGTTCCCGGGCGCGCTCCACGCTGATTTTCTCCTTGGTCCGCACCACGATGGACACGCTGTGGCTCCGCACCACAGGAACGCGGACGCAGGTGCAGCTGACCTTCAGCTCCGGCAGGTGCATGATCTTCCGGCCCTCGTTCTGCATCTTCATCTCCTCGGAGGTATAGCCCTCAAAGGCCTCGCCGCCGATCTGGGGGATGACGTTATAGGCGATCTGGTACTGGAATACCTTGGGTTCCACCGGCTTACCCTCCCGCAGCAGCTCCACCTCGTCCATCAGCTCGATGGGGCCGCCGGCGCCGGCGCCGGACACCGCCTGGTAGCTGCTGGCCACAATGCTCTCGATGGGGCTGTCGTGGTTCAGGGCGTTGATGGCCACCAGCGAAACGATGGTGGTGCAGTTGGGGTTGGAGATGATGCCCTTGTGCTTCTTCACGTCCTCCGGATTGATCTCCGGCACGATCAGGGGCACATCCGGGTCCATGCGGAAGGCGCTGGAGTTATCCACGAACACCGCGCCCGCCTTGACGATTGCCGGGGCGAACTGCTTGGCGATGTCGTTCTCCGCCGCGCCCAGCACGATGTCCATGCCCTTGAAGGCCTCGTCACAGGCCATCTCCACGGGGATGTCGTGGCCCTTCCAGTGGATGGCCTGTCCCACAGACCGGGCTGACGCCAGCGGGTGCAGCTCCTCGATGGGGAAATCGCGCTCGGCCAGTACCTTCATCATCTCGCGGCCCACCGCGCCGGTGGCGCCCAGAATAGCAACTTTATACTTTTTCATATGATGTACTCCTTTTCTCGATATCGAATAAGCGGTGTATCCTGCGTTCAGATGCGGCGCATCGACTTTGTGTACGGCAAGCCGCTGCGGCGAAGTATGGGCGCAGGAGACGCACTTTATTTTACAAAACTGTTGTACAGCACCCGGATAGCCTTCTCAAAGTCGGCGCTGTCCACGCCCACGATGATGTTCAGCTCTTCGGGCCCCTGGGTGATCATGCGGATATTGATGCCGTTTTCGCCCAGCTTGGCGAAGATCTTGCCGGAGGAACCGGGCTGGAAGGCCATCTTCCGGCCCACGGCCGCCACCACAGCCATACCGTCGGTAACGTGCAGGCTGTCGGGCTTGATCTCCTTCTCCATGTCGCCCAGTGCCTGATACAGATACGGCGCGGCCTTGGCCGCCTCCACCACCAGCGATACCGAGTCGATACCGGAGGGGATGTACTCCACGTTGATGTGATAGCGCTCCAATATCTCCAGCACCCGGCGGATAACGCCCAGCTCCGAGGACATTCCGTTCTTGGTCATGGTGATGACGGAAAAGCCCTTCTTTCCGGCGATGCCGGTGATCATGCTGCTCTCCTGCAGCTCCGCCGCCGTGTCGTCGAAGGCCTCCCGTATCATGGTGCCCGGGTGCTCCGGCTGGTTGGTGTTGCGGATGTTCAGGGGGATGTTCTTCTCCCGCACCGGGGAGACGGTGCCTTCATGCAGCACCTGTGCGCCGATATAGCTCAGCTCACGCAGCTCGGCGTAGGTAATGCGCTCGATGGGCCGCGGGTCGGGTACGATCTTGGGGTCGGCCATCAGGAAGCCGGACACGTCCGTCCAGTTCTCATACACGTCGGCGTCCAGCGCCGCCGCCGCCAGTGCACCGGTGATGTCGCTGCCGCCCCGGCTGAAGGTGTGGATGCTGCCGTCCGGCAGCACGCCGTAGAAGCCGGGAATGACCACCTTCCGCCCGCTGGCCGCATGGACCAGAGCCTGATAGCTGGCCTCCTGGTCCACCGTGCCGTCCATGCGGAAGTGCAGCCACAGGCTGCTGTCCAGAAAGTCAAAGCCCAGGCAGTCGGCCATGATCCGGGCGGCGAAATACTCGCCCCGGCTCACCAGCTCGTCGGCGGAGATGCCCTTGTCCATCTTGGCGCGCAGGGCGCCGAATTCCGCCTCCAGCGGCGTGGACAGGCCCAGCTCGTCCCGGATCTCCAGATACCGGCTGCGTACCATATCGAATATACCGTCGCAGCTGACGCCGTACTGCAGGTGGGCGTGGCACAGATACAGCAGGTCCGTGATCTTGTGATCGTCCTTGAACCGTTTTCCGGCGGCGCTGACTACCACCACCCGGCGAGCGGGGTCTGCCTCCACGATGGAGCGTACTTTTTCCAGCTGGTGGGCGTCCGCCATGGACGATCCGCCGAATTTCAACACTTTCAACATAGTCCTTGCCTCTTTCGCTTTGGTTATTGTGTACAGGGTTTTTCATGCGTGACAAAAAAATATTTTCTGTCCACAGGAGAAAAACACTTGCTTTTTTGATGGGGACAGTGTATCATAGCCATATCAGAAATGCAAGACCCAATTTCAAAAGTTTTTTCGGAGGCTTTTTTACCATGATCTACCACAGCACAAGAAACAAGCAGCTCACCGCATCCTCCACCCACGCGGTGCTTCAGGGCATCGCCCCGGACGGCGGCCTGTACATCTGCGACCCGGCGGCCCTGCGCTTCGACTGGCGCGCCGCCCTGGAAAAGGACACCCTCTCCATGGCGGCGGATATCCTCCACGCCCTGCTGCCGGACTTTCAGGACATGGACCGGCTGGTCCGCGACAGCTACGCCGGCAAGTTCCCCACGTCCGACCTGACGCCCTTGACCCCCGTGGCGGATAAATACGTGCTGGAGCTGTACCATGGCCCCACCTCCGCCTTCAAGGATGTGGCCCTCAGCGTCCTGCCCCGCCTCATCGTGGCGGCGGCCGAGGCTGAGGGCATGAAGGGCGACGTGGTCATCCTGACGGCCACCTCCGGCGACACCGGCAAGGCGGCCATGGAGGGCTTCCACGATGTGCCCGGCACCCGCATCACTGTGTTCTACCCCTACGGCGGCGTCTCCGCTGTCCAGCAGGCCCAGATGGCCACCCAGGAGGGCGCCAACGTCCGCGTCTGCGCCGTCCGCGGCAACTTCGACGATGCCCAGACCGGCGTGAAGGAGATCTTTGCCGCCTGCAAGGACAAGGACCTCCACGGCGCCATGCTCTCCTCCGCCAACTCCATCAATATCGGCCGTCTGGCCCCCCAGGTGGTCTATTACTTCCGCGCCTACGGCGATCTGGTGAAGTCCGGCCGCATCCGGCTGGGCGACGTGGTGGACTACACCGTCCCCACCGGCAACTTCGGCGACATTCTGGCCGGCTACTTTGCCAGGCAGATGGGCCTGCCTGTGGGCCGCCTGATCTGCGCCAGCAACGCCAACGACGTACTCACCGAGTTCCTGACCACCGGCCGCTACGACAAGCGCCGCCCCTTCTACAAGACCACCTCCCCCTCCATGGATATTCTGGTGTCCAGTAATCTGGAGCGCCTGCTCTATCTGGTCAGCCAGGATGCCAGCTGCGTGGAGCGCCTGATGCGGGAGCTGAACACCCAGGGCTGGTATCAGGTCAGCGGCTGGATGCTGGAGCAGCTCCGTGCCGTCTTCGGCTGCGGCTGCTGCGACGATGCCGGCGCAGCGGAGGTCATCGGCCGGGTGTGGCGCGAGCACAAATACCTCTGCGACCCCCACACCGCCGTGGCCTGGGCCGTGGCGGAGAAGCACACCCGCGAGGGCGTTCCCATGGTGGTCCTGTCCACCGCCTCGCCCTACAAGTTCCCCGCCGCCGTGCTGCACGCCCTGGGCGAGGCATCCGGTGACGATGAGTTCGCCATGATGGAGCAGCTCCACGCCCTCACCGGCATGGACATCCCCAAAAATCTCCGCGGCCTGGAGGGCCGCCCTGTCCTCCATACCGACGTCATCGACAAGGACGCCATGCTGGACTATGTGCTGTCCGACGTGCTGAAATAAAAGAAAGGAACTGTTCCCTATGAATATCGTTTGTTTGGACATGGAGGGCGTCCTCGTCCCCGAGATCTGGATCGCCTTTGCCGAGGAAAGCGGCATTCCCGAGCTGCGCCGCACCACCCGCGATGAGCCGGATTATGACAAGCTCATGCGCTGGCGCATCGATCTGCTGCGGCAGCGCGGCCTGAAGCTCAGCGCCATTCAGGAGACCATCTCCCGCATCGACCCCCTGCCCGGTGCCAAGGACTTCCTGGACGCGCTGCGTAAGGATACCCAGGTGGTCATCCTCAGCGACACCTTCGACCAGTTCGCCATGCCCCTCATGGCCAAGCTGGGCTATCCCACCCTGCTGTGCAACACCCTCGAGGTGGACGGCGAGGGCTACATCACCCGCCACCTCATGCGCTGTGAACACTCCAAGCTCACCACCGTCAAGGCCCTTCAGTCTATCGGCTACGACACCATCGCCAGCGGCGACAGCTATAACGATTTGGAGATGATCCTCCACAGCAAGGCCGGCTTTCTCTTCCGCGGTCCCGACAAGATCAAGCAGGACTACCCCGACCTGCCCGCCTTCGAGGACTACGGCGACCTGCTGGCCGCCATCCGCGCCGCCCTGTAACAGCGGTGCTGCGGTGAAAAACAAAGCAAAAACCGGCGCCCCCCGGCGCCGGTTTTTGCTTTGTGAAAGGAGGGGGTAAGATCACATCTGGACGCGGTTCTCGCGGGTCCAGCTGGTGATGTCCAGGTTGGGATAGCGGCGGCGCAGCTCGTCCAGCTTGCCTTCGGTGTCGCCCAGTGCGGCGATGCTGTTGATGGCCGCCACATCGGCGGCGTTCATGGCGTGTGCCTCATCGGCGCCGCAGGACGCGCAGTGATAGCGCTTGGTCGCCTCGGAAAACGTAACATCGGTGCTGCCGCAAACGGCGCAGCGGGTGGTCTTGGATACGATAGCCATAATGTATTACCTCCATATTCTTGTTTCGTTTCGTTGTTCTTATATTACCACAAAAGTTTTCAGTTGTAAAACGCATAATTGTATTTGCAAGTATGAGAAAAAGTATGATATAATAGCGACAGCGACTGTACAGGAGGTCCCGCCATGAGCGTATCCAAATACCAGATGTTCCTCAAGACCGTGGAGTGCGGCAGCTTCTCCCGGGCGGCGGAGGAGCTGAACTTCACCCAGTCCGGCGTCAGCCACGCCGTCCAGGCGCTGGAGGACGAGCTGGGAATCACGCTGCTCAGCCGCAACCGTGGCGGCGTGGTGCTGACGGCTGACGGCCGCGCGCTGCTGCCCCGGGTCGAGGCCCTCTGCGCCGCCCACCATGCCCTCATGCAGTCCGCGGCGGACCTGAAGGGCCTGGACGCCGGCCTGGTCAAGGTGGCCACCTTCTCCAGCGTCTCTGCACAGTGGCTCCCCTCCATCCTCAAAAGCTTCGGCGACGTCTACCCCAACATCGAGTTCGAGGTGGTGGACGCCGATTTCTACGGCCAGACCGAGGAGTGGATCCTCCAGGGCAAGGTGGACTGCGGCTTCCTGCGCCTGCCCTCAGCAAAATCCCTCTGCGCCCACCCCCTGTACCGGGATGAGCTGCTGGTGGTCGTCCCCTGCGGCCACCCGTTGGCGGACGCGGCGGCCTTCCCCCTGTCGGCCCTGTCCGCCGAGCCCTTCATCCGTCTGGAGGAGGGCCGCGACTACGAGCTCACCGCCGCCCTGGACGCCATGGGCGTCCACCCCAACGTGAAATATACCGCCCGCGAGGACCGCACCATCCTGGCCATGGTGTCCAAGGGCCTGGGCATCAGCCTCCTGCCGGAGCTGATGGTCCGCCGCAGCCCCTATCCCGTGGCCGCCTGCCACGCCCACGAGCGCTTCTACCGCAATATCGGCATCGCCGTCAAGGATGAAAAGGCCCAGTCCGCCTCCACCCGCCGCTTCGTGGACTACGTCCGCCGCTGGGTGGCCGAAAACGGCGAGGACTGACCTCCCACGCCTTCCCCCGGGAGCGGATGAGGTGTCGCCGCGCAGCGGCGTAAAACTCCCCGTCCCCGCCGCAGCAGAGGGCGTGCTGAAATTCGAGATCATGGCCGGCTGACACGAGGCCGGAGCAGCAAAAGCAGGGAGCGAAACGCTCCCTGCTTTTCTATCTTATCACACTTGCTTACTTCCCGAAGTAGCGGTTCAGCAGACCCTCGAAGGCCTTGCCATGGCGGGCTTCGTCGCGGGCCATTTCATGGACGGTGTCGTGGATAGCGTCCAGATTGTACTTCTTGGCCAGCTTAGCCAGCTCGAACTTGCCGGCGGTAGCGCCGTTCTCGGCGTCCACGCGCATCTGCAGGTTCTTCTTGGTGCTGTCAGTGATGACCTCGCCCAGCAGCTCGGCGAACTTGGCGGCGTGCTCAGCCTCCTCCAGGCCGGCCTTCTCCCAGTACAGGCCGATCTCGGGATAGCCCTCGCGGTGGGCCACACGGGCCATGGCCAGATACATACCCACCTCGGAGCACTCGCCCTCGAAATTGGCGCGCAGACCGTCGATGATCTCCTTGCGGACATCCTCGGGGACATCGTCGCCAAAGACCTTGCCTACGCCCACGACGTGCTCGGCGGCCCAGGACTTCTCCTCAGACTGCAGCAGGAACTTGTCGCCGCTGACGTGGCAGACCGGGCACTCGGCGGGGGGAACATCACCCTCGTGAACATAACCGCAAACAGGACAGACCCACTTCTTCATAATCGTTACCTCCATAAATGTATTCATGTCGTTGTGTTTGTTATTTTGACGCCGCCGCAGCGGCATTTGTCAACTGGTTTTCTTCTTGGCCAGGCAGCCGTTGCAGCGGCCGTAAAATACGACGCCGCAGCTGTCCGCCTCGCCCACCGCTGTCATATCCGGCAGCTCCACCGGGATCGGCGGCAGGTCGATGACCGCGCCGCAGGTGCGGCAGACGAAGTGCCCGTGGGGGGCGGTGTTGCCGTCGTAGCGATCCTCGCCGTCCACACAGCCGATGACCTGCACCGCGCCCTCTGCCCGGAACCGTGCCAGATTGCGGTATACCGTGGCCAGGGACAAGTCCGGTATTTTCGGCTTCAGCTGGCTGTACACCCACTCCGCCGATGGGTGGCAGGTGGTGGAACGCAGGCATTGCAGTATGGCGTCCCGCTTGGGGCTGTACCGTGTGGTGTTCATGGGCTGCGCTCCTTTCTTTTTGCTAACAATTATCGTTTGCATTAGTATAGTAGCACACCCGTTTGGATTTGTAAAGAGGTTTTTTGCATTTTTCCAAAAAAATTTTTCCAGTGCCTGTTAGCCTCCCCTATCGGTACGGAAAATATGCAAAGGAGCCCAGTACGCACAGCGTACCGGGCTCCTTATTTCAATTTACTCGGCCTCGGCCAGCGCCTTAGCCTCGGCAATAGCCTTCTCCTGCGCCGCGGCGGGGCAATCCTCGTAGCGGACGAAGTTGAAGGTGAACGTACCGCGGGACTGGGTCATGGATCGCAGATCGATGGCGTAGCTCATCATCTCGGCCATGGGGACCTCAGCCTCCAGTACCTGCTCGCCGTCACCGGTGGGGTTCATGCCCATCACGCGGCCGCGGCGCTTATTCAGATCGCCCATCACATCGCCCAGATAGCTGTCGGGAATGGTGACCTTCAGCTCACCAATGGGCTCCATCAGCACGGGCTTGGCCTCGGGCAGCGCGGCCTTGAAGGCCAGGTTGGCAGCCAGCTTGAACGCGATTTCGGAGGAGTCAACGGGGTGGTAGGAACCATCCACCAGGGTGGCCTTCAGGAACACCACGGGATAGCCGGCCAGCACGCCGTGCAGGCAGCTCTCGCGCAGGCCCTTTTCCACGGCGGGGAAGTAGTTCTTGGGCACGGAGCCGCCGAACACGTTCTCCTCGAAGATCATATCCTCCTGCTCAGTCTGGGGCTCGAAAATGATATGGACATCGCCGAACTGACCACTGCCGCCGGTCTGCTTCTTATAGCGGCCCTGCTTGCGGACGGTGCTGCGGATCTTCTCACGATAGGCAACACGGGGGGTATCCAGTTCCGCGTCCACGCCGAAGCGGCTCTTCAGCTTACTGCACAGCACGTCGATCTGGATGTCGCCGGCGCCGGAGATCACGGTCTGGTGGGTCTCGGCGTTATTGGTGACGGAGAAGGTGGGGTCCTCCTCGTTCAGCTTGTTCAGGCCGGTGCCCAGCTTCTCGATCTCCTGCTTGGTCTTGGGGGAGATGGCGCGCTCGTAGCAGGCGGGGGCAAAGGCCAGCGGCGCGAACTTCACATAGGTCTTGGGCTCGCACAGGGTGTCGCCGGTCTTGACCTTGTCCATCTTGCCGATGGCACCGATGTCGCCGCAGCAGATCTCCTTGGTCTCCTCGGCCTTCTTGCCCTTCATGGTGTACAGGCGGCCCAGCTTCTCGGTGTTGCCGGTGGTCATGTTATACAGGGACATATCGCTGGTGACCTTGCCGCGGATGACCTTGATCATGGAGAACTTGCCGTACTGGTCGGAGATGGTCTTGAACACGAAGGCAGCGGTGGGGCCGTTGGGGTCATAGGCGACCTCGATGGCGTTGCCGTCATCGTCCTCGGCAGCCTCGGCGGGCATATCGGTGGCCACGGGCACCAGATCCACGATGGTCTGCATCAGCATATCCACGCCCATACCGGTAACGGCGGAGCCGCACAGCACGGGGCACACGCTGCCGTCGCGCACACCGATCTTCAGGCCCTTGGCCATATCCTCGGCGGACAGCTCCATGGTCTCGAAGAACTTCTCCATCAGCTCCTCGTCGGCGCCGGCGGCAGCCTCCATCAGCTCAGCGCGCAGGGCCTCCACCTCGTCGGCCATATCGCCGGGGATGGCGCACTCACCCTTGGCGTCGTAGGCCTTGTTGTGCAGCAGGTCCACGATGACGGTGACAGCCTTGTTGGCGTCGGCCTTGGTGGCCACGATGGGGGCGATGGCGGTTCCGTACTTGGCCTTGATGGCCTCAATGCAGGACGCGTAGTCGGAGTTGGCCTCCTCCACGCGGTTGATGAACATCATCCGGGGCTTCTTGCCCAGCATCTTCCAGGTACGCTCCATACCCACGGACAGGCCGTCCTTGGCGTTGCCCACGATGACGGCGCACTCGGCGGCGCGGATGGCGCACACGGCCTCGCCGGAGAAATCGAAGTTGCCGGGGGCGTCCATGACGTTGATCTTCTTGCCCTTATACTGCACGGGGGCAAAGGCCAGGGAGATGGATATCTGGCGCTTGATCTCCTCGGCATCATAGTCGCAGGTGGTGTTGCCGTCGGCGGTCTTGCCCAGACGGTCAGTACCCTTGGTCATAAAGAGCATCTGCTCAGCCAGAGAGGTCTTGCCGGAGCCTCCGTGACCCAGCAGGGCGATATTGCGAATGTCGTTAGCAGTCATAGTGATGATGTTCTCCCTTCATTTTCTTGAAGTCCGCCGCCCACAGCCGCGGACAGTAGCTCAACGTACCGATTATATAGTATTTCTTCAAGCCTGACAACCTCTAATTTAGATATTTGTGGGAAAAGTGCGGGAGTATCCCGCACTTTTCGTCACTTTGTACAACCAGCAGTGTCATTCTCTGTTCATCTCGCCGATGTCCCGCGGCGCATATACCGTTACGACCGTCCCGCCGTCCTGTATCCATATATCCTCCGGCAGGCGGCGCAGCCTTCGGCGCATATACAGGGTCATTCCCATCAGGCTTATATTGTTCATCTGCCAGAACCACGCCACCCAGAACCAGCTTCGCGGCAGCACCAGCGCCGCCAGCAGGATCACCGCAAAAAGTATCGCCGGCGCGGTCAGGGTGTACCGCGCATATGCCCCACGGCTGAAATATCCGTCACAGCCCACCGTACAGACCAACCCTTTGGTAATGCCGAAATTCGTCTTTTCCGCCCCGCACCAACGCATGGCGGCCGCGGCCAGCAGACAGGTCAGCACGATCACAGCGACCCCGCCCAGACCCGCGGCAATCAGCCGCAGGAGCACAGACAGCAGTGCTGCCATATCCGTATAGTCAAAGTGTATCAGCTCCGCCAGCGGTACGGCAAAACAGCCGACCCCTGCCGTGGCCGCCATCAGCAGTACGGAGAGGATATCTCCCCACACCCTCACTCTTTTGTCGTTCTTTATATCGATGACATCGACTTCCCGATACCCCGCCGGCAGTGTTGTCCTGTACTTTTCCATATGTGCGCTTCCCTTTCTGCCATTAGCGAACTATCTCCCCACATCGGAGAGATCTTCCGTCCTGCCGATGGCAGACCGGCGACGGCGTATCGGGTATACGTCGAGAAGGGCTGGCGCAGGCAGGGCGCAAAATTCCCCCGGGATCAATAGTGCTTCACCAGCCCCGCCAGCAATAGCGTCGGCAGCAGCCACAGCACCTGATACAGCACCATGGCAATGGGTGTCAGCAGGGCAAAATTGCCCACAGAGGTGAGATAGTAGGCCAGCGCCACGCCTGCCGCCGCGCCGATGTAGCTAAGGATGGTGGCGGTCCGTACAGCCTTCACCGCCCGGCGGCTCCCGGCCACAGACTCCACCAGCGGCATAAGCCCCTCCCGGCAGATGGCCACGCAGGGCTGCTCGCCCTGCTGCTCCGCCAGCTGGGCCAGCGCCAGCCGCGTGGACACGTCCGGATACACCGGCTTGGCGTCCACGCCGAATTTCCGCTTGATCAGCCCCGGTGTCACGTTGCCGCTTCGCACGGCCAGCACCGGCACGATGTGAAACCGCTTCAGCGTCCGCAGGGCCCATTCCGCGTTACGGGAGGGCTGATATTTCACGGCAAACACCGCTGTCAGCGCCCCGTCTACCGCCAGAAACACACCGGTAGACAGCTTCATATCCCGGGGCAGGGCCACCTTGCGCTTTTTCATAAAGTACGCGCTGCCCATGAGCACCGTTTCGCCCCGGATATTGGCCTCCACGCCGCCCTCCTCGCAGTAGTTCACCCACTCCACCGACAGGTGAAAACCTCCCTCGGCGGTGAGCTGGCGCTCCAGCAGCGGCGTCAGGCTGCTGCCAGCCGCCCTGGCTACCGACGCGGCGTAGGACACCGCGCGGCTGCGCTCCTCGCCGAAGACCTTATAGCCGTTCAGTGTCACTGTTCCCGCCGGGAACAGATCGTCGTCCGTCAGCACCAGCCGCCGCGGCCGGCTGACCGCCTTCGCCCCGGCATAGCCTGCGGCGGCGCAGCCGCTGCGGCTCAGCCGCCGGGACAGATAGTACATGGGCAGAGCCCCGCTGAGGGGAATCCCCAGCCCCGCGCCGGCGGTGGTCAGCGCCGTCAGCACCCAGGGGAAATCGCTCATATTCCCGCCGGAAAAGCACACCACGCCGGACAGTACCGCCGCCGTGGCCAGCACCAGCGGCAGGGCGTAATTCTGCCATCTCCGCGCCGGATCGGGCTTGCTGCACAGACGGTAAAAGCCCTCTGCCGTCCCCTGCTGCCTGCATACGCCCGCCGCCGTCACCGACGCCACATAGGGCACGGTGCCGTTGAGCACCAGCAGGTGATAGGCGTTCCGCAGCGCCGATGCCTCCAGGTACAGCCCCCACTGGCAGGCCAGGATCAGCAGCGCGCCGGCGGCGGCATAGGGTGTGGCCCGGGTACTGCCCGTGACCATGCCGCACACACAGCAGATCAGCTGCGTCAGCACGGCGACAGCGGCGCACAGCTCACAGCCCGCCCTTCCCTCACGCAGCAGCGACACGGCCTGCTTCCACACCGGCATACAGGCCAGCGCCGTCAGCAGCAGCCCCGCCCCCAGGGCAGCGCACCGCAGCAGCGACTCGTCCAGCCATGCCGACGGCAGCTTTTCCAGCTCCTGCAGCACCGCCGCGGCCACCAGTGCCAGCGCCGGGAGCATCCCCCATATCAGTCCGCCACGCAGTCGGCTGCACCGGCGCTTGGCATCCCGCAGCACATCCTCCGGCAGGGGCTCCGGCTCCGGTGGTTCCTCCGGCTCCGGTTCCTCCTCCGGCTCGTCGAACAGCTGCTCGGTGTCCTGAAAAGCCGGACGGCGCCTCTGCTCCGCCGCCGGACGGTAGAACCTCTCCAGCACCGCCGCAAGACGCTCCCGCAGGGGCACCGGCTGGGCGATGACGCCGTCATCCTCGTCCTCCAGCACCGCGTCCACCGTCTGGGACATGATATCCTTCAACGCCACCCGATCCGGCGCGGGGGATTCATATTCCGGCCCCGGGACCCGCTCCTCTTTCTGGACCGGTTCCGGCTCCGGAATAGGCTCCGGTTCAGGAACGGGCTCCGGCTGGGACGGAGGCCCCTCCGACGGCTCCTCCAGGACAGGCTGACGCCCACCCTTGCCGTACTCGGCAAGGATGGCCTCCAGCGAAAGCTCGTCCTCCTGCTCGTCGAACGCGCCATATAGTTCCTCGTCCCGTCGCCTTCTCATGCTGTTCTTTCCTGTTTTCGTCCTGTTCCGCGTCGCTTTCCGTTATCCCCGCTGCCGCACAGCCTCGTACAGCAGTATGGCCGCCGCCGCGCTGGCGTTCAGCGAGGATATCTTTCCTTTCATGGGGATGCTCACCAGAAAATCGCAATTCTCCGCCGCCAGGCGGGTCATGCCCGTCCCCTCGGAGCCGATGACAATGGCCGCCGGCCCCTTCAGATCGGCATTGTACAGCGTGGTATTCCCATCCGCCGCCGTACCGAACACCCACACGCCCTGCTTTTTCAGGTCCTTCAGCAGCGCCGGTATGTTGGGCACCCGCGCCACCGGGATATAACTCACCGCGCCGGCGGAGGTCTTGGCCACGATGGCCGTCAGCCCGGCGCTGCGCCGCTTGGGGATGATGACCCCGTGGGCGCCGGCGCACTCGGCGGTACGCAGGATCGCACCCAGGTTGTGGGGATCGGATATCTCGTCGCACACCACCAGCAGCGGCGCCTCGCCCCTGTCGGCGGCGGACTGCAAGATCTGCTCCACCGTGGCGTACTCCCGCACGGCCGCCAGAGCGATGACCCCCTGGTGGGCATGGGTGCGGCTCATGGCGTCCAGCTTCCGCCGGTCGGCGTCCACCACCACGATGCCCGCGGCGCGGGCCTTGGAGGCGATGTGCCCCAGCGTCTTGTCCGTCTCGCCCTTGGCGATGTAGATCTTGTCGATGGCCGTCTCCGTCCGCAGGGCCTCGATGACCGCGTTGCGGCCCTCGATGATGCCGTCCGCCTCGGCGTCGGGCAGCGGCCGTCTGTTCTCGGTGTCCTTTATCTCTCTCATGGGGCATACCTCGCGATCCATATAATTGTCATCAGTATACCACATCCTTTCGTCAATATAAAGGCACATTCATAGAAATTTTACAGGAAAACCCTCTGCCTTTGCCTTGAGACTTTCGGGCAGGTGTGGTATACTGTTTGGAAACTATATTCCCCTCACAAGTCAAACGGAGGATAAACATATGGCCAATAATAACAGCAGCAACAATAGCAACCGCGGCGGCAAGAACGGCAAAAACGGCGGTTTCCGCGGCGTTCTCACGCTGATCGCGTGGGCACTGGTGCTGACGGTGGCGTTCCAGTATTTCAACGCCTACAACAACAACGCCGCCAATAAGAGCACCAGTCACGAGATCAAATACAGCGACATGATCTCCATGATCGAAAAGGATCAGGTGAAGGAGATCCTGTTCAAGGACAGCACCATCTATGTCACCCCTGTGGACGGCTACGTCTTCACCGAGGAGGTCACCTCCGGCAGCAAGACGGAGACAAAAACCTACACCCAGTCCAAGGACTCCGGCCTGACGCTGTACACCGTGTACCTCTCCAACGCCGACCTGCTCCCCCTGCTGGAGGCGCACAATGTGGCCTATACCGGCTTCTACGAGGCCAAGATGAGCCCCTTCCTGATGATCATGATCCAGTATATTCTGCCCACCATCTTCATCGTGGGCGCGTTCATGCTGGTCATGCGTCTGATGAGCAAATCCGGAGGCGGCGGCTTCGGCGGCATCGGCAGTGTGGGCAAGGCCAACGCCAAGGTCTACATGGAGAAGTCCACCGGCGTCACCTTCAAGGATGTGGCCGGTCAGGACGAGGCCAAGGAGTCTTTGGAGGAGATCATCGACTTCCTGCACAATCCCGGCAAATACACCGCCATCGGCGCCAAGCTGCCTAAGGGCGCGCTGCTGGTGGGCTCCCCCGGTACCGGCAAGACCCTGCTGGCCAAGGCCGTGGCCGGCGAGGCCGGCGTCCCCTTCTTCTCCATCTCCGGTTCCGACTTCGTGGAGATGTTCGTGGGCGTGGGCGCCAGCCGCGTCCGTGACCTGTTCAAGGAGGCCGCCAAGGTCGCTCCCTGCATCATCTTCATCGATGAGATCGACACCATCGGTAAATCCCGCGACGGCAGCCGCTTCGGCGGCAACGATGAGCGCGAGCAGACGCTGAACCAGCTGCTGGCCGAGCTGGACGGCTTTGACCCCAGCAAGGGCGTCATCGTGCTGGGCGCCACCAACCGCCCCGAGGTACTGGACAAGGCGCTGCTGCGCCCCGGCCGCTTCGACCGGCGCATCACCGTGGACCGGCCCAACCTGGCCGGCCGTCTGGCCACCTTGCAGGTCCACACCCGCAATATCCGCCTGGCCGAGGACGTGAACCTGGAAAAGATCGCCCAGGCCACCGCCGGCTGCGTGGGCGCCGACCTGGCCAATCTGGTGAACGAGGCCGCCCTGCGCGCCGTGCGTAAGGGCCGCCGGGCCGTAAATCAGGACGATCTGCTGGTGTCCTTTGAGCTGGTCATCGCCGGCAGCGAGAAGAAGGGCACCGTCATCACCGAGGCGGAAAAGCGCATCATCGCTTACCACGAGGTGGGTCACGCGCTGGTGGCGGCCAAGCAGAAGAATGCCCAGCCCGTCAGCAAGATCACCATCGTCCCCCACACCCAGGGTGCGCTGGGCTACACCCTGCACCTGCCGGAGGAGGAAAAGTTCCTCATGTCCCGCGAGGACATTCTGACCGAGATCCGTACCCTGCTGGCCGGACGTTCCAGTGAGGAGGTGGTGTGCAACACCATGACCTCCGGCGCCGCCAACGACATCGAGCGCGCCACGGAGATGGCCCGGAACCTGGTGGCACGCTTCGGTATGTGCGACGAGTTCGACATGATGGCCCTGGGCAGTGTTCAGAGCCAGTATCTGGACGGCGGCTACTCCATGACCTGCGCCCAGGAGACCTACGCCGCAGCCGACCGCGAGACCATCAAGATCCTGCGCCAGTGCCACGAGGAGGCCAAGCAGATCCTGCGGGAGAACCGGGAACTGCTGGACAAGATCGCCGCCTATCTGCTGAAGAAGGAGACGATCACCGGCCAGGAGATGATGGCCATCATCGAGGGCCGTGACCCGGAGACCGTGGACAACTACGGCGCCAGCAAGAGCAGCCAGCCCGCCTTCCGCCCCAGCGTACCGGAGACCATCGAGGCCCCCGCCAGGCACATCAACATCGTGTCCGAGCCCATCCCCATGCCGGACTACGATGAGAAGCCGGAGGATAAGGACCCGGAAAGCACCCCCGCCGGGGACAAACCGGCGGAGCACGCGGACGGCGACCCCGAATAAATGCACAGCAGCCCTGCGGCAGCGCCGCAGGGCTGTTTTCTTTTCAGTTTTCCGGCAGCTCCCGCACCCGTTCGCACAGCAGCGGCAGCGCCTTTTCAAACTCCACGCCGTACCACCCGGCCTGCGGGTCCCGTGCCGTGGCGTCGATACAGGCAAGTACAAATTCCACCGCCAGCGAAGCCGCCTGCTCCAGCGTCATGCCCCGCATGAGCCCGCCGGTGACAACGGCGGCGAAGATATCCCCCGTGCCGTGGAAGGAGGCCGGGTTCCGCAGACCAAGACAGGTGAAATATGTCTCCGCGCCGCTGTCATAGCCCATAGCGCCCAGCTTATCCGGCGCAAAGGACACCCCGGTGAGGATCACCTTCTTCGCCCCCAGCGCAGCCACTCCCCGCAGCAACTCACGGGCAAATCCCTCGTCCACCTCCTCCCGGTACGGCGTACCGGTCAGCAGACAGGCCTCCGTGATATTGGGCAGCGCCACGTCCGCCCGAGCCGTCAGGCGGGCCATCGCCGCCGGGAAAGCGCCGTCAAACCCGCTGTACAGCTTCCCGTGGTCCGCCATGGCCGGGTCCACGATCAGCAGCGTATCCGGGCTCTTCACCGCGTCGAAAAAGTCCATCACCTGCTGCACCTGGGGCGCGGAGGCGATGTAACCGGTATAGAGCGCGTCAAAATGCACCTGCTGGGACCGCCAGTGATCGGCGATGGCCGGCAGCTGGTCGCTGAGATCCCGGCTGACAAAGCCCGGAAACGCCGTGTGCGCACTGAGCACCGCCGTGGGCACGATGGCACATTCCACCCCCATGGCGGAGATCACCGGCAGCGCCACCGTCAGCGAGCACCGCCCCAGACAGGAAATGTCCTGTATGGACGCTATTCGTTTCATAGAGCCGCCTCCTGTTCATCATACCAAAAAGGGAGAGGCACATGAATATGTGTCTTTCCCTTTTTGGTGCGGGCGGCGGGACTCGAACCCGCACGCCTGTTGGCAATGGAACCTAAATCCATCGAGTCTACCAATTCCACCACGCCCGCATATCCACGCCGTATTGTAGCACACTTCACGTCGGCGTGCAAGGAATGTTTTGCCTTTCCCCTCCACCCTATGCTATACTATCATCAACAGTACACGAAAGGATGGTGCCCCATGAGCGAAAATGCCCTCGCCTTGGCGCGTCAGCACGCGCCCTGCTACATTTACTCCCGCGAGATCCTTACCGCACAGGCAGAGACTCTCCACAGGACCTTCCCCGGCTTTGATATTCTGTTCTCCGTGAAGGCCAACCCCTTCCCACCGGTAATACGGCACCTTGCGGCGCTTGGCATTGGCGCGGATGCGGCCAGCGCGGGGGAGGTCCGCCTGGCCGCGGAATGCGGGATCGCGCAAGAGGATATCTACTTCTCCGCCGCCGGCAAAAGCGATCGTGCACTGGCCGCCGCGTGGGATAACTGCCATCTGATCGCCGATTCTATCGGCGAGGTGCGGCGAATCGCCGCTATGGCCGCTGCCCGCGGCGAGACAAAGGCCATCGGCCTGCGCGTGAACCCCGCTTTCAGTATGGACGGCGGTACGGGCGGAACGTCCAAGTTCGGCATCGACGAGTCCGACCTCCCGGCACTGAAAACTCTGCTGCAAACGCTGCCGATAGCCGTCTGCGGCCTCCATGTCCACCTGCGCTCCCAGAATCTCTCTGCGGACACCCTCATCCGCTACTACAAAAACTGCTTCGCGCTGGCCCTCCGCCTCCGCGATATTCTGGACTGTTCCATCGAGTATATCAACTTCGGCGGCGGAGTAGGCATCGTTTACGACCCGGTGTGCCAACCGCCGCTGAACATGAGCACCTTGAAGCAATGTGCACAGGCCGTGGCAGAGGAAAACGCCCGTACCCTCCGCGCACGGCTGCTGGTGGAGTCCGGGCGGTTTCTGACGGCGCAGGCGGGAACGTACTATCTGCCTGTGGTAGACAAAAAGACGTCCCACGGCACCACCTATGTCATCGTAGAAAACTGTCTCAACGGCTTCCAGAAGCCCTCTCTTGCCGCCATGCTGCGTAACGCCGCCGGAGAAGGCCCCCTTGCGCCTCAGGAACCTCTGTTTACCGGCGAGACCGCCTTCCCCATCACCGCCCTGCCTGCGGAGGATACCGGCATCACCGAGACCGTAGACATCGCAGGAAACCTCTGCTGCGCCACGGACGTGCTGGCTAAGAACTTCACCGGTCCGGCGCTGGCGGTGGGAGATCTTGTGGCCGTGGGGAACACCGGGGCCTACGCCAGAACGCTGTCGCCGCTGCTGTTTTCCTCCCACGACGTCCCTGCGGAATTCTTGATCTGAAAAAACAGGGCAGCCCATTGGGCTGCCCTGTTTTCTTATTTCTCCCGTCTGATGGGCCGGATATACTTGAAGTACTGCCCCGGCACAAAATAGAAATACGTCTTGACGCCCTGTTCACTTTTGACCATACCGATCTCTCCCAATCCAAAGATATAGCGATCGAAGGGATGGATGCGGGTGCGGAGCACTACGGGGCGGGGCCGGCGGCGGTAAACACCGGGGGTAACGCCGTAGAGCGCCTTGAAGGCGCGGGTAAAGGCCTCCTGCCCGGAAAAGCCGTAGTCCAGCGCGATGTCCAACAAAGGCCGGTCGGTATCGCGCACCTCCTTCAGGGCAAAGGCCAGGCGCCGCTGGTGCAGGTAGGTACGCAGGGACATACCCGCGATCTCGCGGAATTTATGGGTGGCGTGGTACTCAGAATAGTGCAGACGTGCCGCCAGCGCCCGCAGTGTCAACGCCTGATCGTCCCGGCGCATAATGGCGTCGTCCATCTCATTGACGACGGTCTGGATCAGCTGCTGCCATTCGTACATAGGCTTGCTCCCTTCTCTCGCTGTGAACAGAATACACCCTTTCCGCCCCAAATGTTTGATATGAGTTGCTGTTAAAACAGGGACGGCTCCCGCCGTCCCTGTCCGCTTATTCCACTTCAGCAGCCTCCGCCGGCTCCTCCTGCCCCTGCTTGGGCAGCTGCTCGGGCCACTTGGCCCAGGTCTGGCGGATATAGGGGATCATCTGATCCCGGGGCATATCCAGTGCCGCGGCCAGCTCGCCGTAGAGCTGGTCCTCAGCCCGCTTGAGATAGCGCTCATCCATCTGGCTGACCTTCTTACCATGGCGCAGGGCCCACGCCCGCTTGCGGCAGATACCGTGGATCATGGCGGCCAGCTCGGCGCAGTCACAGCGGAGCACCAGCTGGTGGTAGAAGTCCTTGGCAGCACGCATACCGCGCTCGGCGGGCTTCTGCTCCGGCAGGACTGGCAGCGCGGCGATCAGTTTCAGCGCACAGTCACGGCTGATGATGGGACGCATGAGGACAGCGGTGTCCACCGGAGTCATAACGGTGCCGCCGCGGTACAGGGGAGAGAGATGATAGTAGACCTTGTCGCCGCCGTCATAGGCCAGACCGGATGGCCCTATGGACTCCACCCGGCAGACGCCCTCGCCGCCGTATACCACCAGATCACCCGCTGCAAACATCACACACGCTCCTTATCCGCAACATACATACACATATATACACAAAAAGGCACATGGCACACGACCATGCGTTCCCCTTTTGCTCACCATTACCTGACATCAGTATAACATATTCTGACGAAAAATGTAAGCACAAATTTTACCGTGACTGTCGATTTTCCCGGAAAGTTGTGATACAATGCAGGAAAACTTTTGCGAGGTGCAGCCATGAAAAAACCTGTCATCCATCCCTCCGCCTTTGTGGCGGACAACGCCACCGTCCGGGGCAGCGTGACCCTGGGCGCTAACAGCAGCGTGTTCTTCGGCGCGGTGCTGCGGGGCGACCGGGCACCGATCACCATCGGTGCGGGCACGAATATCCAGGACAACTGTGTGGTGCACGTGGACTACGACCATCCGATGACGGTGGGCGAAAACGTAACGGTGGGCCACGGGGCCATTCTCCATGGGTGCACCGTGGGTGACAACACCCTCATCGGCATGGGCGCCATCGTGCTGAACGGCGCGAAAGTCGGCAGCAACTGCCTGATCGGCGCGGGGGCGCTGGTACCGCAGAACGTGGAGATACCGGACGGGTCTTTGGCCTTCGGCTCCCCCGCCAAGATCAAAGGCCAGCTGGACGAGGCCGCCATTGCCGAGCTGCGGCAGGCGGCGCTGGACTACCAGAAGGAGGCCATTGCATACAAGGCCGAGCAGGAACAATAAAAATATGCGCTCCGACCAAGAGCCGGTGCGCATGGCTGAAAAGCGGCCCCCGGCACAGCCGGGGGCCGCTGACCGTTTAGACAACGGCAAAGAACTTGATGATAAACAGCAGGGAAATAATGTAGGTCAGGACAGACACATCCTTGGCACGGCCGGAGAACACCTTGATCACGGTGTAGGAGATCATGGCAATACCGATTCCGTGGCCGATGGAGCCGGAGATGGGCATGGCCAGCAGCATCAGGAACACGGGCACTACCTGGTCCAGATCGTCAAAATCCACGTTCTTCAGGCCCTGGAGCATCAGGATGCCCACGTAGATCAGGGCGGAGGAGGTAGCGGCAGCGGGAATGACGGCTGCCACGGGCGCGATGAACATACAGGCCAGGAACATGAACGCGGCGGTCAGGCTGGTCAGGCCGGTGCGGCCGCCCTCGGTGACGCCGGAGATAGAGTGAATGTTGTACAGGCCGAATGCAAGTATTGCACTGCCGAGGATTATGCTCAGGCAGTTTTTAAGCTTCAGTTGCGGTAACAATTATAACAAAACCTTTCTATTTTATTTGATGCTTATTGTGTCCCGTGCGCACTTCACAAAGCGGCGTACGGCAGGGGAGGAGTGCTTTAAATTAGTAAGCGCCATGCCGAAGCGTATGCTCCTCGGCGGAGAAACAGGGATCTTTACTACATCGCACTGCCAGTTGCGCGTTATAAGCTCGTTCATGATGCTTATGCCAAGGCCCTTTTCGACCATTTGCAGCGCCGAGTAGCTCTCAACCGTTGAAAAGCGGATACCGGGTTCAATTCCGAACTCATCGAACAGCGGCATAACATCGTCATCGTGCCCGAAGCCGGGCAGAATCAGCTGCTCGTTTCGGCACAGCTCGATTGCAAAACTCTCAAGATGCGCACAGGGATGCTGCTCTGGCAAAACAGCCATCATCCTGTCCTCCGAAAGCGGTATCCAGTCGTATGGGAAGGGCTCGCGAAAGCTTGTGAATGCAATGTCTGCACGCTTATCGTCAAGCCACTTGATGACCTCCTGACGAATGCCCTCGAGCAGGGTTATTTTTATCAGCGGATAGTCTGTCTGAAAGCGGCTTATGATCTCGGGCAGCCAGTGAGTTGCCATGCTCGAATACGAGGCGATGGTACCACTGCCGATAAGAAGCCCGTTCGTGTCGGCAGCAAGCTGATAGATATTATCCTCGCAGTTTAAAAACTCACGTATCGCAGGGATAAGCGTGCTGCCCTCGGCAGTGACGGTCACGCCCTTGTTTGTGCGCCGCAGCAGGGGATAGCCT
>OLIW01001357.1_pt1 | contig 22247 bp, 18 predicted proteins | sample 1601321 | NCBI WGS metagenome assembly OLIW01 (sample SAMEA2452114, study PRJEB22498) | human gut metagenome
CTTCCACCGCAAGATGAAGTTGATACAACGCAGAGCCTATGGATACAGAAACTTTAAAAATTACAGACTGAGAGTGCTCGTAGAATGCGGGGTCTTCCATTAACTTCCACTGACTTTGGTGTTGACTCCACTAAGTTACTGAGAGTTTGCTCTAAAAACCCAATATCGTGCAAGGCACTGGGCCTATACGGCAACCTAAATCCCGAGTTTCTCTTTTATAGAGGAATTCTATGCACATCTTCTGCGAAATTCACCTTACGCCGCAAAAAGCCGCAAGACACAAAAAAAGAGCCAAAGGCCCCAAACATTGTACCTGGAGAGGGAGTCGAACCCTCAAGTACTCGCGTACGGCGGATTTTGAGTCCGCTGCGTCTGCCAATTCCGCCATCCAGGCAAATTTAAAGACCCCATAAGATACGAAGTAGGGAAATAAGTCAAGGGTATAATTCAATTTTAATTAAAAAAAATGCACAGACTAAACCCACAAGCGACAATAAGCATAAGGACGAATTGAGCCTGATACAAATTGCTAGCTCCAAAGCCAATAAACTACGCCTACTTTGGCTTAAAGATACAAATCGCAATCCGAATCTATATCAACCTACGGATTGTAAAGTAGTTCCATAGGCGCTAAAATATTTGAAACTAAAAAATTTCTATGTCAATTACTAAGTTTGCTTGTAGATATCATCTATTTTAGAATCAGTCTTTTTATGATTTTCCACAGAGTACAAATCAACAAGCTTATCCAAATTGTCTAACACAAACTTGCATTGAACTTCTATTGAATGCAATGCTTCCGCATCTTCATGCGAAAATTTATTTGTTCCCTTAACTAAGGGACAAATATACTCCAATGCCGCTGTATTAAAAAAAGAAAAATTTTCTAAATCTATTTCTTCATATTTATCTGCAAACCCCAAGCATAAGTAGTAATCATTCCAATCTCTTTCGATCTTTATTAACAGGTTTTTATATTTAATCAAGGCCCCTCCGTATGGTACTTTATATATTAGCTCTGCTCCGAGAGCATAAATGGCTTTCAAAAAACCTTCATATTCTCTCGGCACATGTATATCATCACTCAGCATCATTTACCTTCACATTTCTTTCTTCTAAATATTTTACCTCTTTTCTTGCCCAACTATTTTTACGTAAATTCCTCGCTTTACCGGCAACGCCTACTTTATCTTTCTTTTGATTGTTAGCTAGGGAAATACATTACGAATTTTATACTAGAAAATTCACATATAACATCAATCAACTATTTTTAGTTTCACTACATTACCATCTGGCAATTTATAAAGTGTCTTTGCATACTGGCTATAATATCTCATTGCTTCAAGTTCTGTACATTTTATGAAATTATCTAACTCATAATCTCCCCCAATGATAAAAGGTATAGACGGAATAAGTTTCTCCCCCAATAAAATTTTTCCATTTCTGCTCTCCCATTCCTCTAATATGTCGCTGTGTAGGTATGTAACTTTGTCTGATTTTATAACAGAAAACCATTCGTCCAACGAAGATGCAACAATTTCAAGAGAAGAATCTTCCGGATTCAACACAACAACTTTTTCATCATAAATACCATATTGATAAGATAAAATATTATCCGCAAAAAAATACACTTCTTTTAATTTATCCTCCGGAAAGAATTTTTTCCACAGGCTATATTCATTCCAATCGCCAATAGAATGAAAAACACTCGTCGAAAAATTATTTCTCACGTAAAGAGCTCCATCGAATAACAAATTCTTATTATTTGATATTTTTTCTAGATTATCAAAAAAATTATTCATAATCATTCTATTACCTTTATTTTAACTTTTTCACAATTTTAAATTTTCTGACGCTGATTCCCGATTTAAGCGCCTGCACTCCTATTGCCACTAGATGCAATATTTCTTATATCCGCGTTATTACTTTCTTTAAAAACTGCAGCTGGAGTTTCATCTCGATCTTTATTAGGCCCCCGCCCTTTATTCTCTAGATTTTTTCTTCGTCTATCCCTTACTTCGATTTTATCTACGGTAAATTATCTCTCTACAGAGTCAGAATCCTCTAAATCCTTTACAAACTCAGTATATTCCTCTACCTATTTCATTTCAGAGCGCAATAGAAACCGGCAAGAAAATGTATGAATACATATTATAAGATATTAGAAATTTTAAAGCACACTACAACCAACCCCAAGCACGCAATCGAATATTACGTACTTCAGACTCAGTCTTTTTATGATTTTCCACAGAGTACAAATCAACAAGCTTATCCAAATTGTCTAACACAAACTTGCATTGAACTTCTATTGAATGCAATGCTTCCGCATCTTCATGCGAAAATTTATTTGTTCCCTTAACTAAGGGACAAATATACTCCAATGCCGCTGTATTAAAAAAAGAAAAATTTTCTAAATCTATTTCTTCATATTTATCTGCAAACCCCAAGCATAAGTAGTAATCATTCCAATCTCTTTCGATCTTTATTAACAGGTTTTTATATTTAATCAAGGCCCCTCCGTATGGTACTTTATATATTAGCTCTGCTCCGAGAGCATAAATGGCTTTCAAAAAACCTTCATATTCTCTCGGCACATGTATATCATCACTCAGCATATTTTACCTCCACATTTCTTTCTTTCTTCTAAATATTTTACCTCTTTTCTTGCCCAACTATTTTCACGTAAATTCCTCGCTTTACCGGCAACGCCTACTTTGTCTTTTCTTTTTATTGTTCATTCAAGAAATGCAGATAAATATAAAAAATCATTTAACTTATAGAAATAAGTAAAATTCTAAACTAGAGTTATTGTATAAAAGCATCCATTTCTAATATAGGCTTAAAATATCTATTAAGGATTTTAGCATTGTTAGAAATTTCAATTTCGAGTCCTCCCTCCTGTAAAAAGCCACTTTTAAGACGGGGATTAGGTAAATTTAACTCACTGGGTTTGTAAGGTGGTAAATTCTTATATCTGGCATAATAATTAAAATCCATTACAGTGTTTTCAGGGGGAAACCCTTTAGATGAATCAAAAAAATAGATAGTACATATTTGATCCAAAGCATCATAACTTAATAAAACACCAAGTGTTCCTTTTGTATATCCAATATCTTCAAAACAGTTACCCCTTTCAAAAAGTGGATTTGAGAATCCGTAATCTGTTTGCAAAAATTTAAAACAATTCAATGCAAGTTCTTCGAAATCGCTCGTTAATATATTTTTGTTTTCCATTTTAATAAGATTGTACTCTTTATTGTATTATCCTCACTCAACCTTAGCACTACGTCGCCGCGAAGATTGTATATCTTATAGTTCAATTCGCTACCGTCGGAATATTCCGCATAATTTATACCGCCTACTCCCCCGCCTTGGTCGCTGCCGCGGTTTGAAAAATCATTTTTACATTGTAGCACTCTTTTAGTCACAAAATCCAAAATTTTATTAAACAAAACAAGTCATAGAAATTTAATATATCTATTTAGTTTCCTTGTTTCCATTTTGCGATGAAGGTTCTACAAGTTTCCGCATAGTCCAAGCCAAGGACCACTCCCCTTCATTATCATAAAATTCTTTAATCTCTGTAAAATCTTTTGAAATTTCCCATTTTAAATTCTCATAAATTTCAGGAACACGCACGATAGCACGGCGTGGAACATAGGGTTTCCAAATTATCTCTCCGTTCCAATCTTCATCATCGGGCACCTCGGAAAAATACTGCGAACGATTATATTTGCGGTTTAAGCCATCCTTTGTTTCTTCCAAGAGTATATCAAATCGAGCCATTGTAAGCTCATACTTTACAGTATTGTAGTACAAGACACAAAAAGACTTAATCACAAAATAACCCGATTTGTTCAAGATAACGTTCTTGGGATCATCCCATCTTGAAGGGATTCCATCCTTTGCAAGTTTATTTTTAATTTTTATAAGGCCAGACAGGTGTAAATCTGTTGAAGCGTCGGATATATTATAATCTCTTGCCGTAAAATAGATATGCCAAAAAAGTCCGACTTTATTTGGCGAGAAATTAAATAATAATATGTTCTCATTAAAAAATTTTGCGTAGCATTCTGAAGCGGGCGTATATCCTCTCTTACCTTGGAAATGCCACTCGCCCCCAAATTTTTTTAGGAACGCGGAAGTCTTCAAAAGCTTGCCCTCATTTGTAACATTCTTATGCGAATCTTTATAAGTTAGGAGCGCATCCCGCATTTTACCTTCATTAAAGAGACTTAAGATTCTTGGATCCGTCACTACTCTTTTGAAAGAATATAGACCTCGCATTTTATATTTATCATCAAGAAATTTATTATCCACGATTGGATTTTTCGAGAAATCCATATTTAAAACATCACCGTTTAAAAACATCGATTCTCTAAATTTAGACATGGTTTCCTCATTCATAGTAAGTGGAATATAGGGGTCTATATCTATTTCACACATCGAAGAATTTTTCAAAATCGAGACTGTTACAGTCGGCAAGGCAGGAGCATCGGAATAAGGATTTAATGATACTATAGTACTCAAGTACAGATTAAAATATTTGTCGAAATCAATAATCGTAAAAAGAAAAAAATCGTTAGGCATGAAACAATAGCCATCATTGGAGTCGCCTTCAAGTAGGTATTGCGTCCTTAAAATACTCTCCCCTACTTTTTGAAACTCAACTACGTTAAAATTTTCATAAGCGTATTTATAGGTTCTTTCTACTTCCATAGGCTTAAATGTCGTGTCGTACCATCTACCGCATAGATCGTCAAAGAATTTAAGTCCTTCCGCAAAGGCCGTATTTACTATAGAAAATAATAAAAGAAAAATTAGTTTTATTCGCATTTATAGTCCCTCTTCAGGTTATCTTACCTCTTGTTTATTAGCTTCCTTTGAAATATCTACTGGGATAAGCCCTTTTATAGTTTTTAGAGAATCCATATCGTTATATTTCTCATTTACCAATGCATTAATTTTGCCTATAGCACTTTTGGCATAAACACTTATGTCATCTCTCATTCGATTTTTTAATTTGCTTTTTCATTGTCGATTTTAAAATCCAATTTCCCCCATTCTTATGATATTCCTTGATTTCAGAAAAATTTGAAGACAATTCCCATTTTAATTCTTTTGGAGATTGTATAATATTTCTTTCTTTAAAATTTGAATAGTCCGTTTTCCAATATATACTAAGCGGGACTTTCTCACCCACGGGAATATCATAATAATAGAATGATGAATAACTAGATAAATTTATATTTCCGTTTCGATTAAATTTAACTTCATTATATTTACACATATACAACCTTGATTCAAACGGATTAAAGAAAAGGATTAAATATGGTTTAACTTTTAAATCCGTAAGATCATTCATACCAGTATCTAGATATTTTATATCTGTAAGATATTTTCTATTTTTAGGCAGAGCCGAAAGGAATTCGTCTTTTGAGTATGCTCCAAAATCAAGTACATCATTTTCCAATACATAATCTGTAAAAAATATGGATTCACATTTTTCAAATTCAAAGAAGAGATAAACGTACGGTTTCGATAAAGCGCCTACTTTCACGCTACTCTGACCTGCTTTAGAATATATCCAATCTCCCAACAAAGCTTCAAAAAATCTTCCTAGAAAATTTATCTGCTCTAAAACTTTTTTATCAAGGTTGTAGGAAGAAGTTAAAATATCTTCTAAACATAAAGTCTTATCTTCTAAGAACTGACTCTTAATAAAATAATATAAAATCTTTTTTGTAAATAAATTTAATTCGCAAAATGAGTATTCCCGAGTGGTAAGAGAATATTTAGAAGAGATTATAGCTTTGTCATTATTACTTAACTTAAATCTAGTTGTGTAAATAAAGGAATTATCTAGTAGTTGCAGATCTAGATTTCTTTTGAGATTAAATTCGTTTATTTTACCTCGAAATGGTATCCATACACAGTTCACTGAAATAGTACTTGGGGAATAAGATATCGTTCCATAGTCTTCGGAAATTATACTTGAACGCTTATATGCAACATCGTTGAGATTGTAGGTAGTTATAGGAGATAATACAAAACGCCTATACTCATTTTCTCTGAGATCAAAAAACTTAGCCTCGCAAATACTGTCGAATCCTAATTTATACAGAAATCGAGTATCTATTTTTGAAATATTAGACTGCAACAATATCCTTTCATCCAAATAAAAAGAACCTAAATGAATCGAAGGAAATGATAAAATTCTATCGATTTTTTTGCTTTCATTAGGATTTCCGTATTCATAAAGATAAGAAAAAGGTTCTATTTCAACTGCATTGCTTGACCAAATATTATCAAGTAGGTAGTTTTTGTTAATGTTTGCAAATCCAGAAGATATAAAAAATGCAGAAACTATGAATATAAATATTTTCATTAAAGTATGTCAATAATTATCATTTATTTTTTGAGGTTTACCATATCCGGAAGCGACATCCAAAACTCTTTACCTCTTCAAGCTTTTTGGGAGAATCTTTGTCATTTTTTTTGATACATTACACGCCGTCTTTTAAACTTTTGTTACTCCCATTTGGGATAATAAATAGCCCCCGTATCTAAATATTTCATTGTGTAATTCTCGCATTTAATCAAAAGATTATCACCTGCATCCATTACAAAATTTAATAAATATTCTCCATCTTTTTCATCTACGATAAGAGTTTGTATCCCATCTGAACTCCAATTGTCATTTGAGTAATTAAACAAAGAACAATGATTACAAGTTAGTTCAATTTTCGCATAATTGCCAATATATGTAAAAAATATATTCATTTTTACTTCAAAGCGAGGATTCTCTCTCAAATTTATCGAAAGAGTTTTTATAGTTGCATCATGAATAATACCTAATTCCTTTTTCATTAGTCCTCCTTTTCTTCTTTTAATGATAAGTTGAAATTAGCAGATTATAGTCGTCTTCTACTTTTGTATTCGCCCGGTAGTCATCGGTCTTTATATCGCCTATTACATCCTTATATTCACCAAAGGCGTAGTAGTTGCTGAAACTCTTTGTCTGCTTATTCGCATCTACTGTCTTTATTACGTCACCACGAAGATTGTATATCTTATAGTTTAGCTCGCTGCCGTCGGAATATTCCGTGTAGAAAACAATTTCAAAGATCAAAGCACATCAAAAAAGTATCTAGGAATTTAAAGATACTTTCAATATATTTTATATGCTAATTTTTCTCTTCATCTGAATTTTCGTTCAAAATTTTTTTTATTTCTGCATCTAAATATTTTAAAATCTTTTGACTATCTTGTTGGGGATAGGGGAAATCCCCATACGATAGTAATACATTTTCAAAGATGTCATTTAAGCTCGCATAGCGCCATACACACATTAAATACTGGGCAGATTTTATTTCATTAACGTATTGTTGCCAATTCCCCTCTCGTCCTGTAAATGAAAATTCGGGTCCGGAAAAGTAAGCAGTGCATTGTTTTTCACCATTAAAATATGTTATTAAAAGATCATCCCATGATTCTGCTATTATAAATCTGGTTGCGTATTTACGAATAGCACACATGGGCTCGTATTTTACAGCTTTATAAATTAATTTAGAAAATATATCAAGCTCAGAACTCGTTAAAGGTATAGCATATACATAATATTCTTCATATAGTATTTTTTCAAACTCTTTTGCATATTTATCTTCACAAAACAAATATGATGGAGATCGAATATAAGTGTTATGGGAAAGCAGTGACACAAACCTTTCAACCAAGACATATTTTATATTCTTTGATTCAAAATTGCTCTTTAAAAATTCATCAGGTATTACCTTTTTCTGGTAGCATTTTGACAAAATGCGCTCCGCCTGCTTTTTAAAAAGGCTAAGACTTTCATTTTTAGAATATTTTTCCGAGTAGATTTTTTCAAAACGTTGCGGCATTGCAAGCAAGGTAAAACTTACAAACAACATCACAACTACAAGTTTAAATACTTTTTTCATATACCGACTTCGCTATAAGCGCAAAATTTAAGCAAGGTAGATAAATGTGCACCTTTTATATCATTTTTTTATAATTGTAAAGCATAAATCCCACATACTCCATCGCTAGCCAGACAAATAAAGTAAACCCTAGTTTAATAACTAAAATTAGACCTCGAATTTATATCTGAGCGCGCGCAAGTAAGCATCAAAATTGAGTTTTTTTAGCCTAACCAGACTAATCTAAATGAGCCTACATTAAAAATAACCTTAAATTTATAGTAAGTAAAATGTAAAATATTTCAAAGAAAACTATCTCAGATTCTCTCCGCCCGCATGCGCCCCTTGCCTATTTCGGAAACAATCTTAACCCTGCACATTGTATTTTTCAAGCCGGCATCGGCAATGTTTACCGCAACCTGAATGTAATTTTGAGTGTATCCCAAGTAATCGCCACTTTTGAGCTGATTTTCAAGCAGAACATCGCAAGTCTTTCCAATTTGCGATTTAAAAAACTTATCGCGCAATTCGTCGCCGACAAGCCTTAATCTATCCGCGCGCGCCCTTCGCACGTCAAAGGGCAATTGCTTTTTTAAGGCCGCCAAAGTCTGAGGGCGGGGCGAATACGTAAAAACATGCAAAAATGAAAGTTTGCTAGAGCCGACATTTCTGAGAGTCTCGTCAAAATCCTCTTCGCTTTCGCCGGGAAAGCCGCATATTAAATCCGTACCTACGGAAATATCGGAATCTATACTCTTTATAAAGTCAACTGTCCGGAAAAATTCAGATACGGTATATTTCCTTCGCATAGCACTTAAGACTTTGTCTGAAGCGCTCTGAAGCGATATGTGAAAATGCTTGGCAAGCTTTGAATCGCTGCAAGCCATCATATTTACAAGCCTTTCGACATCTCTTACGGGCGGCTCAAGGCTGCCTATCCCTATGCGCAAAAGCCCCTTTATTTCCGACAACTGCTCCACTAAATCGGCTATTGATCCATCAAATTTAGATATGTTTATCCCCGTTAACACGAGTTCGCGCACGCCGCGGGCAACCAAATTTTTTGCATCGCTTAAAATGTCTGAAATTCGCCTGGAGCGAGGCAAACCTCGCGCCCTGGGAATTATGCAATAGGCGCAGGCGTTGTCGCAACCGTCCTGAATTTTTAAATTCATTCGGTCTGAGATAGCAAAATTCCCGACAAAGCCGGAATCCGACAAATCCGATTTTTTGAGCGCGCCGACCTCGCCTTCAAAGGAATTGAACGTATTAATAGGCTGTGAGTTTCCCCCGTCGCGAAATAAGCCAAGCGCAAGTTGCGCCGCGCGTTTTTTATCGGCGTTTGAAACAATCATATCTACTCCAAAATCGAGCAGAGACTGCGGGTTAGTCTGGGCATAGCAACCCGTAACGCAAACTTTTGAACCCGGATTCTTGCGCCGGGCAATTAAAAATTTCAAGCGCAAGAATTTACGACAAGTAGATCCGCAAAATCGCAATCGCGCACGATCTGAGCCCCGCACTCCACAAGTGCATCTTCAATCATTGCGGACTCAGACTGATTTACTCTGCAGCCCAAGGTCGCAAGCTTTGCCCGTATGGGACGGAAGCCTTGCATCTTATATTCCCGAAAACGCTATAACTTCCAAAATCGCGTTTTGAATTTCGGAAATCGAATGCGCAACAGCTTGCGCAATAAAGTCCATCTTAGAGATTTTTTCTATTCTTTCGCGATACTTCTCAAGCTCGTCTGGTGTAAATACGGCAGACGAGAGCTCGCAGGCATTCATAAGAGCAATCAAAGCGACATCGCGAGGCGGTGGAGTTAGGTCCGAATCCATCACATCGCTTCTAATTCGCTCGTGAACTTCTCTAACCTTCTCGTTATCCAAAATCGGATATGTGCGCTCGCGCATAACCCACAGGAACTTATCCTCCTTCTTGGTTAACACACCCTTTGACACTAAGCTATCGAGGGTTTTGCGCTCCCAGTGATCGCCTTTTTTTGCTATGCGCGCAAGGGCGCTTTGTATGGTCAAATTTGGAGTATTGGGAATAAGCGACATTGCCTGATCCAACATTACATCTCCGGTCGGCTTGCGGTTAAGAACTTCGACAAAGGCCTCGTCCGTATCAATTCTGCCCTTAAAAGCGAGCTCCAGCATAAGCGCGCCTGCCAAGGCAAAATCCAAGGAGCGCTCGGGAAGGTGCATGAGTGTCCCCGTCTTATCGTCGAGGGCGAGCAAAGTTATTTCTTCTGCGAAAGTCAGCATTGTGTATATTCCTTAATAGTTTTGCGGCAGAGGTTAAAATTAGGCTCCGATATTTGCAAGTTTTTTCAAAAGAAATTGAGAAAAAGTTTGAATGAATCTTTGCTTGTTTCTGATTGAAAAATCGTGCAAGATGCGCGATATTTGCAGATATGAAATCTAAGCAGCTATTTAATTTGCCGGAATCGCTATCTATTTTTAGTAAGTTTTTCGATCCTGAAGAAGCACCGTGGGCTTGGCTAAAAAAAATAAAAGAGGCGCTGGAAGGCGTTGATTTTTCGGGCCTTGAGATGAAAAGTGACATACCGGCAGGCGTACACATAGAGGGCAAAGTTTACATTCACCCGAGTGTGAAGTTGCCGGCATTTGCCTCTATAAGCGGCCCAGCGTGGATTGGCGCGAATACTGAAATCCGCCCCGGAGCCTACATAAGAGGCAATGTCATAATAGGAGAAAACTGCGTTATAGGTAATTCGTGCGAATACAAAAACTGCCTCCTTATGGATAAGGTGGCAACCCCGCACTACAATTATGTTGGGGACTCTATCTTGGGTACAGGCGCGCACTTGGGAGCGGGAGTTATATGCGCGAATCTTAGGTTAGATAAGGCTTCCGTGAGCGTAAGGACTCCGGAAGGCGAAATTGTTAATACGGGGCTTAGAAAGGTTGGCGCGATAATGGGTGAATACGCAGAAGCGGGTTGCAATAGTGTTTTGCAGCCGGGGGCGATACTTATGAAGCGCGCAGTAGTTATGCCGTGCACAGCATTTTCGGGACTGCTTGAGGAAAATACGATAGCTGCGGAGAGGCAAGTTTTGAGGCGCATTCCTCGCCCCGCAAAATAGTCGGCAAAAATTCATAGTAAAAAGTATTTGACTTTGCCCATAAATCTGGCAGCTTAGCTAACTTTGACAATACGGGTGATAGCGCAGTCTGGTAGCGCATCTGGTTTGGGACCAGAGGGTCGTGGGTTCGAATCCCTCTCGCCCGAAGATTTTAGAGGCCGCAGTTTAATCTGTGGCTTCTTTTTTAAGAGAGGGATGAGAACCCGCGAAGTGGGTTTGAACATCGAGGACTCGATGAGTAGCTTTGCGAAGCAAAGAGCCGAGCTGAGCGAGTGCCGAGACGAGCTCTCTTGAGCGAGCGAGTACAATCCCTCTCGCCCGAAGATTTTAAAGAAGCCGCAGTTTAATCTGTGGCTTCTTTTTTAGAGTGAGCAGTAAAGCTTGTGCGATAGCTCGATTTTTTAGATTTTGATTCCACGGTTTTAATCTTTTGCCCTCTTTGAAGACCTGTAATTTGCAAACTTTCAGTAGCTGCAAATGCGTCTTAGCATTAGCTTAATCTTGCGCTTAAGGAATCTCTATTGTCCCCTTATTTCGCAAATTTCCATATTCTACTTATCGCAGCATTTGCCCATCGTTTTTGCTAAACACTAAAATTCTATCTGTGCTTAATGTTTCACAGCCTTTCCCTGCAAATGGTGTTTTGGAAATTTCACGCATCGCAGTATGTTCTTTTTGTGCGTGGGAATCTTTCTAAAATTATTCAATTTTATCTTAAGAAACTTTGTGGTTTTTGTGGCTATCTTTCCGCAAGGCTATTTGCGCCTTTGACTGTTCGCGCGCCACATTGCCCTAATTTCATCTATGTGGGCTTCAGCGGCGGCGACTTTTTTAATGAGCTCATCTCCGGATGATTGGTAATTTTTTATGATTTTACCGCCACAGTAAACGTATATTTTCGCGGAAGCGGACCATCCTCCATCGGAAGTGGATTTAAAATTTGCAGAAATAAATTCCTCTTCGCCGCTTTTCCCCCAAGGAAGGAGAAATCCTGAGTTATTAAAATACAGGTTTGATTCCTCAATATCTTGAGCACCTTCTATTCCGAAAGAAAACACTGCGCCCCAATATCCCAAAGCAAAGCTCAATTCTTTTTTACCGTCTTTTGTTTTTTTAAAGCGGCATTTCCTTACAGAATCCAATTCTTTTGAAAAGTCGCGGAAATCGCAACGCTTGAGAATTTCCGCTCGGGCGGATTGCCAATAGGGAAAAACAAATTTGTCCGAAATTACGTATTCGCTGACCTTGACTTTGCTGTGAAAAAATGTCGCAAGCGCGCGCTTTTGGATAGTAAGTCCGCTAAAATAAGCCGAGAAAATAAATGGAATGCTCAATGCTACGCATAAAATCTGAAAATAAAGTTCAGATTTCCCCTTCAAGAATTTCCAAAGCAAATTCGATACAACAAACGCTAAGAAAATACCGATGGACGATAAAACAGTAATTATGATAAGCCTCGCGCCAAAGTTAGAAGCAAATAGGGCCGGCGCCATGCCAAATACATTAAGCCCAAGCATTAAGAGCAGAGTTTTTAATTTCGCAAACTTAAGTGAATTTGCCAATTTTACAATTAGCGCCACAAAAGCAAAGGCCGGAATCGGTGAAATAATTGTGTAAAAATAAATGCTGTTTCCGAGAAAGATATTTAGACACTCAGAACATATGGGAAGCCATGTGAAAAGTCCTATCGAAAAAAAGCAAGACGAGAACAGAAGAAAATATAGAATAATTTTAATTAAATTATCTCTTCTCTTAGTAACGCGCGCCTCACTCTCCATAATTTAAATATGAAGCAAAAAAGAGCAGTGTGTCAATGAAAAATGAGGTGTGGGTATCTAAATAATTTGCGCGTAAAAAATCATTACATACCAAGTACTTTCGCATTAAAAATAATCCGCACTCTCAGACGTGCACAGAGCAAAAAGTGCCAAATATAATTATCGCAAGCGCATTAAACTCGTAGCGGAATGTTTAGCCTGTAATTTGTTTACTATGGCTATATTTATGCAAGGTCTTTTACAGTTAATCTATACAATCAAAAGGGGAGTGCCTTTGATGATTGAAAATTACGCGAGGCATGCAGTTTTTTTATCCTTTTCGGAAAATTTTTATAACAAGAAAATTAGTATTAACCAGTGAATTCGGGCTTATTTGTATTTATCTATTTGTCTATAAGTCAGATATAAAGTTAATTGTTTGGGCTTTAATAACAACCCTCCGACTTCGGAAGCGTAAAGCAGCCGGCGCAGCTTGCGGCAAATTTTTGCAAGGCTAAACGGGTTAGCTCTTCAAAACGCGTGGGCTCGCAAAGTGCTTTTATTGCAAATAGATTTTTTGAACGTTCCACCTAATAGTCAAAAGCAAGTCCTCAGACGTTTATTTTGAGCAAATCCGTTTTATTAAAACCCTTTAATCGGTCTTTCTTTTCACGCTTTGAAGTGGGAGGGAATGGTATTTTTGCGGCAAGTTACTAATTCCAATTTCATATTTTCTCAGGCTTTTAAACAAAAATGTTGCTAAAATTCGGCAAATCTCCACTATCTATTTCGATATTATCAATTCAAATATAATGCTAAGTAAAATTTTCAAGTTATTCGCGGGCAACCACTATAAGCGCTTTTACAAGAAGGTTCGCCCCATCGTTGCAAAGATAAACGCCATAGAGCAGTCTTACCAATCGCTCACCGACGAGCAACTCAGAGCCAAGACTGACGAATTTATGAAGCGCATTGCAGCGGGCGAAACCACGGACAAACTCTTGCCCGAAGCCTTTGCTGCCGTAAAAAATGCCGCCCGCAGATTGTGCGGCAAGAAGATCATAGTTTGCGACCACGAACTTACGTGGGATATGGTTCACTACGACGTTCAGCTAATAGGCGGCATAGCGCTCCACCAAAATATGATAGCCGAAATGGCAACGGGCGAAGGCAAAACTTTGGTCGCCACTCTCCCGCTTTATTTAAATGCGCTTACAGGTAGAAACTGCCACCTTGTCACTGTAAACGAATACTTGGCAAGGCGAGACTCTCAGTGGATGGGTTACCTATTTAATTTCTTGGGCCTTACTGTTGACTGGATATACAATATGCAGGACAACGAATCAAAGAAGAAGGCATATAAGGCTAACATAACATACGGAACCGCAAGCGAGTTTGGCTTTGACTATTTGCGCGATAACGGCATGGCAAGCGACGCCGAAAGCCAAGTGCAAAACGGCCACTTCTACTGCATAGTTGACGAAGTTGACTCGGTTTTGATAGACGAGGCCAGAACGCCGCTAATTATATCAGGCCCTGTTCAGGAGCAGCGCGAGGCTCCGTTTATCCGCCTAAAGCCAATTGTTGCAAACGTCGTGAAGCTACAGACAAAGCTTTGCAACTCTCTGGCCGCCGCCGCGCGCGACGAGTTTGCACAAAAGGGAGATTTGTCGGAGGATTCAATTTTAAAGCTATGGCAGGTAAAGCTTGGAATGCCTAAAAATCGCACTCTGCGCCAGCTTATGGAGCACGGAATTGTCCGCAAAAAGCTCGACAAGTTCGATATGGAGATGGCCTCGGACTTCCGCAAGGAAGACCGCTTCCGCTTTAAGGAGCAGCTCTACTTTGTAATAGACGAAAAGCAACACCAGTCCGACCTGACTGAACTTGGCAGAAACGCCATATCTCCGGATAATCCCGACGCCTTCGTGCTTCCGGATTTGGCCACGATTTTTGTGGATATTGACGCTCGCAAAGATTTGACAGCCCAGCAAAAGCAGGAGGCAAAATTAAACGCCGAAAACGACCTCATTAGAGTTTCCGAAGAAATACACTGCATAAGCCAGCTTGTCAGAGCCTATTCTCTATACGAAAAGGACGTGGAATACGTAGTGCAAGACGGCAAGGTCCACATAGTTGACCCCAACACGGGGCGCATAATGTACGGGCGCAGATGGAGCGAGGGCCTGCATCAGGCAATAGAGGCAAAAGAGGGCGTAGAAATTGAAAGAGAGACGAAAACTTACGCCACAATCACAATTCAAAACTACTTTAGGCTCTACCAGAAGCTCGCGGGCATGACTGGTACTGCAGAGACTGAGGCTCAGGAATTTCACGATATCTATGCTCTTAACGTCATGGCAATTCCGACCAATAAGCCCTGCAAGAGAATAGACGCAAACGACGTATTCTTTAAAACCCGCCGCGAAAAGTACAACGCCGCTATAAATGAGATTGTCGAGGCGCACAAGCGCGGACAGCCGGTGTTGGTCGGTACTGCATCAGTCGAAGCTAGCGAACTTTTGAGCAGAATGTTGCAGCGCACGGGGATTCCCCACAACGTTTTAAATGCAAAAAATCATGAGCGCGAAGCTGAAATCGTAGCTCAGGCGGGGCAGCGCGGGGCGGTGACTATCGCAACAAACATGGCGGGGCGCGGCACCGACATAAAGCTCGGTGAGGGCGTAAACGAATTAGGCGGCCTTTACGTATTGGGCACTGAGCGCCATGAGTCGCGCAGAATAGACAGGCAGCTTAGGGGGCGTTGCGCTCGTCAGGGCGACAATGGCTACTCAAAGTTTTTAATCTCGCTTGAGGACGATTTGATGAGGCTCTTTGCGGGCTCTCCGATGGCTAAGATTCTCGACAAGACTTTCAAGGAGGGCGAGCCCTTAGAGCACCCGATTATAAACCGCTCCATAGAGCGCGCGCAAAAAACCGTCGAAGGGCAGAACTACTCGATGAGAAAGCGCCTCTTGCAGTACGACGACGTCTTGAATAAGCAGCGCGAAGTTATATACGACTTGCGCAATGACACTCTCAGAAGCGATAACCCGCGCGAGATTGTCTTTGAGCTTATATCTGACGAGCTAGAAGAGCGAATTTCCGCCTTCTATACGGGCAAGGGCTCTGCGTCCGGAACCGATTTGGAGTCTTTCTGCAGCTGGATAACAAGCAGATTCCCAATATCGCTTGAGGCCTCGGAACTTGCAGACAAAAGCGATGTTCAGATGAAGGAGATTGTCTTGGATAAAATCAAGGCTCTCTACAAAATCCGCGAGGAAGTTGAAGATCCGCAGGCTCTAAAACTCATAGAGCGTTTCGTCCTCTTGCGCTCCTTTGACAAAAATTGGCAGGATCACCTGACGGAGATGGAGGATTTGAGAAAGAGCGTCGGTTTGCGCTCCTACGGTCAGAAGGACCCTCTGAACGAGTACAAGTCGGAATCTTACAAGTACTTTACGAATTTGCTTTCAAAGATAAGAAACGATGTTTGCATCGCAATTTTTAGAAGCGCATCGAGCTTGGAAGTTTTGCAGGCGATGATTGCGAAAGCCCACAACATAGACGTCTCTGCCGAGCAGGAGGCGGTTCAAGAGGAACAAAAGCCCGTTGAACCTGCGCAAGCGGAAGTTGAAAAGCCGCGCATTAAGGAGCCCGAGAGGCGCGAGGTCAAGTTGCCGGATGTGCGCGTAGTTCCTCAGGATTTGCCGCGCATAGGCAGAAATGAAGTCGTGACAATCTTTAAGGGCGACGAAACTAGAACTATGAAATTTAAAAAGGCCGAGCCTCTAATTAGAGACGAGGGCTGGCGCATAAAGAATTTCTAAGTTAAAGCGGGGCGGCGCAGGGGCTTTTGGTATGGGTAAGGTATTGTCATACGCAAAGTACTTTGCGCTGCTTTTGGCTTTTGCCTTTTACGTCTTTTGCTTTGAGCCTTTCGGAGTTGCGGAGTTAGCCTACGTCTTTGGCGCCATACTCTATGTGCTTGCCAAAAACGGAGGTTTTAGTTTTAAGCGCTGGGCGATATTTTCCTTTTTATTTGCCTGGCTTGCTTGGGGGGGGATTCTCGCTTGGCTTAGGTTTGTGTATCCGCCGGCGGGAATTTTCTTTGCGGTTGTGCTTTCGGCAATAATGGCGCTTTTCTTTTTCGTTTGGCTTGTGGCGCTTAAAAAGTTTGTGCCAAGCAGTGAAGCGCCGTTTTTTAGAAGGTTTGGCGCTATTTTATTTTTGGCTTCGCTGTGGGTTGCCCTAGAGTGGCTTAGGTCCTTTATATTTACGGGTTTCCCCTGGCTACTTTTGGCGCACAGCCAGTGGCAGAGGCCGGCGATAATTCAAATTGCAAGTATAGGCGGGGCTTACATGGTTTCATTTGTCCTGATTTTTTTCAATTTGGGCTTGGGCGAGTATGTGTGCAAATTATGGGCCTGGCACAAGAAGAGAATTGCCGGAGAGCATGTCACAAAATTTGAGCGCTTTGCGCCGGAATTTTACTTTGCAGCATTTTTGGTTTTGCTGTCGCTATACGCCTACATAGCTGATATGCCGAGGCTTGAAAATAAGCGAAAGCTATTTAGGGCTGGTATGGTTCAGACCGATTTTGCGGGGCTTTTGAATTGGAATGCCGACATGGGGGTGGAAAATTTAAACGCCTTAAAAAAGATGAGTTTGGGGCTGAAAAATGCGAGGGTCGATTTGCTAGTTTGGTCGGAGTCCGCAATGCCGCCAATGTGGCCGCTAATAGGAACGGAGGGGCTAGATTTGTGGGTGGAAAATCTCTCGCGGCAGATGAACGTTCCCATTCTAGTCGGCGATTCCGCGTATATTCGAGACGGGGAGGGCGAGCGGAGATTTAACGCGGCTTTTGTGGTAAGGCCCGACGAGGGCTTGAATCGAAATTTCTACGCAAAGCAAAAGCTAGTTCCCTTTGGAGAGTACGTCCCCAAGTGGTGCTTTTTTATAGATTCCTCGGTTGTGCCTGTCGGGCGAATGACGCCGGGAAGTGGGCCTGTTTTGCTTGAGGCTAAAGTTGCGCAAAAGAATTTTAAATTTGCGCCCATAATATGTTACGAAGATATTTTCCCGCAGATAGCCTTGGAGGCCGCCCGCGCGGGGGCAGACATACTGTATGTATGCACAAACGACTCTTGGTACGGTAGAGAGGGCGGGGCTTGGCAGCATGCGGCGCACTCGGCATTTCAGGCGGTCGCAACCAGAAAGCCGCTTGTTAGGGCTTCAGTCAACGGCCTAAGCGGAGTTTTCGACCAATACGGCCGCCTTGTTCCCACAATTGCCATGCGCTCTAAAGATGGCGGAATTTTTAACGCAAAGAATGAGCCAGATGACGTTTTGGATTTGATCGACGAGTACGGGCAGGCGATATCGCCGCGAACTTTTGCAAGGCTCAGGGGCTGCCCGCTTTTAAATGACGAAGGCTCAATATACTTTCAGGGTGCGGGCTATGCAGACGTTGTGGCGTACAGCAATTTTGACGGTGTTGTAAGTTTCTATGTGCGATATGGAGATTGGTTTGCGAAGGCCTGCGTCTTCTACTGTTTGCTGTTTTATTTTGTAAGCCGCTTATTCCCAATTTGTAAGCTTAAATTTTTGCGGCAGGGGCGGGAGGGGCGAGCCTGCAAAATTTAAAAATTTTTAAAATAGTGTTGACTCGCAGAAGATTTTTTAGATACTTGGCATCTCATTTTTAATTAAATTTGCGCGGGCATAGTTTAGTGGTAGAACCTCTGTTTTCCAAGCAGATTGTGACAGTTCGATTCTGTCTGCCCGCACCACTTTTTACGGAGCCCTTTGCGGGCTCTTAAATGTAAAGGACAATCGTGAGTACTCCACTTTTAATGTTGGGTCTTCCAAAGGGAAGCCTTGAAGAATCTACAATTAACCTGTTCGGCAGAGCCGGTTGGAAAATTACAAAAAGTTCCCGCTCTTACAGGCCGTCGATAGACGACCCCGAACTGGATGGGCGCTTTGTCCGCGCTCAAGAAATAAGCAGGTATGTCGAACTCGGCTTCTTTGATTGCGGCTTGACCGGTTACGATTGGATTATTGAAAATAATAGCGACGTAGTTGAAGTTTGCGATTTAATTTACAGCAAGGCCACTGCGCTAAAGTCCCGCTGGGTTCTTTGCGTCAAGGAAGATTCCGACATAAAGACGGTTGAGGATCTTCAAGGCAAGCGCGTAGCTACAGAGCTTGTGAACTTCACAAAGAAATATTTGAAGGATAAGGGCGTTGAAGCCCATGTTGAATTCTCTTGGGGCGCTACCGAAGTTAAGGTTCCCGATTTGGTTGACGCAATTGCGGATATCACAGAAACCGGTTCTTCGATAAAGGCTAACAATTTGCGCATCATAGACACGATGCTCTATACGAACACAAAGTTTATCGCAAATAAAGCTGCGTGGGAAAATCCGAAGAAGCGCGAGAAGATAGAGACTTTGGCACTGCTTTTGCAGGCGGCTTTGAATGCCGCAAGCAAGGTAGGGCTTAAGATGAACCTTCCAAAGTCGAACTTAAACCGCATAATAGACGCTCTTCCGGCTTTGCGCACGCCTACGATTTCGCAGTTGTCGGATCCGGCTTGGGTTGCCGTTGAAACTATAGTTGATGAAAAGACTGTAAGAGAGATTATTCCGACACTCAAGGCAAACGGAGCAGAGGGAATCGTCGAATACTCGCTAAATAAGGTTGTTCCCTAAGTTGTAAAATAGCTGATTTAAAAATGCGGTCTCTTGCGGGATCGCATTTTTTATTTTCTAAAATGTGAGTCGATTTATAAAGCAAAATGGCATTTTAGACTTTTTTATTATAAAGATATTTTTTATTTAAACATAACTTTACATATCTTTATTACTTTTAATTTTTCGGTCTGTGGTATTGCTTTGGGCAATAGCACTTATATCCATTATAGTCTTGCAAACGTGCAGATAATTGTAGATGCTAGTAAAATTCGTACTTTATGTGCGATGTAGAGTTTAAAATTGCTATCTTCTATGAAACTTATCTCAATATTTAGAAATAATATAACTGCACTAATACTGCTTGCGGCGGCAAATGTCGCGCAGGGCGAGGTTAAGCCGGCCGCCATATTTTCGGATAATATGGTAATTCAGGCTAACGCTCCTATTCGAGTCTGGGGAACGGCTGAAAAGGGCGAGAAAGTTAGCGTGGAATTTTTGGGTTCAAGCGCATCAACTGTTGCCGATGAAAATGGATATTGGAGGGTAAACCTTCCACCGAAGAAATATCTAAAGGAGCCTACTACGCTAACGATTTCAGGCATAAATAAGATTATATATAGAAACGTCTTAGTTGGTGAAGTTTGGCTCGGGTCGGGGCAGAGCAATATGGAGTTTCAGGTGCGCCATGTAAAAGAATTGGAAGATACTCTCAAGAAGAGTAACTTGCCTAGCAATATCCGCTACTTTTTAATAAAGGCAAATGGTTCGGATAAGCCGGAAGATATGCACAGCCTGTCTGAATCTGCAACGTGGAAAGAGTACAAGAAGGACAATTACGACACCACTCGCGATATGTCGGTGCTTCTAACATTATTTGCCCAGCGCCTTTACGGCGAGTTGGATGTGCCGGTCGGAGTTATATCGGCGGCTTTCGGCGGGGCGAATTTGGAAACATGGATGAGTCGCGAGGCTATAGAAGAAGCCGGAACTACTAAGGAGGCCGAAGCGCTTTTAAAGCGATGCAGGCAGTGGCATAACGACGACGTCAAGCGCTGGCAGGCCAACGAGAAGCGCGATACTTTGCGCTTTCCGCGCATAAATTACGAAAGCAGGCCGTCTCAGGCATTTAATGCTATGATAAATCCGATAGTTCCATATTCTATACGCGGAGTTTTGTGGTATCAGGGCGAAATGAATTCCGGGCCTGAGCTTTATTTGAAGCAGTTTCCGCACTATGCAAATATGATGCGCAAAATTTTTGAAAATCCGAAAATGCCCATATATACAGTGCAACTGCCCGACTACAAGGAAAAGCATTGGCCGAAGATTAGAGACGTTCAGAGGAAGCTTGCCGATATTGTGGAAAATAGCGGGGTGGCCGTTACAATAGACGGCAACGAGATAGACCTGCATCCGCGCGATAAATCTATGGTAGTAGATAGACTTTCGCGAATGGTTTTGGCTGACAACTATGGGGTAAAGATTGTTTCGCGCTCTCCCATGCCTACGAAGGCTACAGGGGCAAATGGAGCAGTTAGAGTAAACTTTAAGAATGTTGCCGCCGGATTAAAGCTAAGAGACGGCAAGGGTGTCCGCAATTTTGAAGTTGCAGGCAGCGACGGCAAATTCCACGCTGCAGATGCTAAAATTGCTTCTAAAGACAGCGTACTAGTTGCGCTTCCAAAGGAAGTGACAAAAGCCGTAAAGGTGCGTTACGCTTGGGCGCCGGATCCCGACGTAAACTTATACAATAGTGGAGATTTACCGGCCTCGCCATTTGAGATTGATGTGGAGTAGCAAGTGAGCTTTTCTTTAGGCGCGCCCAGTTTTCTGGGGGCGCCTTTTTTTAATTGTTACTAAAGATGGAGAAGTGGATTGTTGAATGTAGATAAGTCGATGTTTTTGTACAGTGGCTGTAATTATGTAAGCTTTAGCATTTTCTTGATACTTAACTTATTGTTGGATATTAGCCTCATCTCAAGCTCAGCACTAAGAAAGTGATTTGAGTTTGAAACTTATTGTCGTTTAAATAGTTGTGATTTTTCTTTGTAATAATGAGTGTCCAGGTGCCGCAGATAAATAGGGGAGGGCGGCTTTAGCTTTTTTAGATAGTAACTGTTAATTAATTAGGTCAAATTTTTTGGGGGTCGGTAGTCTTCTTAGCAATCTAAAGGTTTGGTGCTAAGCTTTTGATTTAATTGCCGGGGCGGATACTTTTGTGTTCGTTTACCTATTGAGGGATTTAAAGTTGCATTAGCGATAATTAAACTATGCTTATTGTTGATGCGTATTTAACTTTAGTATCTTGCTTATCTTCAATGAAATGCTTTGAATGCAATAAATGGCTTTTTTGCTAAGAGTATAAAAAATTTAAGACTTAATTGTACGTTTTATTGGGCGAGGTCATAGCTTAGCCAGATAGATTTTAGATTTTTGAGGTCTGAAAAATCAGATATCACAAGCGTAATCTTGTTTCGGCGAAAAAAATGGATAAAAATGTATTGCAAAAATAAATAAAACTGCTTTGATATGCGCTTTTAAAACCGAGGAGAGATGACAGAGTGGTCGATTGTGCCTGACTCGAAATCAGGTGTGGCAGTAATGCCACCTAGGGTTCGAATCCCTATCTCTCCGCGTTTATAACTTACACACCGAAAGGGTGTTAGACAGTTTTATTTAAAGGGTCAATACCAAAGGTTGTGGAATAGGTTGATTTTTTAGATTTGTCTTTCAT
>OLIW01001358.1_pt1 | contig 22214 bp, 17 predicted proteins | sample 1601321 | NCBI WGS metagenome assembly OLIW01 (sample SAMEA2452114, study PRJEB22498) | human gut metagenome
CAAACTCAATCGCCTTTTTCTATTCACTTGGTCTCACATCAATTGTAACGCTACATTTTTTAACAACTTAAGTTCTTTAATGCTCTTGTTTTGCTCTGGATTTTATGATATACTCATTAAAAATATTATTCATATATAGTTTTTATGAGTATTAGATATGGATACACTTGAAAAAGTAATTTGTTTATAGAAATATATACTGGCAGTAAGGAAGTTCCAACTGATATACTTCCATGATATCAAAATTAAAATGGCGGATTTTGACACGCTTTTGAGGTGGAGTTTTGGAATATAAATTCATTTCCAATTAAAACAATCTTTTTATTAGCGTAACTCGCGCAGAAATAGTTTCCAAAATAATTTGGCTGCTTGTAATTATAATTTATATAAAAATAAATTATATATTGACAAAACATTTTAATTATAGTAAAATAAGCTAGAATTAAGTATGCTTATATTACTACAGAATTAATTTTACTCTTTTATTGGCATTTATACGGTTGATTGCTGGAGTATTTTATAATTTTCAATATTGAGTACAGAAACAATTTCTAAATAATTTGGAGGTAATAATGGAAAAACAAAAATATAAGTTTTCAATGTTTACTAAGGCTGTTAAATGTAGCGGCAATGAGATGTTTTTATATAATTCTTATCTATGAATAAATAAAATTGTAAAAATATCTAAATCAAATGTACAAGCAGTAAATGATTGGATCCGATCTTCAGAACTATTGTATAATGATAATCCGGTTTTTAAAAAATTATTAGATATGGGCTATATAATTGATGTTAAAGTGGATGAAAAAATGCTTAGGCAAAATCTTATAAATGAGACTTTGTACGATAAAAGACTTGATTTAATTGTACATACAACAGAGGATTGTAATTTTAGATGTGAATATTGTGCATTAGATTTTAATAAACGTATGATGGAGCCCGATGTTGCAGAGTCCATAATTAAATATATACGTAAAAATATAATGAAGTACGAAGCGGTTTCAATTTCTTGGTTTGGCGGTGAACCATTAATGAATATGCAAGTAATTGAACAAGTCTCTCGTGAGGTAATTAAAATATGCGCGTATGCAAAAAGGCCATATAGTGCATCTATAACAACTAATGGTTATTTACTGAATAAAAGAAACATGGACATTCTATACAATTGTAATGTAAGACATATTACAGTTACTATAGATGGCATTAAGGAAACTCATGATAAACAACGGCATTTAATAAATGGTGGACCTACATTTGATCAAATTCTCCAAAATTTAAAAAATATATACGATGAAAAGAAATACCATGTAATGATATCTGTTCGAACAAATGTAACCAAAGAAATATTGGATAATCTAAAGGCATACATTGAGTTTTTAAATTATCAATTTAAAAATGATAAGAGATTTGGATTGTTCATGAGAATTGCGGGGGATTGGGGTGGCGAACGCGTAAAAAAAATAAAAGACAATTTACTTTCTGAATCTGCTTATTCTATAATATATGAAATATTAAAAAAGATACCTAATCTTAGTTTGAATTGGGATATGAATAAATATGATTTTGAACCAGCAGGTTGTTTTTGCCAATCGATGAAAAAACACAAGTATACGATTGCTGTGGATGGCAGTATTCATAAATGTGATTCTCCCAATATGCCAATAGGTATTTTGGATGGAAATGGAAATATGATTATTAATGATAAAATGCATTTTCAGTGGAGTTTGCCACATGAAATTGCATCTAAACAATGTGATGATTGCTTTTTTAGTTGCGCATGTTTTATGGGAACATGTCCAAAGAACATGCTCTTAAATAAAAATAATTATAAATGTAGTGGTTTCTTAGAAGGTATAGATAATATTATTAATTGGATAGCAACAACACAAAAAATAGAGATTACTTAAGGAGATTAGAGATGGATGTTCGTGAAAGAATAAATAATATTTTATATAATATGGGATTTTTTATAGAACAAAGTGAGGATGCTAATTTAATTGAATATGGTATGGACTCGTTAAGATTTATTGAACTGATTGTCAATATCGAACAGGAATTTGGAATAATTATTCCAGATGAGGCACTTATAATAGACAATATTTCTTCTTTGAACGGTTTTACTACATATATTGAATCGTTTGTTGAAAAAAGTAATGACGGTGATTTATCTCAATTGTAAGTAGAATTACTTTGATGAATAGGGTAAGTTGCCTTTTCTTTGACACTATAATACGTGTGTCGCATATAAATAACATAATTTTGAGTGATTTTTTCCTAATTATTAAAATTTAGGGAAAATAATAATATGCTCAGAAAAGACATATTTACTTTTTTGAGTCTTCCTTAATTAGGAAATATATTAAGAAAGGAGGTTCCAAAATGAAAAAGCTTAGTAAGCCTATCTCTAAGATTAAGAACATGCAATTGGTAGTACTTAATGGACATTCTGAGTGTAACAAAGACAAGTGCCCAGTAATCGGATCGTGTTCTTGATTTAGGAAAATCGGGGTGTTACATATAAGATTGAGACACCCCGATTTTCAACTTTTATTATAAATAGCAATAATGTATAATGCAAGTTTTTATAATCGGTATTAGTAAGTTTGAAACTGTAATATAATATAATGTACTTTTAATAGTAGATTAAGTAAGCTATCGCTTAAGGCTTAACTTATAAATAAGGTTAAATATAGAAAATGAAAGAACGCCGAGGTAGTGAAATGCAAAAATACGATCTGGTTATTATTGACTCAGGAGTAGATGCTTCTTTAAATATAGATAACTCAATTCATGGTATTGCGATAAAAGAACGAGAAAATGAAATGGAGTATTATGTAGATGATGATTTTTCGGATTTATTAGGACATGGAACAGCTATATATTCTATAATAAAACTACATAATAAAAATGCAACAATATTAAATATTAGGATTTTTGAAAAAGATGCGGTGATAGATGAACGTAGACTATTATTTGCACTAAACTATATATATGATAATATAGATGTTAAAATTATCAATATGAGTCTCGGTTTACCAATGCCAATGCATAAAAATGAACTTCAAAAAATAATTGATAGGTTATATAAAAAGGGTGTTATTGTAGTTTCTGCTTTTGATAATAGCGGCTGTATATCTTTTCCTGCTGCGTTTAAAAATGTTTTTGGTGTTGCTTCTCATAGTTCCTGTAAAAGAATTAGTGATTTTGTAATGTTAGAAAATAGTCCAATAAATATTTATGCAAAAGGTGATTTGCAAAGAGTTTCTTGGTTAAATCAATCATATATAATTATGGGAGGGAATAGTTTTGCATGCGCACATTTTACCGGTATTTTATTGCAAACTCTTTTTGATAAAGGAGATAATGATTTATATAATTGCCTGAAAAATAAGGCAATGAGTACATATACATACAGTTGTTTAAGTGATAAAAAATCATTGAATTTACATTTATTTAAAAAAGCTGCTCTTGTTCCTTTCAATAAGGAAATGCACAGTTTAGTAAGATATGAAGAATTGCTAAATTTTGAAATTGTGGATGTGTATGATAGTAAATATACTGCGCGGGTAGGTTCATCAACAAATACTCTTCTTAATATAAATAAAAAAAATAATTATAAAATAAAAAACTTGGAGAACATAGATTGGAATTCTTTTGATAGTATTATAATTGGTCATTTAGATGAAACAACAAAAGGTATAAAGACAGAGTTATTAAATCGGCTTGTTCAAGATGCGATTTTCTATGATAAAAACATTTATTCCTTTGACCGCCCGAATGTGAATAGTGACTATGCGAAATTGTATTTTCCTTCGTTATATCCTGAATTTTGTAATAATTGTACGGCTGGGAAATTTTATAAAATAAGTAAACCAGTTCTTTGTGTTGTTGGGACATCGTCAAAGCAAGGGAAATTTTCTTTACAATTAGAATTGAGAAAACAAATGTCTGAACTTGGTTACAAAATAGGACAATTGGGAACGGAACCTAGCAGTTTGTTGTTTGGTATGAGTGAATGTTTTCATTTTGGTTACAATTCAAATTGCGAGTTAACAGATGAAGCCTTCATGCTATATGTTAACCAGTTGGTAAATAAAATAGCTGATACAGATTGTGATATAATATTAAGTGGATGTCAATCAGAAACATTACATCAAGATATTGCTTGCGTAGAAAATTTGGTTTTTCCTCAATTGAAATTTTTAATAGGTTTGCAACCGGATGCCGTTATTCTTGTTGTAAATCCATATGATGAAATGGAATATATTAAAAAAACAATAATGTTGCTTGAGGCATTTGTAAATGCAGATGTTATTGCGATAGTTTTATACCCTATGAATTTTAAGAACATTAATTCAGGTATTTATGGCGGCAAATATAAAATGTCCATTATGCAAAGCAATATAGTTTGCCATAAACTTCATAAAATATTTGATTTGCCGGTTTATAGCTTAGATGATATTAACGGGTTAGTCGGAGATATAGAAAACTATTTTCAATAGTAGAAAGGATAGAGTGCATAATGAAGCAAAAAAATACGTACAGTTTTTTTTCAAATATTATTTATGCTTTGAAAAATATATGGAAATGGGATAAAGCTTTTTATTTGTTTTTTATACCAAGTATTCCGTTGGCTGTGATATTGCCTCTTGCAGCTGCGTATTTCCCCAAAATACTTATTGATTCTATTGAATTGAAGCAAAGCGCTGGAGAGGTTATCTGCATTGTTGTTATTTATTTTGGAGCATTTTTATTAGTAAGCTTATTTAACGGCTTTTGCACCAGCCGCTTGCAAATGAGGCAATATAATTTTTCCAATTTATATCAGCAAGCAATTAGCGAAAAATATATGCGTACTGATTATGCCAATACTGACAATTTAGAAGCTAATATTAAGTATCAAAATGCCATGAATGATGCCTGTTCAGGGCAGTGCGCACCGGAATTTATTTGGCAGTCTCTAATGTCGCTTTTTATTAGTATACTTGGAATTTTTACTTATGGTTCGGTAATTGCATCTGTATCTCCTTGGATATTGGGATGTTTATTTTTATCCGCTTTTATAACTTATCTGGTCGGTCTGTGGATGAGAAATTATATTGAAAATAATAAGGATAATTGGATTGCTATAGATAGAAAAATCAATTATATTTCAGGATTTTCTGCGAAGTTTGATTATGCGAAAGATATTAAAATTTACGGGATGTTTGGGTGGCTCTCTGATTTGCTGACAGGGTTCCAGCAAGAAAGATACTTTTGGATGAAAAAAGTCAGTGCGCGCAATCTTGGCGTTACCTGTTTCAATGCTTTAATAGCTCTAATACAAAACGGAGCGGCTTACATTATATTAATTGCAATGGTATTCCGTAATGAGATTGGCGCGGGTGATTTTGTCTTTTATTTTGGCGCTATTACCGGATTTACTGGATGGTTAAATGGCATTGGAGGCAAGGTTATTGATATTACTCATAAAGGGATAAAGATTGGATATTATCGTGAATATTTTGATCTTGAAGAAAAGTATAATCATGGAAAGGGCTGTTCCCTGCCAACAGAGCAGGAGCTGCCTGTTGATATTGAACTGAATAATGTTTCTTTTCAATACTCTTCTGCAGACGTTGATAAATATGCAGTGAAAAATATCAATTTAACTATTGCAAAAGGAGAGAAGCTTGCTATTGTAGGTGCAAATGGAGCAGGCAAGACTACTCTTGTTAAATTAATTTGCGGTTTTTATTATCCTTCTAATGGAGAGGTAAAACTGAATGGAAAGACGATCGAGAAGTACAATATAGAGGAGTATTATTCACTTTTTTCTGCGGTTTTTCAGGATATTTATCTGTTGCCCGTAACAATTGCAGAATTTATTGCGTCATCAGAAAAAAATATAGATAGAGATAAAGTAATGTATGTAATAGGGCAAGCAGGGCTGGAGGAGAAGATCAAATCTTTGCCTAGCGGTATTGATTCAAGATTGATGAAGGGCGTATTTGATGATTCCATTGAAATGTCCGGGGGCGAAAAGCAAAAATTGATGCTTGCCCGCGCTCTCTATAAAGATGCGCCGGTAATCATACTAGATGAACCCACCGCTGCTCTTGACCCCATTGCAGAGAATGAACTTTATTTAAAGTATAATGAATTAACTAACGAAAAAACATCAATTTATATTTCTCACCGTCTGGCCTCTACTCGTTTCTGCGATAGAATAGTATATCTGGAAAATGGTGAGATTGTTGAGTGCGGCTCTCATGATGAATTGATTGAGTTAAATGGTAAGTATGCTTATATGTTTGAGCTGCAAAGTCATTATTACAAGGAGGCCGTGGAAAATGCGTAAAGATAATCCTAATTTTCGTGCGTTAAAACTGTTGTATTCTTTATGTCCTTCTTATTTTCCAATATTAATTGTTAATTCTTTCTTTAGTAAACTTGCGCCTTTTTTCAATCTCTATCTTTCTGCGGAAATCGTTAATGAAATTGTTGGCGCGAGAAGTAAAGAACGTCTTATTATACTTGTACTTATAACCCTTTTGGGCAATTGTGCGATTACAGTTATTGGAGGTTTTTTGAATCGGATATTTGAACATAGAAAAATGAGATTGGAGCAAAAAGAAGCGGCATATTATAATGAAAAAACATGGAGCCTTGACTATAGTGATCTTGAAAACGCGGATATTCGCCAGCTACGACGTAAGATAACTGAGTCTGCAAAGATTGATTATCATGGAAGACAATTGCTACTGCTTTCGGTAGAGCGGCTTATTAATATTACTATTAGCGCAGTATTGGCTTTTCTTCTTGGAATGGAAATGTTTGTGTCCGTGTTATCAGCTGGGTTTAGCTGGCATGCATTTCTCTTTGTTATTATGATTGTTATTCTTGTTGTGTTTAATATTTGGTATTCTTTTAAGCAAAAAGATAAAATGGGGGAATTAGCGAGAGAAATCTCTCAAACTATGATTGATGAAAATCGTATTGATGAGGCCGTAGATTGTTATAATATGGGCAAGGATGTGCGGCTTTATAGACAGGATAAATTGATTATGAGGATAAAAAACTTCGTTTATGATCTTCATAAAAAAGCATTTCGCGTTATGGAATCAAGACGCTATATTGTAAATATTCCGTTAGTAATTTCAGGGGCTCTATTGCAAGCCGTAATTTATGTTTTTGTTTGTAGTTACGCTTTGCTTGAAGTATTTCAGGTTGGTGACATATTAAAATATGTCGGTTTTGTTGAGACGATAATAGGATGTATAACAAGTTATTTCAGTGTGTTTGCAGATCTGAAATATAATACTCCGTTTGTAAAAGATTATATGGACTATTTCGATATCCCGCATATAATGCAGAAAGGTGCAGTTCCTATGAAAAATAGGGATAATAACGATTTTTATATGGAATTTAAAGATGTATCTTTTAAATATCCCGGAGCCGATACCTATGCTTTGCGTCATGTAAATATTAAAATTAAGGGAGGCAAAAGGATTGCTGTGGTGGGCATGAATGGTTCGGGAAAAACGACATTTATTAAGCTACTTTGCCGTTTGTATGATCCTACAGAAGGTACGATATTGTTTGACAGAATAGATATAAAAAAATATAATTACAAAGAATATTTGGCGGCATTCTCTGTAGTTTTTCAGGATTTTAAACTTTTTTCATTTTCCTTGGCACAAAATGTGGCGGCAGGCGCCAATTATGATAAAAGCAAGGTCATCCATTCTTTGCATCAGGCTGGGTTCGGCAGACGTTTGGATGAAATGCCCGAAGGACTAGAAACTTTCTTGTATAAGGATTTTGATGAAATGGGGGTGGAAATTTCGGGCGGCGAAGCGCAGAAGATAGCGCTTGCTCGCGCTCTCTATAAAGATGCGCCGGTAATTGTACTGGATGAACCCACTGCTGCGCTTGATCCAATTGCAGAATATGAAATTTATTCAAAATTCAATGCAATAGCTGGCGATAAAACGGTAATTTATATCAGTCACCGGCTTTCATCATGCCGTTTCTGTGATGATATTATTGTTTTTGATAATGGTCAGCTTGTCCAAAGGGGTTCGCATGAAGATCTTATAGCAGACGAGAAGGGAAAATATTACGAGCTGTGGTATGCCCAGGCACAATATTACGCGAATAAAACTTTTATGTAATAGTGAACCCCGGCTGTAATTTTTCTGTATCAATAATTTATAGGGGAAGCGAGGCAAAATTAGTATCCTAATAATGGGAAGCCGAAGGGCTTAGCTTTTGCTATGGGGGAAATCTTTTGTGAATAATATGAAATTTTCATAGACTGGCCCCGGAAAATAAAGTTGGAGTTTTATGTGGCTTTTAGTTAGCAGATGATGTGGGCAATATTGTCCCACTGTATAAAATGTTATTTATGATGAAAATCTTGATAAAAAGATGAGGAAGAAGCTATGATAGAAGTAAAAGGTAAATATAATCAATCAAAAATTTTTACCGATGTAGTGGATAGCGCCTCTATCGCTCAGGTACAAGAGCTATGCGACCAGGAATTTACAGCAGGCAGCCGTATCCGTCTTATGCCAGACATCCATGCCGGTGCTGGCTGTACCATTGGGACAACTATGACTATCACTGACAAAGTAGTGCCCAATCTGGTGGGAGTGGATATAGGATGTGGCATGGAAACCATTCGAGTCAGGGAAGCCAATATAGAACTGCAAAAACTGGACAAATTAATTTATGAGAAAATTCCATCCGGATTTTCTATCCGGGATAAGGCGCACAATTATTTAAATGATATTGACCTGAGCAAGCTTTGCTGCGTTCGTCATGTTGATCTTATGCGTGCGGAGAAAAGTATCGGGACTTTGGGAGGAGGAAATCATTTTATCGAGGTTGATAAAGACGGCGAGGACAATCTTTATATTGTAATCCATTCAGGGAGCCGCCATTTAGGGGTAGAGGTAGCAAAATATTACCAGGAGGAAGGCTTTAAAAAGCTCGGCCTTACTAATGATGAATTGATTGAGGCTTTGATTGACAGGCTGAAAACTGAAGGAAGGCAGAAGGAGATTCAGAAGGAGCTTAAAAGAATTAAAAATGAGAACCAAACCGGTATACCAAAAGCCTTAGCTTATGTTTCTGGAGAATTGTTTCATCAGTACATCCATGATATGAAAATTGTCCAATATTTTGCTATGCTTAACCGTCAGGCGATGATGGACGAGATAATTAAAGGGATGAAGCTTCATGTGGAAGAACAGTTTACCACTATCCACAACTATATAGATACAGAGCATATGATACTGCGTAAGGGGGCTGTTTCTGCACAGGCAGGAGAACAACTGCTTATTCCTATAAATATGAGGGATGGAAGTTTGATTTGCGTGGGTAAGGGAAACGAGGATTGGAACTATTCCGCTCCTCATGGAGCGGGCCGCCTGATGAGCCGGGCGCAGGCTAAACAGTCTTTTACTGTATCCGAGTTTAAAAAGCAAATGGCAGAGATTTATACCACCTCAGTGAACAATTCCACGTTAGACGAGTGCCCCATGGCTTATAAAGACATGCGGGATATTCTGGACAATATTGGCCCCACGGCGGAGGTTCTCAAAATTATTCGGCCTATTTACAATTTTAAGGCGGGGGACGAGGATTAAATTCACCTTCATAGAGAAGGGTATCCTGTGCGTGCTGCAATTTTAATATGCCATAAAAGAATTTTATGGAATAATATTTTTTTGTTATTGCTGTAATTAAGGCGGCTTAAAATATACAAATAATATGTAATACGGAATAGGGTAGGTTAACTTGGCCGCAAATTTATTGGCAAATCAAACGTCATGTACAATTCTGATATGCTGGTCTAATCTTGATAATATAACTTATAATGTAATGGAGAAGTCTGCTGCCTCAGTTATTGGAATATGCTTGTATTTAATATAGACAAGGAATGTGTGCCGGGGTACGCCTGCTGGAGATAATACAAAAAACAAGCAAATTTACAGGCGGGATGCGTGTTTTCTGTACAATAACGTGCTGAATTTTGCATGCGGATACCCTTAGTTTATAAGGAACTACACGCCTCAAAATAATAATTTCTTTATTTTCCGCGTTATCCTCAATCAGCGTACTCCCCGGTACGCTTCTTTCGTCTGCCTTGAAAACGAAGAAATTCTCTCCGTTTGAGCTCTCCAGAGTCAGAATGCATAAAATTTATGTCGGGTAAAGCGCGCTTGAACGACTTGTACCGAGCATGCATGGAATCAAAGCAGCGCAGCAGAATGCATATTTTATGCAATTAGGCCGTGTAGTTCCTTTTAATTGAGGCTAATGACTGCTGAAATAACTCTGTTGTTTTTTGTTATATAATTAACATAGTAATTATTTTTTGCATAGGATATCTTAAGATATTATTTATGCAAGGAGTATGCTATGTATAATAAAACAGTTAATAGAGCTGATCCCATTTACGCGGTTCTACAGGGAAAAGCTCAGGCATCGGCCGTAATTGCGGGCAGCAGGGATTATCCTAATATAGCGGGAAGAGTGCGTTTTTACCAGACTGCTGCGGGCGTAATTGTTTATGCGGAAATAATGGGGCTGCCTGTTGATACGGGGCAGAAAAACTGCACCGGCAGAGTGTTTGGATTCCATATTCATGAGGGAGAGGCGTGCAGCGGAGATAAAAATGACTGGTTCTCTTCTGCGTTGTCCCATTATAATCCGGGCGGCTGTGCGCATCCGTACCATGCGGGAGACCTGCCGCCTCTTTTTGGAAATAACGGCTTTGCTTTGAGTATATTTTTAACTAATAGGTTTGCAGTGAAGGATATTATAGGAAAAGTTATAATTATCCATGACCGTCCTGATGATTTTACCACGCAGCCTTCGGGAAATTCGGGTACGAAAATAGCCTGCGGCGTAATTAAAGCAATTTAAATATTTAGAGGGAGAACCGTAAAGTTTTTTATAATTTCTTTTGTTATTATTGCGCAGGCAGCTGGTATGTGATAAAATTAATACATTAATTTACTATGTTAACCGGCCCGTACTGTAGGCATATGCCGTCGTTTTAGGCGTGTATGTAACAAATGCAGGCTGGTTTTGCTGCCTTATATTAGGAACGGATGGATTTTAACAGCTTCGGTCATAATAAGGGCTGCTGGATTTTACAAAGGAGAGAAGAAAATGGAGTACAGGAGATTTGGAGATAAAATAATTGCCAGAATTGATAAAGGAGAAGAAATTCTGGAGCAGATAGAGGCAATAGCGCTGAGGGAGAATATCTTATTGGCGCATATCAGTGCGCTGGGAGCAGTAAATTCTTTTACAGCGGGCGTTTTTAACGTAAATGAAAAAAAGTTTTATGCAAATGAATTTAAAGGTGATTTTGAAATAGTATCTTTAACAGGAACCATCAGTTCTATGAATGGTAAGCCTTATACGCATATTCATATGAGCGCAGGGGATAATACGGGGGCTGTATACGGCGGACACCTTAACAGAGCGGTGGTGAGCGCTACCTGCGAGATGGTTATAACTCTTATAGACGGCCGTGTGGACAGGAAATACAATGAGGATGCGGGAATTAATTTATTTGATTTTTAGATTGGGTATATAAAACGCGCACAGCTTATAACAGGGCGCTGCACTTCGGCTGATAGTTTAAAAATTGAATGCGCAAAAGCGTCCCGGCAAAAGGGGGGCGGCGTTTGCGGCCGTAAACGGCCGCCTGGGCGGCCGCCGTGCCGGCGCCGCCCAGGGCAGGGCTTCAGCCCTGCCAAACGCCGCCCCCTTTTTGCCGGGACGCATGAAATTCAGCGCTTAGTGTATAAGAGCTGAATTTCATATGCGCTCCGCCCGGCCATTTTATTAATTTATAGGCCGCGGGCGGTTTTTGGTTTGTATTATATAAATAAAAATTATTCAGATACTCTTCTGCGGAACAGCAGAGATATGCACCACAAGCCAGCAATTCCGACTATGGAATATATAATGCGCGCCCAGGTGGTAGCAGCGCCGGAACAAATCCAGGCTACAAAGTCAAATTGGAAAATACCAACGCAAAGCCAGTTCAGCGCGCCGATTATAACAAGCACAAGTGCTATTCTGTCTATAACCATATTCTTTCTCTCCTTTGCAGTTTTGTGTTATTTTGCGTACTGTAAGCAGAAAATATACATTTAATATTTATCCTTATTTAAATTTTGCAGAAAAATAAAAGAGCGGCCTTGCAAACCGCTCTTTGAAATTTTGTTATTTTATTTTTTATATTGATATTATATCAGTGTTGAAAAGTTTGCTCCTGCATATTAATATCCAATGCTTTATCGCTGGGGTTCAGACTGATGTTCAGCCCTGCTGTTTTACGCAAACGGCAATGGGCTGAGAATACAGGGTATATTTAAAACCGTCATGCGGAGTAAAGCTTGCTTTAACCATGCAGGAGGCACAGCCTTCTTTCAGCCCGGTAATATTGAGCCCATCAGCGCTTAATATGTCTTTTCCCTCAATTATAACTATTTCAGAGTGCTGGGGCAGAGGGAGCACCTCTCTGGCATAGGTAACAACACTGCCATCAACTGTTTTAGTTTGGTCCAGGTCAATAGTAATATTTTTTGCAGGTACGTTCAGCGTATGCTTAAAATCCCGGCTCAGGTGGCAGTAGTTAGTGGTGAGACCGCCGGCGTTGGTTTTAAAGAAATAACAGTAGTCGTCAATCCCTTCAAAGGTCCAGGGCCAGGTAGTAATGCCGCGCAGGGCAAGCGCCTCTATTGAATGTGCGCCCACGCCGCCGTAATTTGTGCTGAAGGTGGTATTATTGGGCAGCAATAGGTCTGCAAGCCCAGGGAGGGCGGTATAGATGGTATCATCAGTTATAAGACCCCCGCAGAGCAGGCTGGCAGATACGCCGGGCATGGTTTTACGGCTGTTTTGCAGCTGATTCATGAAAAAGCTTATTATAGTGCAGCGGTTTATCATATTGTAATCCGCATATTCATCTATAAGCTCTTTAAGCAGAGGCAGACAGTTTTCTTTCTGCGATTTTATTTCTATGAAGAAACCAAGGCCGGTATCCTTGAATTGCTCGAAAAATTCACGCATAGTGGGAATACGGCATTCTGCGTATTCGGGTGTGTCCGGGAATTGCTTATTGGCATGAAGCTGCTTAAGCTCTGCTAAAGAGTATTTTTCAATGTAGTCAGTTCCGTCTGTGGTTCGCGCCAATTCGCCGTCGTGGAGTATGACAAGCTGGTTATCGGTAGTGACGTAGATATCCACTTCCACAATGTCCGAACCGTTCTCATAAGCCTTTACGGCTCCTTCCAGAGTATTTTCCGGAGCAAGAGCGGGTATGCCGCGGTGCCCTATGACTACGGTTTTTCTAAGCATGGCGTCATCAGCAAAATATCCTATAGCAGACGTAAGCTCTTCCGGAGTTTTTACTGCATAGCCGTTGGCTCCGCAGGCTATCAGGCGGCAGGCGGCGGTTATTTTAGGAGAATTGCTGTCCAGCCATACGCTGACAACGCTTTTTTGCAGAGCCTGTATATATTCCTTTTCTGCATATGCCTCAGGAAGAAGCACGCTTTTTGCATTGGAGGAATTGACCTTTGACCGGATCTGCGCCAGTTTTTCGTCAGTAATTTCACTGCTGTCGCCTGAAAGATCCAATATGCCGTAAAAGTTATAATTTGCGGCTTTGGCCTTCAGGAGTCCCTCCTGGGAGGAGAGTATGTAAGCGTCTGGGAAATTAATTTCCTTTAGCTTTACAGCAAGCGCCTCGGCAATATCTGCGCTTTGTGCGCGAAACACGGGAATCAGCTTATTGCCGAGCAGGGCAATGAAATTTTCTATAGATCCCATGGCGTTTCCGGAAAAAGCGCTTATAGACAAGTCCCGGCCCGCCTCCGCCATGACGGCGGTAGGACGCTTGCTTTCATCCATTGCCGCATAACGCTCAATTTCTTCTGCCGATTCTGGCCTGACGGCCAGAATAGAGGAGGAAAAGGCGGTTCGGAGAGGAGTTGAAGCCGCTGCATAGCCATAACGGGTATTGCTCTCCCCGCATGAATTAGTGCTGTCCGGGCCGATACGGCTGCCGGCATCTGATTTATTGTTCTTTTGGTCTTTCATAGAGCCTAGTCCTCCTTGATTTTCTGTTTATTTTTAATTTTGCTTAGTATCATTGCCGCCGTTATTATTTTTACGCTTATTGACTGTCATAATTATAATTACAGCCGCAATTATAACAACCAGAACGCAGGCGCCGACAATGTAAGGTACCGCGCTGGTATCTGCCGTTTCTTCGGGCTCGGTGCCGGGCGCGGCAGAAGGCTGTTCGGTAGGCGCCGGCGCTGAAGTGTCTACAGTTACTGTTACCGGCTGAGAGTACAGGGTATAGTTGAGGCCGCCTCTGTTGGTGAAGGATGATTTTATCATATAGGAAGCGGTGCCTTCCTTCAGTCCGGTAATGTTGAGCCCGTCCACGCTGATAACATCTTCGCCTGAAATAAGAACCAATTCAGTGCCTTCGGGCAGCTCCAGAGTTTCTCTGGCATAAGTAGTCAGGCTGCCCTGGGCCGCGGCAGTCTGATTTAAGCCGAGGGTGATGCTCTGTGAAGGTACATTCAGCGTATGTGCAAAATCCCTGCTTATGCTGCAAATGTTGGTGGTAATTCCACCGGCATTGGATTTAATGAAATTATAGTAATCAGTAGTGCCGTCAACAGTCCAGGGCCAGGTGGTAATGCCGCGCAGAGCAAGCGCTTCTATGGAGTCGGCGCCTACGTTGTAATACGAGGTGCTGAAGCTCACGTTATCAGGCAGGAGCTGGTTTGCTACGCCGTAGAGAGATGTGTAGACAGTGTCGTCAGTTATCAGGCCCCCGCACAGGAAGCTGGCGGATACGCCAGGCATTTCACGGACGCTGTTTTGGAGCTGGCTCATGTGAAAGCTTATTACGGTGCAGCGGCTTGCCATATTATAATCCGCGTATTCATCTATAAGCTCCTTGAGCAGCGTAAGACAGCTTGCCTTGGTGGTTTTAATCTCTATAAAGAATCCCATGTCGGTATCCTTAAATTCCTCAAAGAATTCCCGCATTGTGGGGATTCGGCACTCGGCATATTCCGGATCATTGGGGAACTGGTCGTTGGCGTAAAATTCCTTAAGCTGCGCCAAAGTATAGGATTCTATGTTGCCTGTTCCGTTTGTGGTGCGGGATATATCGCCGTCATGCATAATAACAAGCTCGTTATCGGTAGTTACATAGAGATCCACTTCTACAATATCCGCGCCGTTTTCATACGCTTTTACGGCGCCCTCCAGAGTGTTCTCAGGCGCTATATTGGGTATGCCGCGGTGCCCTATAATAAGGGTTTTTCTCAGCATGGCATCGTCAGAGAACAATTCTGCCGCGGCGGTCAGGTTATCCGGGTTATTGGTCGCATAGCCGTTTGCCCCGCAGGATATTAAACGGCAGGCTGCGGTTATATCGGTTACCTCGCTGTCCAGCCATATGCTTATGGTGCCTTTTTGCAGGAATTGAATATATTCTTTTTCAGCATAAGCTTCGGGCAGGAGCACCGTTTTGCATTTGGAGGAATTGACGCTTGAACGTATCTCGGCCAATTTATCCTCTGTTATTTCATCTGTGTCGCCTGACATATCCAACAGGCCGTAGAAATTGAAGTTTGTCTCCTTGGCCGCTAGTATTGCCTCCGAGTTAGACAATATGTAAGCATCGGGAAAATTAATATCGTCCAGCTTCTGGGCAAGCGCTACGGCTGTATCCGTGTCGTCAGTGCGGAATATCGGTATTAGCTTGTTGTCCAGAGCAGCCAGCAGCTGTTCTATTGAGCCGATATCGTTGCCGGTCAATGTGCTCACGGATAAATCGCTGTTCACTTCTACCATTACAGAGGTAGGACGCTCGCTTTCATCCATGGCGACATAGCTTTCTATGTCCTCGGCGGTATCGGGCTTAACGGCCAGCGCAGAGGAGGAATAATTATTTTTTAAGGGCGTAGAGGCTTCCGCATAGCCGTAGGTAACTTCATATACTTCCTGTACGGCGGTTACTTTTACGCTGTCTACTTTCATAGTAGAGCCGTTTGCCTGCAGGCCGATGCCGCCCGCTGTCCATACGTTTGCGTTGTTTACAGTCTGAGTCAGGGTCTGGTTTATATACTGGCTGACTATAGGACCGTTTGCTTCCACCCTGATATTATATATTTTATCAGGAGAGATGCTCTCGGAATAAGAAGCCGTGTTCATAACATTCCATGCGTTCTGGGTAGTGCGCTCGGCAAATTCTACGCCGTTTGAAGCGGTTGCAGTGCTGCGGATGCACATCTGGTAGTAAGGATAATCCTCATTTTGAACGCGGTACATTACAGACACCCAACGGGCATAGTCGGTGGGGTTTAAAAGGGTAGCGTCCACCTCTATTATATAATTGCCCAATATATCCAGCGTTTCGGGGAGGAGCACGCGGCAGGAGGGACCTACATATAGGAATCCGTCTTCAACGTAGACGTTGCTTCCCTCCACAACACGGTACTGGTCGCTGAGGCCGGAAGAGAAATCATCCTCAAAAACGACTGCGCCGGATACTGCATAAATTTCCATGCTTTCCTCCCCATATTGGGCAGTCATATTGAATATACCTTCTTCTTCAGCCAATATGCTCTTGCCGTCTATGGTCAGTTCGGGGCTTTGGGCGCTGAGGGTTACTTCTGTTCCCTCTACCATCTGTTCGGTAAATTCAAACAAATAGGAGGAGACATCAAGCGCCTGGCCGGGCTCCAGCACGATTATGCTGCTGTCCTGGCCGACGAAATACTGCGTTTCCTCATCTGCTTGAACGGCAGTAAAGAGGGACATGCTAATTATACATATCAGCGCAGCAATAGTAAATAGTTTTTTTGACATGCGTCCACCACCTTAATAAAATCTTAATATATATTTTACATTGATTTTACCCTTAAGTAAATGAACAAAAGTAGCCTTTTTGAGCATATATTTAATATTTTGTCCCTTGCACTTCCCCTTTTCGGCATCTTGATTTTACTCCGCAGCAGACAGGGGACACGGCATGATGCGGCGCTGTAAAGCGTGCAGATAACGGCTTTTGCGTGCGCTTGTCTCTGCTTGGGACCAATATTTTCCGCTGCGTTAGTGAACTATGCAGAAAGTTAAGAAGGGTAATTTTATTGCATGCATTATAAAATCATTAATGAAAAAAGCCGCTTTTAAAGCGGCGCTTATGTTAAAAAAATTTATTATTCAGCATAGCTGGCGGTATTAAGGGCGGTATTTGTCCAGCATTTTCTGCACCCACTGACGCTCAGGCCCCTCTATTATGCTGAAGGGCTGACTGCTGCCTGTTGAGCCCTCTTCAAATAAGTATATCCTAACGGCGTCTCTCTCTTCGCTCTCTCTTACATGGGTATAGAACAGAGCGTAATCTGTATAGCCGTCGCAGTATACCAGTACGCTGATGCCGCCCCAGTCTTGGGGGAGCATATCGTCAAAGCGGGAATCTGTTTTTACAGGTACGCTTATTAAAGGAGTAAGGCCGTTCTCATCGGTAGTAAAGCTCTGATTAATTTCGGGGATTACCACGTCTGCGCCGCATACAGGCGTATCGGTAAAACCGTCCACTACCTCAATTCTTATTTTTCCCTGGGTGTAAGTCTGGACTTCGGGCTTATATACTGCGCGTGCGGTAAAAAAGCCTGCTGCGGCCATTGCGCAGCATACTGCTGCGGCGGCAATGATAAAAATAATTTTCCTTCTGGGCATTGTGTCCTCCATATGTCAGAGCGGATCGCTGTATTTAAGACCTTATAAAATTTACGCTGCTGTGTTTTAGTATATGACGGGTTGACAAAGAGATTATATGATGGTAACTTATTGCCAATTCAAGATTTAAAGGAGAAAAATGCTATGAAGGGGAACAAAATTACCCTGAGGCTTATTTCGGACATTGCTGCGGCGGTTCTGCTTACAGCGGCAATAATTATTGACGGCCTGGACGGCGTGAGCACTCCCATTACCTCCATTTTAGGAGGCTATGCTTCAATAGCGGTCTGCACTCTGCTGCTTTGGAAGTGCCCGGTTATGTTCCATATCTGCGCGCAGGTTTTTATTCTTTTGGCAATGGGCCTGGGTTCAATACTCAATTTATATGATATCTGGCCCGGCTATGACAGGATAGTGCATTTTATAAGCGGGGTAATAATCTTTTTTATAGGCAAATATATAGGCGAGGTCTGGGTGCAGAAGGGGCGCTCGGCGCAGTTTAAGGTTTCGGCTTTTACAGGCCTGCTGGCGGCGTTTTCGGCCGCCGGGCTTTGGGAGGTATACGAGTTCGCTATGGACTGCCTTATACATACTCAGATGCAGGGTGCCAACGTTGATTCAATGGGGGACATAGTTGCCGGAGTGCTTGGCGGAATTGCGGCGTTTGGGGCGGCATTTATAATAAATCGCGTTCAAAAGGGCAAAAATACATAAATCAATAACAAATTTTTAACACTTTTGCGCTCTTTTTTGGTTGACAAAACCCTGCTATAGTGCTATTCTTACCACAGAATTAGCACTCGGACAAAAAGAGTGCTAATCCGAGTGGAAAGAGGCGTAGGTTTATGGAACTCAATGAGAGAAAGCGGAAAATTCTGCGCACTATCATTGACGATTATATTTCCAGCGCAATGCCGGTCGGTTCAAAGACCATTGCAGAACAGCTTGGAATGCGCATCAGCTCGGCCACTATCCGCAATGAGATGAGCGAGCTGGAGGAATTAGGCTATCTGGAGCAGCCTCATACTTCTGCGGGGAGAATCCCTTCGGATAAAGCTTACCGCATGTATGTTGACCAGCTTTTGGAGATAGCTTCCTTAAGCGCTGAGGACGCAGAATTTATAAAGGGTTATTATGACGAGCGCATGCACGAAACTCAGGGAATATTGGAGGGCGCTGCCAAAGCTATCAGCAACGCTACCGATTATGTGTCCCTGATAATGCCCCCGCAGCTTAAGTCAGTCGCCATAAAGCATATACAGCTTGTGCCCGTTTCAGAGAGGGCGGCGCTGGCGGTTGTTGTGACGGACGCAGGGATAATAAAGGATACTCCGGTTATATTGGAATCAAATGTGACTCCTGCCCAGCTTGAGGACGCGTCCCATCTGCTGAATAAAATTTTTGCCGGCAGGCAGATCAGCGAAGGGATGCGGATTAACGATATTTATAATGAAATCCAAGGACAGCGGGAGATTTTTACTCAGATAACAGATTTCTTGACCTCCCGTTTGAATCCTGGACACAGGGAAATACTTATAGGCGGGGCGGCTAAATTGCTGGCTCATCCCGAATATGCAACTGATTTGGATGCGGCCCGCAATATGCTTCAGCTGCTTGATTCCAAAGAGCAGCTCAGGGATATTCTTTTAGAGCAGCCCGATATGGAAATACGGGTGCGCATAGGAGCGGAAAACCATAACGCTAACATGCATGACTGCAGCGTAGTAACTGCTACTTACCGTTTAGGCGGCAGGGTTATGGGCAGGCTGGGAGTTATAGGCCCGGTAAGAATGAATTACGGGCGCGTGCTCCAGGTAATGAAATATATGAGCGCTTCTCTTTCCGAAGTGCTTTCTTCAGTAAACGGCATAGATACGGAAAAAGACGATAAAAAGAAATGATAAGGGGGTATTGGCAATGAGCGGAAAGGAAAAAAAGGATAAGGAAAATAAGCAGAATAAGAATGAAAATAATGAAGCTCAGCAGGAGGTAAAGGAAAATTACCAGGACTGTGCTTCAGAAGAAACAGCTGAGCAGCCTGCTAAAGAAGCCCAGGAGGATAAGACGGAATATTATATTAATCTTGCCAAGCGGGTTCAGGCGGATTTCGATAATTATCGGAGGAGGAACGCCTCTGTTTACGCCGACGCTCTTATGGAGGGCAAATTGGAGGTTATCAAGGGGCTGCTGCCTGTTATAGACAATTTGGACAGGGCCATAGAAGGTGAAAAGGAAAATTCGGGCAGCCTGTTTGACGGTGTGAAGATGATAAGGAAGCAGCTGGACGATCTGCTAAATGCGCTGGGCGTAGAGGAGATAGGCGCGCAGGGCGAAGCATTTGACCCCAATTTTCACAACGCCGTAATGCAGAGCGATTGCGCTGAGGGGCAAAAGCCCGGCGAGATAGCCGAGGTTTTAATTAAAGGCTATAAGCTGGGAGACAAGGTCATACGGCATACTATGGTGCGCGTAACAAAATAACGCTGGCTTTTGGCATTATTTCGGTAAGGCGGTTGTTTATAAGGCGAGCCGTTTGAATATATGCGGCTAAGGGTATTTTTTTATGCCGGCCTTGAGATTGCCTTTTGAGAATGAAGCCAATTGATATAAATAAAAATAATTATAATATCCAGATTTTGAGGAGGTTTTATTTATGGGAAAGATAATAGGCATAGATTTAGGAACGACTAATTCCTGCGTGGCGGTAATGGAGGGCGGCGAACCCGTTGTTATTCCTAACGCCGAGGGCAGCAGGACCACTCCTTCGGTTGTAGCGTCTAAGGACGGGCAGCGCATGGTGGGCGCTATTGCTAAGCGCCAGGCCGTAGCTAATCCGGACAATACCGTTATATCCATCAAAAGGGAGATGGGTACCAATTACAAGGCCAAGATGGAGGGTAAGGAATATACCCCTCAGGAAATTTCGGCCATGATACTGATGAAGCTTAAACAGGACGCCGAGAGCTATCTGGGCGAGCCGGTAACTCAGGCAGTTATAACCGTTCCGGCATATTTTTCAGACAGCCAGCGCCAGTCTACCAAGGACGCGGGCAAGATAGCCGGTCTGGAAGTGCTGCGCATAATAAACGAGCCGACGGCTGCTTCTTTGGCCTATGGCCTGGATAAGGAGGGCAACCATAAGATACTGGTTTACGACTTGGGCGGCGGTACGTTCGACGTTTCCATTCTGGAAATAGGGGACGGCGTATTTGAAGTGCTGGCCACAAACGGCAATACCAGGCTGGGCGGCGATGACTTTGACAACCGCATAATGCAATGGATGGTAGACGAATTTAAAAAGAGCAGCGGCATTGACCTTTCAAATGACAAGATGGCCATGCAGCGTTTGAAGGAAGCTGCTGAAAAGGCTAAGATAGACCTTTCGGGCGTTATGAGCACCAATATCAACCTGCCTTATATATCGGTAGGTGCTCAGGGCCCTGTCCATCTGGATATGACGCTTACCCGCGCTAAATTTGACGCTCTTACGGCGGACTTAGTAGAGGCCACCATAGAGCCCATGCGTAAGGCTTTAAAGGATGCCAATCTTACAATGGATAAGATAGACCGTGTAATCCTGGTGGGCGGCTCCACTCGTATACCCGCTGTGCAGGAGGCCGTTAAGAAGGAGACGGGCAAGGAGCCCTATAAGGGCATTAACCCGGACGAGTGCGTAGCTATAGGCGCAGCCATACAGGCGGGCGTTCTGGGCGGCGAGGTACATGACGTGCTGCTCCTGGACGTTACCCCTCTTTCGCTGGGCATTGAGACCTTAGGCGGCGTATTTACCCGTCTTATCGACAGGAACACCACAATACCTACCAAGAAGAGCCAGATATTCTCCACAGCTGCCGACGGACAGACCTCGGTCAATATCCATGTGCTCCAGGGCGAGCGCGAGATGGCGGCAAATAATAAGACGCTGGGCAATTTCATGCTGGACGGCATCCCGGCCGCTCCCAGAGGAGTGCCCCAGATAGAAGTTACCTTTGATATAGACGCTAACGGCATTGTGCATGTTTCGGCTAAGGATCTGGGCACCGGCAAGGAGCAGAAGATTACCATTACCGCAAGCACCAACCTTTCGGACGACGAGATAGATAAGGCTGTTAAAGAGGCGGAGCAGTACGCTGCTGAAGACAAGAAGAACAAAGAAGCGGTTGAGGAGCGCAATAAGGCGGACAACATGGTATTCCAGACCGAGCGTACCCTTAAAGAGCTGGGGGATAAGGTTTCGGCCGATGATAAGAGCAAGATAGAAGCGGAAATCCAGGCGGTTAAAAAGGCGCTGGAGGGAACGGATATCGACGCTATAAAGGCCGCGACCGAAAAGCTGGCCAATGTTTCTTATGAAGCCTTCGGCAAGGTGTATCAGCAGCAGGCCAATGCGCAGGGCGCTCAGGGAGCCGGAGCCGGTCCTCAGGGCC
>OLIW01001364.1_pt1 | contig 22105 bp, 18 predicted proteins | sample 1601321 | NCBI WGS metagenome assembly OLIW01 (sample SAMEA2452114, study PRJEB22498) | human gut metagenome
ATACATTAGGCAAATCGCCTTTTACATCAGCAACCTCGTCGCAGCCAAGGCCGAAAACTTCATGAAGCGCTTTTACTGCGCGTTGTGCATCTGATTTTTCAACAAGACAGCTTATTTTAATTTCTGATGTCGAAATCATTTTGATATTAACGCCAAGTTCCGCCAAAGTTTCAAACATTGTTGAAGCTATACCTGGCCTGTCAATCATGCCGGCACCGATAATTGAAACCTTTGCAATATTGTCATTAACCTGAATATCGCCGCAATGAAGGGTTTCTTTCAATGTGTTGAGCGTTGCAATAGTTTTGTCTAAGTCTGCGCTGTCAATTGTAAATGCAATATCGTTTGTATTAGAAGCCTTTCTCGCATAAGATTGAATAATCATGTCTACAGAAATATGCTCTGAGGCTAGTTTTCCGAACAATTTTGCAGCCTGTCCGGGTACATCAGGTACATCGCACACTACAATTCTTGACTGCGACAAATCTGCGGCTACGCCGGTTACAGGTTTATAAATTTCCATCTTTTCAACTCCTAATATTAAAGTACCTAAATTATCTAATTTAAAACTGCTTCTTACGCGCATTGGAACGTTAAATTGTTTTGCAGTCTCAACGCTTCGCGGATGCAAAACATTTGCCCCAGCATGTGCCAATTCAAGCATTTCTTCGTAAGAGATCTCATCAAGCCTTGTAGCTTTTGGCACAACGCGCGGATCCGTTGTATAAACGCCTTCTACATCTGTATAAATATCACAGCGCTCAGCATTTAAGGCTGCGGCAATCGCAACTGCTGAAGTATCAGAACCTCCTCGTCCGAGAGTTGTAATTTCACCATCCTCGGTTACGCCCTGAAAACCTGCTACTACTATAATTTTTCCTTCTTTTAAGTTCTCTCTTAATTTTTCGGTTTTGATATCTACAATTCTGGCTTTTGAGTGAACGTTTTCGGTAATTATGCCTATCTGCATTGCATTAAAACTTATTGCGTCATAGCCTTGAGCCTGAATTGCCATTGCAAGAAGTGCTATTGAAACACCCTCGCCTGTAGAAAGAAGCATGTCCATCTCCCGTCCTGATGGAGTTTTGTTCAAATCCTTTGCCATTTTAACAAGGTAATCGGTCGTATGTCCCATTGCTGAAACTACTACCACTACATCATTTCCGTTATTTTTTTCTCTTATAACTGTTTTGGCAACATTTTTAATTTTTTCGGTGTCTGCAACTGATGTCCCGCCAAACTTTTGTACAATAACCTTTCTCAATTTTTTTCCTTTTCTTGCAAGTTTTTTAACATTTGGGTTAATTCCGCTCTTTCGTCAGGGTATTTAAATGCATTATTATCAAGTTTCTCAATTTTCTCCGCCAATCTGAGCGTTTCTTTTATATTATATTCACAAACCTGCTCTTTGACAAGTATATAATTTATAAAAAACATTAAATTTAATATTTCTAAATTATTTTCATCAAGCTTGAATGCTTTGCGAAGCTTTCTGCCTGCATCTGCGTACAAGCCTTTTGAACCCAAGTATCGCGCATAGTCGATATAAGTCTTAAGTCTTTTGGGATTTGCAGTGATTGATTTTTCAAAATATTCTTTTGTGTGCGTATCGTCATCAAGACTTAGATAACCTTCCGCGATATAATAGTAGTTTAAATCACCTGTCTCGTCGGCGTCCAAAGAGTCCTTAAAGTATCTTATGCCTTCTTTATAATTTTCATTAACACATGCTATCAAACCCAAGCCTGTAAGTGCAAGAGAATTTTGCGGCTCTTCTTTCAAGATATCTTCCAAAACTTTTTTAGTGCTGACAGCGTCTCCAAGGTGTATATTACACAATGCCAAAGCCGCGCTTAACTCACTTGTATTACAGCCAAAACCTGCGGCTGTGCTGAGCTTCTCTTTTGCCTCGGTGTAGTCTTCAAATTTCAAAAGCGTCAGTGCCCATTCCAAATACAAGTTGCTGTTTACAAGTGAAAGTTCTTCGGCGTTTTTGTAGCAATCGATGGACTTTTCTTTTTCAAGTTTTACTCGGAAAATCTTACCCAGTAAAAGATATACCGGAAGCATGTGCGGGTTAAAACTGAGGGCTTTTTGCGCATAGAAAAGCGCGTTATCATAATCTTTTTTTATAAACTTTAAGTTTGCATATTCGTAAGTATTAGTTTCATTCGGGCACACATTTGCAAGAAAATTCAGCTTCAATTCCGCTTCATCCAAAAGGTTCAATCTGATTTCCATTACTGCTGCAAGAAATATTGCCGTGAAGTTATAACGGTTAATTTTAGAGGCATTGACAAATTTTTCATGAGCTTCCTTGTAATTACCCTGCTTCATAAAAGCCATGCCCCAGCCGACATTTACATCGGCATTTGAAGGTGTAATTTTGTCAGCGTTTTCAAAAATCTCGGCGGCTTCGTCGTACTTTCCGCTGTTTACAAGCGCAAACCCCAGTTTCTGCCAGATAATTTTGTCATGGCAGTTTAAATTTGCTGATTTTTTGTATGCAGCAACCGCCTCCTCAAACCTTGAAAGCTTGTCATAAACAATACCTTTATATTTAAAAACCAACGCGTCGTCTTGCGGAAGCGCCTCAGCCTCAGCTAAAATCTCCAGTGCTTCAGTAAGTTTATTTTGTTCTATTAATTTTTTTGCGCGGTTCACGTACGCAACAGACGGCAAAGATTGAATTACAGAATCCTTTCTGTAGCCTTCAATTTTCAAATTAAGATTTTTTATTTTGTCTTTTATTTCCTTAAAATGCTCAAACAATCTGCTACCTCTCTGAATGCGCCTAAACCGCCGTCTTTTTCTGTAATTTGTATATCTTTCAAATTCTTCAAAACCTCAGGGGCATGCGGTACTGTGATTTTGTACTTTGAAAACTCCAGACATTCAAGATCGTTAATATCGTCGCCTATGTACAGGTACTCGTCTTGAGTAAGTGAATATTTCTCTACAATCAATCGCAATACATCGATTTTTTTGCGGATAGATGTGTGCACTTCTTTTATATTAAATTTCTTTACAAGAATTTCGATTGCATGGTTTGTCTCGCCGGAAATTATCGCGATATCAAAACCGGCCTTGCTAAGGATAGAAAACCCCATTACATCGGCAAAATTTAGTTTTCGCGACATTTTTCCGTCATCGCTGATGTAGACGCAGTTATCTGTTACAACGCCGTCGAAGTCTGTAATCACCATTTTTATGCTTTTAGGAAGCGATAAATTTCCCATAGTTCCTCAATTTGCTGTATTAACAATTGTTTCAGGCTTTGATATAATTATACCATAAATTGTGTAGAATAAAAATAGGTTAAAAAAGATTAATGCTCTGGTATTTTATTAATATATGTATAATTGCCGTTTTCGTGGCACTGTTTTTGATTACAAAGCAAATGAACAAACGCTGGTCTAAGATTAACGACTATTTAGGAATGGTTACAAACACTGTCAACTCAGTACGTTACGGGAATTTATCAACTAAAATCGAAAAAATTGAACACCCTACTTACCAAAACGTTACAGACAGTATTAACCGGATGGTCGAAACGCTTAACGACCGCGAAAAAATGATTGTCGAATATCAGGCAGAACTTATTAGACAAAACAAGCTTCTCGAAAGTGTTATAAACTCTCTCTCTGATGGGATTTTAATTGTTAATGAACACGGAAGCATTCTTCGCGCAACACCCAAAATCATTCACTGGTTTGGCGTTAAAGGCAACGATATTTTAGGCAAAAATGTTTTTGATTTCATTCAGCCGGCTGAAGATTTGACGATAGATAAGTTTCATTATACGGACGTTTTTATTAAGCACACCCCGACAAACAACTTTACAATCAATTCTATAAAGCTTTCGATTGACGACAAAAAGCGGTATGTGCTTTTGATAAAAGACGTTACGACCCAGCGCGAGGTCGAAACTCTTAAAGAAGACTTTGTTGCAACGCTTACACACGACCTGAAAGTTCCGATTGTTGCAGAGGCTAACATTTTGAACTTTCTAATCGACGGCAAGTTCGGCGAAATTAATGAAAAGCAAAAAGTTGCGCTTTTAAATATGAAGGCTTCAAACAAAGAATTAATTGACCTTGTTCAAATCGTTCTTGAGACATACAAAATCAAAGAAACAGGAATTAAGCTTTTGAAAGAAAACATAAAGCTTAACGAGTTTTTGGAAAACATCGTCGCTGAAACCCAGCCAATTGGTGCAAATTCAGGCATTGAAATAACTTTTACTCCTCAAAAGAATCTTACGGTATTTGCAGACCCTCTACAGTTGCAGCGTGTCGTAAAAAATCTTATTTCAAACGCGATTTCACACAGCAACACAAAGGCAGGAATTGACATAATTACAGGCGAAATCCCGGGATTTGCAACGATATCCGTAATTGATTACGGCCAAGGAATTTCGCAGGACGAAATAAAAATGATATTTAACAAATATTACTCAGCGGCCAAGAAATTCCGAAAAATCGGAACAGGCTTGGGGCTATACCTTTCTCAGCAGATAATGCAGTCTCACGGCGGCGAAATAACAGTAGAAAGCGAAGAAAACGTCAAAACAGAATTTTGTATAAAAATCCCAATATAGCGTCAGGCTCTTTTTCTGGCAACTTTTGCCTCTTCTTTTTGCTTTTCATGTTCAGGCAGGCAGAGAAAGTCAACGTTTGCCCTCAAACTATGCAAGTCGAAGCCCATTGTAAGCGAGAGGTTTGAAACAAATAAACCAGCGACGTCATCTCTTCCAGCGTAATAATTTCCGCGAAATTATCAGACTTCAAGGCTTCGATAATAACTTTAACAAACGCATCTGACTGATGAAAAGTTTTGAGTAAATCATCAACACGCGTTTGAACTTCTTGAATTGTGCAAGGCAGGTATTGAGGGTTATTTATATACATGGTATGCCTTTCTTTGTTTTAAGTTATGTAACATAATTATTGGATATATAGAATTTATAATAACACATACCCAATTGAATGTCAATTGTATCAAATATGCATATAATATTTTTATGATAATAGTTAATGTACACAATATTGCTTGGAAGAAGCATCACACGCAAAAAGATGTAATTGAAAAGACTGGTATGGGGTCTGATACAGTGAGCCGTCTATGGAAAGGTGAACATTATAACTTCACTTTGGAGACTATCGAAACACTTGCAAAATATTTTGGCTGTAATGCGTTGGACTTATTAGTTGAAGTTCCGGATGAAGATTAATCAATTTGTTTTTTCATGCTAAAATTTTGTTATGAGAGACTTTTTTATCAGCCTTTTGGACTGGATTTACAAGAAAAAATGCTACTTTTGCGGGCGCTCTGATGAATGTGTCAGAATGTGTTCTAAGTGTTACGACGAATTGGAGCATCTGCCTGTTCGCGTTAACCGCGTTATAGAAAGAAAGCCCGTCTACACCGCAGGCGTTTATTCCAAAAATCTTCAAAAGCTTATAAGAGGCCTCAAGTATCACAATCAACGCGAGTTGGCTTTGCCGCTGGCTAAGTTCATGTGGGAATATTTTGCACAAATTACGGACAAGAATAATTTTCAAGTCGTGCCCGTGCCGATTTTCCCCAAGCGCGAAAAGAAACGCAAATACAATCACATGAATTTGACCGCTGAAGAGTTCTGCACACTTTCAGGCTGTACTTTAAACACTGATTTAATTAAGCGGGTTAAGGACACAAAGCCTCAGTATAAGCTTAAAAAATCCGAACGCGAAGTTAATCTGAAAGGCGCGTTTGAAGTAAAAAAAGAAAATCTTCTGCCTATGAAAGTTTTGATAGTTGACGACATTTGCACCACCGGCTCCACGTTTGAAGAAATGATTAAAGAATTCAAAAAACATGGAATTGAAGACATTACCTGTCTTGCCGCCACTACCCCGTTTGAGGACTAAAATGATTTTAAACGCTTTTTCTACCTTTCTTAAAGACAACAATCATGAAATAATTAACGGAAACACCACTGCCATAAAGCTTTTATGCAAATGGATACGCATGGTTATTGCCCAAAATCCCAAAAACAACGTCGACAAAATTGTACAAACTGAAATTACCCTCGCTGAAAACGAGTACGGCGATTTTTTGATTGTCGGAAAATCTGAAAGCGGAAGGATTTTAGTGAATGCGCTCTACAATTACGCTATGAGTTACGAGCATTACATTATGCAAAAATGGCTCGATGACAAAAACCCGAATGATTTTAAAATTTAGCAAATCCTATATCCAGTCAGCGGATTTTATTTTATTTTTACAATCTAAAATAATCATGTAAATAAGAAATGGAGCATTCACAATGAAGAGTTTATACACCGCACCGGTTTGCACGCTTAAAGAGTTGAACAATCTTTTTATTGAACTTACCGAGAAAAACTGCAACCAACGCTGCAAACACTGTTACATAGATTTTCCTTTATCTAAAAATGTAAAAGATTTTATATCGGTTGATGTTATCAAAGAAGCACTTAACGATACAAAAAGCGAAAACCTTGAATGTATTTACTTAACAGGGGCAGAACCCATGACACATCCGGACTTCAACACGATATTACGCCTATGCCTCAAACGCTGCAATGTTTGCATTTTTACAAACGGAAGTTTTATCAATGAAAAAAAAGCAAGGTTTTTGAAACGCGTCGAAGATGAAAGCAATTTCGAAATCATATTTAAATTAAGCATTGATCACTATAACGAGGTTAAATCTGATGACATAAGAGGCCGCGGCACATACAGACAAGTCTTGCACGCTGTCAAAAGTCTTGTAAAATACGGCTTTAATCCGATACTTTGTATCACCGATTATTACAACGAAGGCCGCGAAACCCTTTTAAGAGAATTCAGCGCAATCTGCCAAAAAATTGGATTTGACGCGACAGAAAAAAATTTGAAAATTAATCTTTATCATGACAAACACCAGCCTGTCGAAACGTTTGGAGATGATTGGAATTCACTAGACTGCGAAACCAGCAGAATTTTAACAGCAAAAGGCGTTTACACTTGTCCATTCTTGGCAAACGACCACAGAGGCCGCTCAGGGGCTGATTTCAAGGATTATTCTCACAAGAATCTTCTTGAGACAAGCTTTTGCGCAACATGCATCAAAAACCGTGACAGCTTCTTTGCAATAAATTTAAAAGATTTTACTTCTTAGCGTAAAGTTTCATTTGGAAACTGATCAAGAGAATTGATTTATTCTTTTGATATGGAACCATTTCAACTTTTGAAATGTCAAGGAAATGTTCGTGCTTATAAAGTTCGCGCAAGAAATTTTCAAAATCTTTATAAGTTGCGACCATTTCTAAAGACAAAAGGCAAGCACTGAATTGACCAGGCGCACCTTTAATAAAGTTGTCATCCGCTGGGTCATAGTCGTATTTTACAGAGCGGGTCTTAATAGAATTTGCTCTTACAAGTTGCAAAACCTCTGTAAACTCTTGGGCAATAAGAGTTTCTGTATCTAAGCCTCCTTCAGAAGAAGAAAACATTTCTTTTGCAACGCCTGAGATATCATTTTTTCTCTTAGCTGCCTCTTCTAAATCAGCCAATGTACGCTGTTTGTCTGCTAAAACTGTAATTTGAGTTTTATATTCCTTGTTGAGCGAAATAATGTTCTGGATTACGGGAATAGTCTGCATAAGTAAGTAAATAGCGACAATTGCACCTAAAACCAAAATAAGTACAGCTATTTTAAATTTAATTAATAATTCTTTTATATCTTCTGGCATAATTTAATTTAACTCTCCGTATTCTAACTTCCAATATCAGGAACCGGCTGGTCGCCTAAAAGCCCCGCTCCGCTGCCATCAGCCTGAGCCGGCTGGGCTTCTGCCGCCGACGCTGGAGCTGCGCCTTGTGCCGCATTAGCATCAGGGTTATTCGGATCAGCAGGCGCCGGATTTGCCTGAGCCGCAGCCATATTTGTTATTTCAAACTCATATCTTGCAGACGAACCTGAAGAAACTACATCATCTATAGAACCTGACTGCATTTCTAGTTTATGAAGCTTAAGCTGGTTTCCGGCCAATGATTCCTTTAAGTTGCGGAAAAACAGATAAACATCTTCTACCGTAGTTGATACGCCTTTAATATTCACCTGGCCGTCGGCTTGAGTCATAAAATATGTAAGCCATAGCTTAGAAGGTACAGCTTCTCCTATTGCACTATATGTCATTAATTTGCTTCTGTTATTTTTCATAACAGTATTAATTTCATTTTTAATATCAAAACTGCCTGATTTTGCCTGAGCAGTTTCAAGGTCTTTAATCTGCTTGTCTACCTGTTGGATACTTGCATTTAATTCATCCAACTGCGCCTGCTGCTTAGTCTGTGTCATCGGCATAAGCAGGTATAAAGCCAAAGGAATTGCCGCAATTGCAGCAGCCCCGGCTATTGCGATATTTCTACCCGCAGTCGGTGTTAATTCAAAGTCTTTATCTCCAACTCTAAATCTTACGGTTTCTTCAGTAGAAATAGTTTCCCCCGCAGATGCGGACATAAAATCAAAGGTTATAGGATAGTCAGATATTTTAGAAACACCGGCACCTATAGCCTGCAAAGATACTTTTATAACGTTATCCGGCAGTACATCCAGGCTTGCCGGTAAAAATTCTTGTTTTTTGAAGTGGTTATTTTCAAGATAAGAAACAGTACATTCAACCTTGAGCTGTTTAGCTAAAATTTCTGCACTAACTGCGTCAGTATCAGATATTACCATAAGATAATTCGCCGGATAGCTCATTAGAGTAATTTGCGCTGATGAGTTAATGGCGTTATAAATTTCATCACCTTCATAAGACTTGATAGGAATAGGTTCTTCGTAATAATCGACAATATTTTTGCCAACCATTGAAACCAATGTATAACCGCTTGAATTTACGGTCAAAAGGTTCCAAGTAATGCCATCTTTCATCTGTTCAGACGCAAGCCCTGTATAATCCAAAGCTCTAAGTGTTGAAGCCAGCGACATTTGAACGCTTACAAGGTTTGCGCCCAATTCCGCAAGAGCCATTTTTACATTATCAATTACAAGCTGCTGCATTGCTGAATATATAAGCTTACGCATCTCACCAGAAGAATTTCCTGACGCATCCATCCAGCTTACAACAGGGTCATGGCGTTTAAAAATATAAGATTGTTCAACTTCGTTTGATATGCCGCCTGTTATAGCTTCATCACCAATAAACAATGGTAATTCAATTGTACCAAACAATACCATTGGCAAGTTAAGTATGACATTTGCTTTAGGACTTATGTTAAGCTCCTCAAACAATCCGGCAACAGCCGTTTTGAATTCTTCTATGTTAGAAATTTCTCTCAAAGAATCATTGTATGTCAAGGGTTTAACAGCATAGCTTTTGACCATATGATTGTTAGGATCAATTTGTATCATTTCAACACCCAGCCCGGGTGTTACTGAAATACAAACACTCGGACGGCTGCCAAGGTTTAACTTTGAAAGTAATTCACTAATAATGTTTTCGCTCATAATAATTAATTTAAATTTCTTTTTTCTACGTACTCAATTCTTATTTTTATTATACAATATATTTTATAAACATTGCAAATTTAACATAAATTTACACTAAATGGAGGATAACCCTTTGAAAAATGAGCTTATAAGCAGGATTAAAGAGCTGAAAGAGAAAAAGAATGCAGTTATTTTGGCGCACTGCTATCAAAATATAGAAATTGATGAAGTTGCAGATTTTGTTGGAGACTCGCTTTACTTGAGCCAGATGGCGGCAAAAACAGATGCTGATATAATTGTTTTTGCCGGTGTATATTTTATGGCGCAGACGGCCAAAATTCTTTGTCCTGATAAAAAAGTCCTTCTGCCTCGCCTGGAATCCGGATGCCTTATGGCTGATATGGTTAATTTGCAACAGCTTAGAGAGTTTAAAAATAAAAATCCAGACATTGCGACGGTTTGTTACATTAATTCAACAGCAGAGGTCAAATCCGAGTGCGATATTTGTTGTACAAGTTCAAATGCAATCAAAATTGTCGACAGCTTGAAAGCAGAAAAAGTTCTTTTTCTTCCAGACACCTACCTTGGCAAGTGGGTTGAGCAAAATCTCGAAAATACAGAAGTTATAACTTATCCGGGATATTGCCCTACTCATTTGAGAATAAGACCCGAAGACATTATTGAAGCCAGAAAAAAATACCCTTCAGCAAAAGTTCTCGCGCACCCCGAATGCCACAAAGAAGTAACAAAACTTGCTGATTTTGTCGGCTCAACTACCGGTATCATAAATTTTGCAATGAAAAGTGATGCAAAAACTTTCATTATCGCAACCGAAAAAGGCGTTGTTGACAGGCTTAAACGGGATTATCCAGAAAAAGAATTCATTTTAATAAAAGACAACATAATTTGTCCAAATATGAAATGGCACACTTTAGAAGATATTTACAATGCACTGGAAAACGAACAGCACGAAATTGATGTCGATAAAGAAATTGCTCAAAAAGCTCTCAGATGTATTGACAGAATGCTTGAAGTTTCTAAAAACGGAGCAAAATAGATGGATGATATAATTTTCGGCAAAAATTCCGTAACAGAAGCACTTTTAAGCGGAAAACGCGAAATTAACAAAATTTTAATTTCTAAAAACATTCACAATGATTCTAAAATCGACAGAATTAAAGAATTGGCGGTTGAAAAAGGAATTGTTTTCCAATTTTGTACAAAAGAAAAATTTTCTCAGTACGCTGAATTTAACCATCAAGGCGTAATAGCTTTTGTGTCGCCAATAAAGTATGCTGATTTGGACGAATTTTTAGACAAACCGCACACAAACTCATCGCTGGTAATTTTAGACGGAATTGAAGATCCGCACAACTTTGGAGCAATCATACGTTCATGTGTCTGCGCCGGAGTCGATGCTATTATTATACCTTCAAGACGGAACGCTCAGGTAAATTCAGTTGTCGAAAAAACAAGCGCCGGTGCGGTTAATCACATTCCTATTATAAAAGTAAACAGCCTGGCTAACGCAGTACAAAAATTAAAAACATCAGACTGGTGGATAATTGCCACCGACGCTTCTGCAAAAGATAATTATTATAATATAAGTTACACTGATATGAACTTCGCGCTAATCATGGGAGCAGAACACGCAGGAGTTTCAAAATCATTGTTAAAGTTGTCCGATTTCACAGTGAAAATCCCCATGGAAAACGACTTCAACTCGCTTAACGTTTCAAACGCGGCGTGCGTTATTATTTTCGAAGCGCTTCGACAAAAAACACTCGCAAAAGTTAAGCAAAGTAAATAACTGGTTTTATTTCAAAAACGTATTATAATAAAATTGAAAATGGAGAGTTTTATAGTCTATGAGAAAAGAAATTGAAAAATTAGGTATAATTACAGAAGAAATTTCAGACGAAAACGTTGATTTTTCGCAGGTTGAACCCGTGGAAGACGACGGAGAAGACGTGCTTCACTCAGTTGAAGACCCAAAAGTCCAAGAAAGTTTATCTTCAGTAAATTCCGATGACAGTGTTAAGATTTATCTTCAGCAAATCGGAAAAATCCCGCTTCTTTCAGCAGACCAAGAGCTTGAATTGGCTAAAAAGATTTATGAAACTCAAGACGAATTTTCTAAAAACGTACTAGTTAATGCGAACTTAAGACTTGTCGTAAGCATTGCTAAAAAATATATCGGCCGCGGACTTTCGTTTTTGGATCTTATCCAGGAAGGAAATATGGGCTTGATGAAAGCTGCCGGGCGTTTTGATTACACAAAAGGATACAAATTTTCAACATATGCAACATGGTGGATACAGCAGTCAATTACGCGCGCTATCGCCGACAAAGCAAGAATTATAAGACTTCCTATTCATATGATTGAGTCGCTTGGAAAAATTCGTCGTGCAACAATTGATTTGACCTCCGAGCTTGGCCGCACACCGACAAAACAAGAAATTGCCTACCGCTTAAATGTTTCTGTAAATAAGCTTACATCAATCGTGAAATCAGCACAGGCAACGATTTCAATGGAAACTCCGGCAAGCAGTTCTGAAGACAGTTCAAAAATAGCAGATTTTATTGTTGACGACTCTACAATTACGCCGGACAGCAGGGTCTCTCAGGAAAACCTTTTTGAAGACATAAGAAAAATGTTAAATCAATTGAGCCCCAAAGAACGTGATGTGCTGATTTTGCGCTACGGCCTTGACAACAGCGGCGCTAAAAAGACGCTTGATGAAATAGGTTCGCAATACGGGGTTTCTCGAGAACGCATCAGACAAATCGAAAACCGCGCTATCGCTAAATTGAAAAAACTCTGCAAAAACAAACACCTCACAGTAGGTCTGAAAAACTACTTCGGTGAATGATATATTTGTTTTTAGCACAGCATTAAGCCGCGCGCTTTTTTAATTTATCAATATGTTTTGTTATGATTTAGTGTAAGTTGCTATATATGTGCTTTTATATGCTCTTGATTTTGCGTCGTGTTTGTATTCTAATAAAAATACAGCAAAAGTAATTTTGCGAGTCCAAAAGAAAGAAGACAATTTTAAATTGCCGAAAAAGATAAATTTAGCCAAACATGCAGGTTTTTGCTACGGTGTAAAAAGAGCCGTCGAAACTGCTAAAAAGTTAAAAGCTGAAAACCCTGATAAAAATGTTTTTGTTTTAGGCGAGCTTATTCATAATACTCACGTCATACATGAGCTTGAAAAACTCGGAATTAAAACTCTAACAGAAATACCCCACTCAGGCGACGGTATATGCGTGATTAGAAGCCATGGCGAGACCCCGGAAGTCATTGAAAATATAAAAAAAGCAGGCTTTACAGTCGTAGATTTGACATGCCCTGATGTAAAAAAAGTTCAGCAAAAAGCAATAGAGTTGGCTAAGGAGGAGTATTTCGTGGTAATAGTCGGGAAATCGGAGCACCCGGAAGTTAAAGCTATAAAAGCCAACGCTCAGCTATGGAGCAAAAACGTTGTTGTTGCAGCATCAACTGCACAGCTTTTGCCGTTTGAAAAAGAAATTAAAGCGCACCGCCGTGTTGGCGTTGTTGTGCAGACAACTCAGCGTATTACAACGCTTAATTCAATTGTTGAATACCTTACATCCATTGCAAAAGAGCTTCATATCGCAAACACCATTTGTGCAAGCACTGCAATGCGCCAAACCGAAGCGCGCGAACTTGCTAAAAAAAGCGATTTGATGGTGGTCGTCGGTTCTAAAAAAAGCGCCAATACAACACATTTAGCCGAAATTCTTAAAGACATAACCCAAACTATTCATATAGAAAATGATGCGGAATTAAATGATTACGTTGATTTAATAAAAAATTCAGCACGTATTTCAATTACAGCAGGCGCTTCAACGCCTCAGGATATCATAAAAAAAGTAGAAGAAAAAATTTTAAATATAGAAAGGGAAAATAACTAATGACAGCAACAATCGAAAAAACAAACTTAGATGAATTCGAAAGATTACTTGAAGAATCATTTTCAAAAACAAATGCAGTAGCAGATATCGTAGAAGGTACTGTAATTAAAAAAGAACAAGACGGATACTTAGTAAGCGTACGCGGAGCAAAAACTGAGGCAGTCCTTCCTTTAAAAGAAATCTCAACAGCAGAAGGCGCTGAAACCGTTGATGTGGGCGACGTTAAAGAATTTTATGTTTTAAAAGAAGAAAACGATGACGAAGGTATGGTTCTTTCATTGAAACGCCTCGCATTCGCGCAAGCATGGGCACAGTTGAATGATGCAAAAATCCAAGGTGATACTATCCTTGCAAAAGTTGTTTCAATTGTAAAAGGCGGCGTTTTGGTTGACGTGGCTGATTTGAAAGGCTTTATCCCATCATCACAACTTAGAACAGGCACACCTTTTGACGGACTTATCGATACTAAAGTTGAAGTGAAAGTTCTTGAAGCTGATCCTAAGAAAAATAAACTTATTCTTTCCCAGCGCCAAGCAGTAGCAGAACAACGCGACCAGGTTGTTGATAACATTCTTTCAACACTTGAAGAAGACATGGTTGTAAAAGGTGAAGTTGTAAGAATTGCTGATTTTGGTGCATTTGTTGATATCAACGGAATTGACGGACTTCTTCCGATTTCAGAAATTTCTTGGCAAAGAATTAAACACCCGTCAGACGTAATTTCACTTGGCGAAACAATTGAAGTTAAAATTATTAAAATTGATAATGAATTAAAAAGAATTTCATTGTCATTAAAGAGAATGGGCGAAGATCCGTGGCAGCAAATCGAAGGACAATTTGAAGAGGGCCAAATAATCACAGGTACAGTAAATAAAGTAACCGGATTTGGCGCATTCATCAACATCTTCCCGGGAGTAGAGGCTTTATTGCCGGTGTCAGAAATGGCAGAAGAAAATGTCAATCCGTTCAATAAATTCAAAGTTGGCGACAGCGTGGAAGTTTTAATTAAGAAATTCACCCCGCAAGAACACAGAATAGCATTGAGCGTAAAAGATGTAAACAAAGACGAAGAATAGTAAAAATGTAAGAAATGAGGCGTGCGCAGCAATTGCTGCGCACTGTAGAACAAATCTTCTTTATTTGGATAAATTGCGCTCATACGCGGTGTTAAGACTTGTTGGATAAACTCCGGTTTAGTTGAATATTTTTTATATTTCTTTGCTTCGCCGGCATATGCCATTACATCAACAGCGCGTTCGTTAGTAGTTTTAGAGAAAAGACTTGTATGATCTGTTACATATTTTGCAGCTTCGACCTTGTCCCCGGACTGGCCTTCAAACATTATTTTTACAACTTTATAGATAACTTCAGATGACATACCGGGAGTTTTTAAAATTTGCTTGCCGTATCCTTGTTTCACAAGGCCTGAAAGCATATGCGGGCAGTATCTACAAATTATTGTTAAAGCTGTTCCCTGCATTGACTGCGGGAGTTTTGAAAGCATTTTGTACTGTTCTTGTGGTGAAGCTGATACAAATTCTTTTACATATGCAATCTTTAAATCTTTTTCGCTTACATCAGGCTTGGAAGCTGCCTTATTTATTGTTGCCAGCCCCTCTGAAATATATTCAGCAGATTTTTGCGAATATTTATTTTCAATAGTATTAATATATTGAGCGCTTTCTTGAGCAGTATCAGCAACAGCTTTTTCTGAGCATTTATCTAACTGAACAACTGTGGCTTCTATGGCTTTTTCGTTACCGGTTTTATAAACTTCTCGAATTGCATCGGCCTGAACGCTCTCATCATATTTGTTAATATTTGACGCAGCATGTTCTAAAACTTCGTCGTGTTTTGAGGTTAAAACAACCTTATGAATATCAAGTTGATTAGATTTATCGCAGAATTCAATTTGATCAGCGATATTCATCTGAATTCTTTTTGCGTCTTTTTCTGACAAAGTTTCGGTTGCAGACATTGTGTTTTTAGCTGCAAAAACCTGGTTGTCTTTATCTAATTTGTGAATAGTTGTGCTGACGCCTTCGATAACTTCAGCTTTGCCTGTACTGTTTGCTTTTTCTACTTGTGATTTTTGGACTGTTTTATCTGTTTTATCGATGTTCTTTGCAAAAATTACCTGTGTTGACGTGTCGTATTTCTCATCTTTGTTTTCAAAAACGGCAGAACCTATTTGTTCTTGCTGTTGAGGTTTGTACTTGTCGAGGTTATCGACGTAACTTTGTGTTACTTTGTCTTTATTTGAGGTTAAGATTATCTCAACGTTTTTCGCTGCATTTTCTTCGCCGAAAATTTCATTAGCATTTGCCGCAGCAGAAGAGGCAACTTTTTCTGAAATTAACCCTTCTTTTGTAGCTTCAGCAACTTCTTTTGAGGCTTCCGTCTGGGTCTTAACGTCGCCGGTTTCAGCGGCATGCTGCATTTTTAATGCAGCCATAGCATCATCGCCTTCTCTTATTCCTGTTATATATTTTATGTCTACACCTTTAAGCTTCATCGCTGCTTTGAACAAAATAAGCTTATCTTCAGTGTCGTAACAATTGAACAATAATTCTTTAAATTTTGCAGGGGCTTCTTCCGGTGAAACAGAATCCATTTCAGATTTGAGATAGACGGATGCCGCTTCAATATATTCATCACTGCCGCGTTCTGCGCCTTTTGCATGAGCCATAAATAACTCATTTTTTTTCATTTTTTCTAATGTTGAAGACTCGTGATCTGATGAACAGTCGCCCCAGACAGTTAAATCACCATCACTATACTTTTTAGCTTCCTGATAGCTTTCGTATTTTTGTTTTTCAAAATCAGTTAAGCAGCTTGTGTCGCCGTTGTTTTCTTTAACCTTTGCTTCAAGATATTCAGAACGAATAGATTCCAATTGGTCAGAAGGCAAAGAATAAAAAGAACCGCTTCTTTCGCTGCCTGATTTCTGCATATAATATTCGTAAGCTTCTTCAGATAATTTATTAAAGTTTTCGTGATAATGCCTATGCTCAACAATATGCTCAGCATTTTCTTTAATCTGTTCTGTAAGACTGGCTCTTTCTCCACTCAGCAAAAAGTCGTTGGTTTCACTGTTGCCTAGAACGAAAGCACCCGCTAATCCAGCTTTATCTTTAACTGTTAATTCATTCCAGTTCTCAATGTTTTCAGCCAATGCTTTTTCAACTGAATTTTGTGCCCCCAGCTTTTGTTCCGGCGATAATGTTTCCCATTTTTCACCAAGCTGGCTTTTGGTAAAGTTTTCTAAAAAGTATGCGTACTTTTCTTCATCTGAAAATTTCAGAAAATCATCATAGTAAACGCCGGTTTGCTCGTAATCTATAAAAAATTGTTTATTTGCTTCGCTGTTAAAATCTACTTCAACGTTATATTCTTCAGCTTTTATGTTTTCTTTTGCAGAAGGCTTATTTTCTGATGAAGCAAGCGTTTGGTTATTATTTTGAACTGCGGTTTTTGGTTCAGTTTCTGCCGCGTTCTTTTTGTCCAAAAATTCCTTTATTTCGTTTTGCGTCATTGAATCAGGGTCTATACCCTTTGAACGTAAGTATTTTTTATCTTCCTCTGATAATAGAACACCGTTTTTAAAATTGATATTAATATTTTCGTTTTTCGTTGTTGTTTTTGATGCAGAAGATGCGCCTGTACCTATATTAGATACAGTTCCACTTTGTGTTTGTGGAATTTTGAAACCATTTGACATAATTTTACTCTCATTTATACTCTACCCATGTAAAAACATGATGAAATCAATGATTTCACCATGTTAACAAAATATTTACATTAGTTTACATGAAATTGGTTAATTATACTTTAACATCTGCCACGCACCAGCACCAGCAGGATCTTTGTATTTTTTTGTATATAGTGTCTGTATTGCATCAGGAGCATCCTTTAGCCTTACATCTGTCGTGAAAATTTCATTTGTAAACGCGTTATTAAACGACTCTTTTTGTGCTATTTCAAGCAAGTATCTAATTAAATTTTTATCAATTATACAAGCCTCTTTGCCTGTGCTGGAATTTTTGAGAACAATTGTACCTCTAATATGCTCTTGAGCAGGTGAAGTATTAACCACTGTGAATTGAATTCCGCTAACTTCTGCATAACGAGATTGATCGTAGTTCTTTTGATCCGCAACAGCAATCTTTTCAAATGTTTCAGGGTTTCCATCTGTATCTATTTTGTAAACATACATAGGTTCTCCATTACTTTTTTCAATTAAAGATACAACTCTGGTGTCGCCAATCTCATCTGATTGTTTAACATATACATTTTGGTATACAGAAGGATTTGAAACACCTTCACGCAGTAAATTGCCTGACGAAGCCATTCTTACGTTTAGCGTAGTTGTAGGTTGTTTAGATACATTACAGCTATTGAAACGTGAATCCTTTCCACTTACAACTTTTTCAAGAAATGTACAGATTTTCGGATCATCGGTGTAAGTAAGCTTATCATCTTTCCATAGATCTATATACTTAACATACGGTATCTCAAAAGATTCACCTTTTTCACCATCATCGCCTACAACCTGGATTTTTACGCGGCCGATAGATTTAACTTCACCGTAAGCGAGATGGCCAATACCCATGTCCTCTGTCAAAACAACTCTCTTAATGTCTTTACTATCCTTTTTATCACTATAGTATGTTATACGGCGCTCAGAACTAAGTATACCGCCACTTTCTCCTAATTTATCAAAACCTATAGTCTCTTTGTACTTTGGTACTTTATCTTCTTGAACATTTTCAACATATATTTCGTTAATATCTGCATTTTCTGAAGCATTAATATTTGCCGTGTTTAAAGGGCTCATTGCAACAAGCGTTGCCAGAGGAATTGCTTTTAGCGATGATGTTGTACTTCTTTGATTTGAATTTTCTTGTGTGTCTTTCTTTTTTGCCGCAAAATTAATATTTTTATAGTTATTTGCGCGATAACTTAAGACCGGATTTACTAACATTTTCATACTCCATTTTTATTTTTTATTAACCCCATGTAATTTGTTCATGTTAAATCATTAACAAATTTTTTTTTGCTAGCAGAATTATTAATTATAAATCTTAATTCCCTTTATCGTTTGATTATAACAAGGGTTTAAGGGTTTGTAAAATTGTATATAAGATTTTAATATTTCTTAACACTTGCGTGCGCTTTATTTTTGTTGTAACTTCATGGTGTATATAAATGTTTACTAAAAGAAGGAGAACTCACATGAGTGAAAGAAAATTAGTTGGAACAAATGAAATGTTCAAAAAAGCGCTTGCCGGCGGTTACGCTATTGGTGCTTACAACGTTAACAACATGGAAATACTACAAGGTATTGCAGAAGCTGCTGAAGAAACTCAATCACCAATTATTCTTCAAGTTTCAGCAGGCGCAAGAAAATATGCTAACCAAACTTACTTAATTAAACTTGTTGAAGCAGCTCTTGCGACAACTACTGTACCTATTGCTTTACACTTAGACCACGGTGCTGATTTTGAAATATGTAAAGCTTGTATCGACGGCGGTTTCTCATCAGTAATGATTGACGGCTCAAGATTCCCTTTGGAAGAAAACATCAAATTAACTAAACAAGTAGTTGATTACGCTCATCCGCGCGGAGTTTCTGTTGAAGCTGAGCTTGGTAAATTAGCAGGCGTTGAAGATGATGTTAAAGTTCACGCTAAAGATTCAACTTACACAGACCCTGAAGAAGCTGCTAGATTTGTTAAAGAAACAGGCTGCGACTCTTTAGCTGTTGCTATCGGAACTTCTCACGGCGCTTACAAATTCAAAGGCGAAGCGAAACTTGACTTTGAAAGACTTGCTGAAATCAAAAAAGCTGTTAATGAAGCTGTTGGATATGACTTCCCGCTTGTTCTTCACGGTTCATCATCTGTTCCTGCTGAATTCGTTGCTAAATGCAACAAGTTTGGCGGTAACTTGCCTGACGCTCAAGGTGTTCCTGAAGATATGCTTAACTACGCTTCTAAACACGGTGTTGCAAAAATCAATATCGACACTGACTTGAGACTTGCAATGACTTCAACTATCAGAGAATTCTTCTGCGAACACCCTGAAAAATTCGACCCGCGCGAATACATGGGACCTGGTAGAACTGCCGTTAAAGAAATGGTTAAACATAAAATGGTTGACGTTCTTGGAACAGCAGGACATGCAAAAGACTAATTCTTTTTTGAACATACAAAAAAAAAACCGCTTTTAACAAAGCGGTTTTTTTATAAAACGATTACACTTTTTTGCGATGTTCTAATAACCATTTCACAGTATCAAAATCATTACCTTTAGCAGGATTTATAGCTCTTGCCGTTTTTTCAAGAAGATTTCCCACACAATAGTCAACTAAATCAGTTTTGGGAAATAATGGTACCAAAGAATGCGCCATATCCGTTCCAACACTGTTATTAAAGGTTTTTCCATTATATTTAAAATTTACCCCTAACTGATTGGAATCACCTCGTTTTACTCCAAACAGCACAGTTTCTCCGGGCAAATCCTTCGTAATATCTTCAAACCTTTTAGTAGTAATAGCAACCATAGCTTTAGCGTTGGGAGCCACGCCAAAACACTGATTTTTGTAAGCTCTAACGCCATCCATGCCATAATCTTTGTAAACAGATTTAACTCCTTTTACAAACTTTGACAATCCGTTAAAAAAACTTACTCTATAACCACCTGCATCGTTAAAAGTTTTAAAGATTGCCTCGTAAGCGTCCGGCTGAATTAAAAGCTTGGAAGTAAAAGCCGGAACTTTTCTTGCGGTCTGTTTTTGTGAGTACACCTGATAAGCAGAGTAATTTGTATCTATCATATCAATCCTTTCATAATTTTCCAATAATCATTAAAATTGTCTAAATATTTTTTTTGTCAAAATAATACAAATATTTACAAAATATAACAATAAATTTTTAAAGACAAAAAATAAAGCGGCCAAATTAACGGCCGCGTTTAATACTTCCAACAGTATTATAATTAAGTTAATAAGTTATTTTTTTAAAAAGTCAGGAATTTCAATGTTTGTAAAACCTGAACCTGCTTGAGGCATTGAAGGTCTTCTTGATTGTGCGTTTACAACATTGCTGTTATTAAATGCACCTGAAAAGAAATCTGATGCGCTTAGTTGTTTAACTTCAGTTTTTACATCGGCTGTTACAGGCTGGTTTTTCAATTCAAAACCAGTTGCGATAACTGTAACCTGAATTTCGCCTTGAATATTTTCGTTAACTGCTGTACCGATAATAACAGTAGCGTCATCAAGGACTGCATCGTGAATAATGTTAGCCGCATCAGTGATTTCGTGAAGCGTCATGTCAGGGCCGCCAGTGATATTAACGATTACACCAGAAGCACCGTTGATTGAAGTTTCAAGAAGTTGAGAGTTAATAGCGATTTCAGCAGCTTTGATAGCTCTGCCTTCGCCTTGGCCGCGGCCGATACCCATAAGTGCGGAGCCTGAAGCCTGCATAACATTTTTAACATCAGCAAAGTCAACGTTGATTGTACCAGGTACGGTAATGATATCAGAAATACCTTGAACACCGCGGAGCAAGACTTCATCGACAATAATGAATGATTCTGTTAATGAAACCTGGCGGTCAACTACTTGAAGTAATTTATCGTTCGGAACAACGATAACGGCATCAACTGCTTCTCTAAGTTTTTCAAGGCCTTGTACAGCTTGATTTTGGCGTTTTCTGCCTTCCCAAGAGAAAGGTTTTGTTACAACTGCAATTGTTAAAATGCCAAGTTCTTTTGCAATTTTTGCAACGACAGGAGCAGCGCCTGTACCTGTACCGCCGCCCATTCCGGCTGTGATAAATACCATATCAGCTCCATCTAAAGCTTCTGTAATTTCTTGTTGAGCTTCTTCTGCTGCTTTTTCGCCAACTGCCGGATCTCCGCCTGCACCAAGACCTGCTGTTGATTTTGCGCCCAATTGAATTTTGTTTGGTGTTTGCGCAAATTCCAAAACTTGTAAATCTGTATTCATAAGCCAGAACTCTACACCGGACAAGCCCGCTTTTATCATGCGGTTAACTGCGTTACCGCCACCGCCGCCTACACCCTCTCCGCCAACCTCGGCTTCGACCACGAAGCGGCCACCGGCGCCGGTCTGCCGACGACCCTGCAGCCCAGCCGCATCGCTCCCGATGCGCTGGTCGGCCCGGCCTGGCCGGCGATTTACACGGCGCTCGGCTCCGTGTACGTCAAGGGCTACCCGGTGATTGAAGGCCTGCTCAACGCCGTTCACCTCGACCACCTCATCGAACTTGAGGTGAACGAGGAGGACCTGCTTAAGCACACCGGTGAAACCATCACCCTGAAGTCTTGGGCTGAGGATTACTTCGAGTCCGCCTCCGGCCGCGTGGTCACCATCCACGTGACCCACACCGCTGCCGACGGCACGCTGCTTGCCCGCGAAACCGAGCGTTTCGCGATTCGCGGCCGCGTCTACTCCGATGCTTTGCCGGCAGACGCCCCCGAGTTCAGCGACGCCGAGCACGAGGAGATCGCGCCCACGCCGCGCCGTCTGCTGCGCCGCGTGAAGGTCGTCGCCCCACACGACATGACCGCCTTCGCCCGCACTTCCGGCGACTTCAACCCGATCCACACCTCCACTCGTGGCGCTCGCATCTCCGGTTTGGCCGCTCCGCT
>OLIW01001391.1_pt1 | contig 21800 bp, 25 predicted proteins | sample 1601321 | NCBI WGS metagenome assembly OLIW01 (sample SAMEA2452114, study PRJEB22498) | human gut metagenome
GTTCCTCTTCCGGCGGCAGTGATTCCGGCAGCTCGGGAAGCGGCTCCGGTTCGGGAAACAATGGTTCTGGTTCCGGCAACGGAACGTGTTCTTCCGGGCAGAAGTGGGCGCTTTCCGGCGGGGTTTATGGCTGCGTTGATTGTATGAGCGGTGTGGCACAGGTTGAGCTTAAACGGGAAGGCGGCAGTTGTTATTTTGACAGTAGCGCAACAGCTTATTCTGATGGCGGCGCCTGGTGCTATGATTATGTGCTTTTACAAAGATGTCCGATGGATGGGAGTACGCGGGAACTGGACGGTGGTCGTAATTGTATGATGCCGGGTAGTAATACGGCGTCGCAATGCTCATCCAGTGCCAGCGGAGGCAGTTGGTATTCCGGTTCAAGCTATTGTAACCAAAGCGGCAGTACGTCTTCAGATCCGTGCCGGTTATGAGGTGGTCTAGGCCTGTGGTGTTGTGCGGTGCTGCAGGTCTTTCAGAATATAAATACGGATGGCGCTGGAGAGGTTGTTTTGGTTTCGTGTGCGGTCGATTTCGGTAATCAGGGCGTTGAGGCTTTTTCCTTCAGTCGCGGCAATTCGTCCCAGTTCTTCAAAAAATTCGTCTTCCAGCGAAATGCTGGTCTGGTGGCGGTTGGCGATGACAACAGAAATTTTGCGCATTTTTTACCGGGAAGAGGGAGGGTTATCTTTTTTTGCGGAAAGCGTCGATTGATACGACTGTTGCCGGGCCGCTGGCGGCTTGTTTGGGAGCTTCCTCTTCTTCATAGTCAATTTCTTCGGCGGCGTCCTGGCGTTTGCGGAAATCGTCATTGACATGGAAGCTCAGGCCAAATTTGGCATGCGGGTCGGCAAAGTAGCTGATGGCTTCATAGGGGATAACCAATGTCTGCAAAATGCCGCCAAAGCTCAGGTCAATGCTGAAAAAGGCCTGTTTGACAATCAGGTTGGAATATTGGTGCTGGATGACAATCGTCATTTCTTCCGGATACTGGCTGGACAGCTGCTTTGAAATCTGTACGCCGGGGTAATCGGTACGAAAGGTGATGTAAAAATGGTTTTCACCCGGCAAGCCCTGGTCTTCGGCAATACGCAACGCTTCAATAATGACGTTTTTCAAAGATTTTTCAATCAGCTTGTCATAATTAATTTCAGATAAAAATTCCATTTTACTCATTCCTTCCTGCAAAAAAAGCGGGCCTTCTGTTGCTAGGCGGCCCAAGCCCCACTTTCAACTAACCATAGTTAAAAGGATTTTGCGTTTGTCGCTTCGCTTAAGCAGCTACAGCAACAGGTGCTACGTTATTATCGTTAGCATTTATTTATTTTGAACCGATAACGGTGGTATCTCACCGGACACGGCAAAGTATCTTTATTATATTTAGTCAAACCTGACTCACCCCCATAAAAGCCATTCTATGGACTATTTCGTCGTCGAATGCAAATTTTTGTTCGGTCATGTACTTCTGTGTACACTCCCTTTACAAAAATTTTTCTCTCCTAGAACTAGCCATCATATAATGGCTTTTCTAGAAAAAGTTCGTATAGCACATCATCTAGAGCGATTTTTTCCGGTCGTAAGTGTCCTCACGTACTATTGTGTATGCTGCGGTACTTCCGCCGTTAAAATCACTCTATCTAACGCACTCTCCGAACTTTTGCATAAAAGCCATTATATGGAAAAAGTTCGGGGTTGTGTAAAAAATTGGTGGAGGTGCCGGGTACTGCCCCCGGGTCCTAAATACCTATTTCATACAGCCTCTGGTGTCACAGCCGGTTGCCCGGCAGTCCTTATTATAGGCGTTCTGTTTTTTATTTTCAAGTCAAATTTGCTGTTAAAATGTGTGAAGTATTGATTGAGAATTACGGTTGTTGTGGTACCTTGTGGGCAAGGAGATTTTTTATTATGACGAAAATTGCAGTTTGGTGTCGTCATGAAGGCGACAATATTATCGGCATTGGGCCGAATATTCCCTGGCGGATTTCTTCCGATTTTAAGCGGTTTCGCCGTATTACCGAGGGGCAGACCCTGATTGCCGGGCAGACGACTTATGAAAGTTTTCCAAACCGTACATTGCCCAACCGCAAAATCTGCGTGCTGACCCTTAATCCCGATTATGAAGTATCCGACCCGGACAATCATTTTGTGGTGACGGACATCCGTTCTTTCAAAGAGGCGGAAGGCGATTTTTATATTTCCGGCGGGGCAAGCGTTTACAAGGCTTTTTTGACCGGCGGCAATAAGCTGATGCCTGACATTATTGTCGACAGTATGTATACCGGCACCTTAAATCCTGAACTGACGGGGCAAAAAGTTGATATAACCCCTTGTATTGACGTAATGAACGCGTCATATCGGCAGATTTCCCAGAACTATGAAAAAGATGCAGTTCTGACTTCCGTTTGGGTACGCAAAGGCGAGTTTGTCGATCAGGCGGTTTTGAAACACATTATTGAATCTATTGAAGCAGAGGACTAAAAAATGAAACAATACCTTGATTTACTGCAGGATATTATGGATAACGGCGTTGACAAGCTTGATCGTACCGGTGTGGGGACGCGTTCGGTTTTCGGACGGCAGATGCGCTTTGACCTCAGCAAGGGCTTTCCGCTGGTGACGACCAAGAAAGTTCACCTCAAGAGTATTATTCATGAGCTTTTGTGGTTTATCAAGGGGAGCACCAATATAAAATATTTGCAGGACAATGGCGTGCGTATCTGGAACGAGTGGGCGGATGAAAACGGCGATCTCGGTCCGGTTTACGGTTCGCAGTGGCGCAACTGGAACGGCGAGGGGATTGACCAGCTGGCGGAAGTGATTGACAAGCTTAAGCATAATCCCAATGACCGCCGTATGATTGTATCGGCCTGGAATGTCGGAAAAATCGCCGAAATGCGCTTGCCGCCGTGTCACATGATGTTTCAGTTTTATGTTGCCGGCAACAAGTTGTCCTGTATGCTTTATCAGCGCAGCTGCGATATGTTTCTCGGCGTGCCGTTCAATATTGCTTCCTATGCGCTGTTGACAATGATGATTGCACAGGTTTGCGGGCTTGAACCGGGAGAATTTATTCATACCCTCGGCGACACTCATATTTATCACAACCATTTTGAACAGGTACGCGAGCAGCTTTCCCGTCAGCCGCTGCCTTTGCCGGTTATGAAGCTCAATCCCGCCGTTAAGAATATTGACGATTTTACATACGATGATTTCACCCTTGAAGGGTATGAGAGTTATGGGAAGTTGGCGGCTCCCGTCGCAGTGTAAGACAGCGTTCTACGGATGCCTAATACAGAAAAAGAAAAAATTGCTAAGTTATGTACTTCTATGTACATGCCTGTCGCATTTTTTTCTTTTTCTTATTATTCATCTCGTATACCACTGTCTTACCGTGCCTAAAGGCGGAGATTGTTTTGATGTAAAAGTTCGTATTTTGGTCTACTAGTACAGAAACTGCGTGTAAAATGTTTCGGTCATCAGATGTAAGCTCTGTCTTCGCACGAGTGCTCGCCAATCGCTAACATGTACTAGCTCAGGAACCTAAGCTCGTTTCGGCTGTTATCTCAGCCTTACTCACTAAGGTTTACTGAGATGTTACAGACAAAAAGCACCATTACTTTGGTGCTTTTTGCTTAGCCATTGTACACTCCCTCATATTTTCACTGGTTTCTTACTATTAGCCACAAACTCCGAACTTTTACAGCGGCTAGGTGTAGAGTGCGTTCAGAGTTTCTTCTAACTTTTATTGTGTTTAGCGCTTGATTCTTTTTAAAATTCCTGTTAAAGCAATAAAGGTAAACTTTATTATTAACTAAAACGCATATTATTATGAAAGAGAACGTTTTAAATTCAGCGAAACAATCAGCGGATGCCGTTGATTTGAGTTTGGTTCTTGATGCGCAGGGTAACTTCTTTTTTGAGGTGATGTATGAGGGGAATATTTTATCCCGCCAGCCGCTGCCTGACAAGAAACCGTTATGGATTGTGTATGAAGGTTTTTTAATTGCCTTGGAAGATGCGCCATCACCGCTTTTATGGGCTGCTGCTATGGAGTATTGTGCTGAAATTCGTGTGGAAAATGACTGCGCTACTCCCGGAGAAGACCATTTGTGGGCGAAATTCCGCAATGAGGATTTGGGTGAGAAATTTAATGCTTTGGCAGAGTATCTTGGCGGAAAACCTTTGCTCCTGACCGAACGCTACTGGTCATCGACATTTAAAAATTATTTTGCCGGCGGTTGTGTTTGGTGTTGGACTTATCTGAGCTGCGGGTACACCGGTTACAGTAAGGGGTATCCTCCGGCTTGGGTTCGTCCGGTTGTCCGATTGCCGCAATAATTTTGGTGAAAAAAGCTCTGGGTTTTGGCTCAGAGTTTTTTTGTTTTCTGATAAAAAAATGCCTGTTTCGTTAAAACCGAAAACAGGCGTTTAGTCATAATGATTAACTTTTTTTGGGGTCATAGATTACGTTGTTTGATTTTTCTTTTCTTTCCAGCGTTACGCTTTTGATTAACAACGGCTGCGGAAGACGGAAAATTGTGCAGTCGTTGACATTCATGTAATAACACAAACCGCGTTCCATGTCGCAATAAAGGACAATTTCTTCAATACGGTTTGAGACTTCGTCACATTTCAATCCTTGCATAATCCACATCGGATAGATGTTGTCGCGGTTGAAAAATTTCATGTCGTGTTTGAATTTAATGCCGACATCTGTTGCGATTTGGCTATTAAGTTCTATACCCCATTTCTTTGCGCCGGCCAAAAGAAGCTCTGTGGCGTTTTTTTGGCTCAGGTACTTGCTTGAAAATCCTTTTGGCAGTTTCATAAGCTTTGAAATTTTTAAAGGTTAATAATAGAGATACTTATAATTTTCAGCTTATATCTAAGCGTAATTTGTCATTTTGTCAAGAGGAAGAATTGCGGAAACCTGGACTCTCGGGGTGCGCTGCGCTCTTCTGAGGATGATATTGCTTATTTACTTTATTCTCTCCTGACCTCCCCCTTGTAATAAGGTAAGGGAGTTTTTTTTGCTTGGTTGGTTTTCGTCTTTGTAGGAGGGGAGATTATGAAGCGAGTTCAGGGTGACAATTTGAAGGATGGTTGGAAAAGGAGGGAAAAAGATGACAAGTGGAATGGATGGGGATAATATTAATCCTCCCTTTGGGATAAGGGAGGATTAACGGGATGGGGAGGTTAATCAGGCGGCGGAAGGCGGTGTGTCTTTTACTCGCAGAGCCGGAACAGGTTCGCGGTCCAGGCCTTTGTATTTTGATTTTTGTCCCGGTTTGGGGAATTGAAGTTCCCAACGGACGTTTTCCTTGACTATTTTGGCGGGGAGACCTGCCAGAACGCAGTTTTTTTGCATAAAGCTTTTGGTGACAAGGGCATTGCGGCCGATGATGATATTGTCAGCCAGTTCGACGTTTTTCAAAACGACGGCGCTATGAGCAATCCATAAATGGTTGCCGAGTTTGATGTGGCTGGCGCGGTTTAACGGTTCGTCACCATCGATGGCATAGATCGGGTGGCCGTCCGTGTTATACAGAACCGTATCATAGGAGAAAATGCAGTCTTCGCCGATAATCACAGAACTGTTGTCTTCAAAGCAGGTGATGTGCGTGTTCATGAAAGTAGTGCGGTTGCCGACGTCAATGGTCAGGTTGTCTTTGCCGCCGAAGCTTTCGACCTCGATACTGATATAGACATGGATGTCATCACGGAAATTCAGCAGGCTGTTGTTGGCGTAAAAAGTCAGGTCACAGTTGGTGTGGCAATAAAAGTTTTTGCCGATGTGCACCCGGTTGTTGTTACCTTCAATGCGCAGGCTGAGCTTTTCGCGGCAGGCGAAATTTTCTTCAATTTCAATAATGTTGTTATTGCCCTTGATGCTGATGAGGGCATTGTTGCATTTGAATTTTTGCGGCAGTTTGACTGTATTGTTTTTACCGTGGTCGCGGATACGGAGTTTGCGCAGCAGCTTCTTTAGAAAATGGCTCATCATTTCTTCCTTTATGCTTTAGATGTTTATACTTTCATGTGTCTGAGTTTGAATTCTTTACGCCAAGGGCGGTAGAAAATGAACAGCGAAACCGTTTTGACCCAGAACTTGTGCCACAGACGCAGCCAGCGGCGTTTGCTCTGGCCTTTGGAATGCAGATTTTTGAAGATTGTGTCGCAGGCTTCGGCGGTCAACGGGATTTTGCCCTTGACTTTCGGGTCGACGGTGCGGACTTTATATTTGATTATGTTTTCGGAAAGCTCAATTTTTTCGATTTCGCCTTTTTCTTTGCTTTGGTCGTTTTCGATAAAGATGAAGTCGAATGTCCGACCGTATTTTTGCATGATGGCGTTGCAATATTTGAGGATGGCGGCGTTATCGAGTTTTTCTTCATGCGCCAGATTAATCAGCAGTACGTTTTCTTTAGTTTTCAGCATCTCGTCAAAGCGTTTGATTCTGCGGTTGTATTTGGCTTTTATTGCCGGGAAGGAAATGTCAAAGTCAACGCCTTTGGGAAAGTCGTGGTAAAAGTGATAATTATCGCGGGTGTTGCGGTAATCTATCATTTTGGGATTGAGATAATCGTGCTCGGGCGGGCGGTTGATGAAGACCATGTCTTCCTTGTTCATGAAGTTTTCAAAGTCGTTGAGGATGTATTCCATGCGGGTGGGAAAATCGCAAAGGGTAATCCAGTCAAAAGGGCCGGCATAACTGCGCAGAAAATATTTGCCCATATAACGGGCGGCGGTACAGTCATAACCGATACTGTAAACGATGTCATAAACTTTGGGTGTCATCAGAGGGCTCTCTTACAAAAGGTTTTTGTGTTTCATGAAATTAACGATGGAAGGATCGTTGACGACGCAGCCGATTTCCTTGAGGAGCGGCATCTTTTTGAAGCCGAATTTCAGCTCGTAGGCTTCATAGAGTTTGCCTTTGGCATAAAACTGCTCATACCAGCGGCGCCATTCCGTACCGATGCCTTTCTGCGGGTGATCCTTGACGCTGGCGTATCCTTTAATGACCTTGCTTTCAAAATGTTTGAAGTTGCGGATGTAATAATGATAGAGGCGGATGTTGCCGGGTTCGACGCTGTCCGGGTTTTTGATGCGGACGCCGTGGTTGCCGTCAAGAATGCGGATATAGCCCTTGGTTTGATGGATGACCTTGGGGTAGGGCTTGGTATCGACATAGAGTTCGTTGTCAATGCCGAGCGCCTTGGATTCATATTCCGGGAGCAGGCGGTTGCAGAACAGGGAGGTTTGGAAGTAGTCGACATCATCAGCCGGCGGCACAAAGTTGCGGAAATAGAGGTTGAGGATATTGGCCTTGCCGCATTTGGCGATATCGTATTTCAGGTCTTCGGAATTGGCATACCAGAATTCGTCGGCGTCGGAATTGATGACCCAGTCGGCATGGTGTTTCTTTATGGCCAGTTCGACCATACGGTGCACCCAGACGCCGTGCATATGCGTGGGGCAGGGTTCGTCAATAATATCAAGGACGATGCCTTTTTCTTTGTATTTTTCCAGAAGTTCGCGGGTGCCGTCGGTGGAATTGTTGTCGGTGACGATATAGCCGTCAACGCCCATGTGGTGATGAAACAGCAGGTGTTTTTCGATGATATCGATTTCATCTTTGCAGACAAGGGTCATAATCAGCTTCATCTTTTTATAGGCGCCGGCCTGTTCGGCATGGAGCTTTTGCAGGTGTTTCTCCTTGAATTCGCGGCGCTTTTTTTTGCCGGGAATAAATCTGCTGGCCAGTTTAATCATGCTTTCATTCATCTTTTACCGCCTTTAAAAAAAATTTTTGGTAATATTATCTTAGTTTATTTTAACTTTTTTACAAGTCAAGAGAATTGATTGTTCACAAAGTGTATACGGCGGTTGAAAAAATGCGCTTTTCGGGGCATATTGTAAACAAGTTTGTTTTTTTATGGGAGAATGAAAGTGCCTAAAGTCAGCGTCCTGATGCCGGTTTACAACACGAAGGAAGAATTTCTGCGCGAAACGATAGAGGCCGTGTTGAACCAGACTTACCGCGATTTTGAGTTTTTAATTATTAACGACGCTTCGACGACCAATGTGCGGGACGTTATCCTCTCCTATGATGATCCGCGCATCGTTTATATTGAAAATGAGCAGAATCTCGGTATTTCGCGCACGTCTAACAAAGGTTTGCAACTGGCTAAAGGTGAGTATATAGCGCGGCAGGATCATGATGATATTTCCGAGCCGGGGCGTTTTTACGAGCAGGTGAAGTTTTTGGATGCGCATCCGGAAGTCGGTGTGTGCGGGTGTTTTTTCAGGGTATTTCCCAAGGGGCAGGATGTGCGGCTGCCGATTGAGGATGACGGCATTAAAATCCGCACCGTGACCGAAGGGGCAGCCATTTGCCATCCGGCGGCGATGATACGCAAGAGCGTTTTGCAGGACAACGGCATTACTTATCATGACGAATACCGCTATGCCGAAGATTATCAGTTATGGGTTGATTTGCTGGACAAGACAAAGTTTCATAATATTCCCGAATATTTGTTCCGTTATCGCTGGTTTGGCGGCAATGCTTCAGTGACGGCCGGGAGCGCGCAGGCCGAGAGCGCTTTCAAAGTGCGGCTGAACGCGGTGCTGGCGCTTTTGAATACGACGCCTTCGGAAATCCGGGGGATTTTTGCGCGGTTATACCAAGATAAGAAATACTGTCTTGGCGAAGACGAATTTCACAAGCTGTTTGCCGTTATGAGTTCCGCTTATCAGAATACCCCCGTTTTCTGGAAGAAAAAGGCCATTCATAAAATCTATCGCCGCGTTTTGCGCCAGGCCCGTTGTTTGGGGTGGTGGGAGAGGAGGGTTAAGTGGCATTTCCTCCTGTAAAAAGTTCGTATTTTGGTCTACTAGTACAGAAACTACGTGTAAAATGTTCGGTCATCAGATGTAAGCTCTGTCTTCGCACGAGTGCTCGCCAATCGCTAACATGTACTAGCTCAGGAACCTAAGCTCGTTTCGGCTGTTATCTCAGCCTTACTCACTAAGGTTTACTGAGATGTTGCAGACAAAAAGCACCATTACTTTGGTGCTTTTTGCTTAGCCATTGTACACTTCCTCACATTTTCACTGGTTTCTTATTATATGACTTATATATCGCACTTTTGTAGCGGCTAAGGGCTGAGATTGTGCCATAGCGGGAAATTGTACTGTGTAAGAGGATAACCTTTTGTTATTTTGAGGCTTTGGAGCCAAAGTCGACGCCGCGGCTGACAATACCAATCATGATGCCCAAGAGGACATAGCTGGTCAGGCATTCCAGGCCAACGACGGCGCGGGCAACCGACGAATGCGGATAGATGTCGCCGTAACCTACCGTTGTCATGGTAATCAACCCAAAGTAAATCGCGTCAAGAATACCTTGCACCCCTTCCGAAAAGTTAAAGGCGATTTGTGTACCTAAGCTGATGTGGATGGTGTTTAAGGACAGGTTTATGACGCTGAAGGTAATCAACAGGTTGATGAAAAAGCTGGTAAACTCCGATAAGTCCCGTGTGGAGGCGCGTTCGTCCGGCGCCAGCAGGCCGGAGAGTTTGCCGGCGAAGCTTTTGATGTTGATATAGGCAGCATAGACAATCAGCGCGGTGATAGCATAGGTTGTCAATTCATCCAGCACAATGTAAATGCAGGCAATACCGGCGATGAAGCCGGTCAAAAACAGTGCGGGTTTGTTTTCGGTGTTAAAGGTATATTGCGTAAAGTGTTTTTTGGCGAAGTAGTAATTCAGGCCGAGGCAGATTATTCCCGTCAGCAGGCCGTTGACCAGAGGAATCCCGACATAATAAAGCAATTCTTCCGAGATGTCCGGCAGGTTGTACAAGATAATTTTGTGGTGGAGGGACAGCAGTACCAGCCCGACGAAAAAGCACAAATTCAGGTTTTTGAAAAATGTGCGTCCAAGTGCCGGCGAGCGCCCGCCCGGCAGCGGCACTCTGATTATTTTTTTGGTTTTTTGCAGAATATCCTGAAAAGTCATTTTTCTTACCTCTTATATAATTTAAGTTTTTTTGCCAGCAGCGGCAGGGTTTGTCCCTGGCCGAGAACCGACAAGATGACCATGAAGAAAATCGTATTGAACAAAAACTGTGAATTTGGGAAGTTTATCATTAACGGATAAGTAGCCAGGATAATCGGTACGGCGCCTTTCAACCCCGCCCAACTGATGAATATTTTTTCATTAAGCGTATATTTACTTTTGTACAGGCAGATGAAAACGGCCAGCGGGCGGGCGATGAAGACCAGAAACACTGAGCAGCCGAAGCTGGGCAGAAAGACCGAGCCGAGGTCGCTGGGGTTAACCAGCAGCCCCAAAATCAAAAACATGCCGATTTGCATAATCCAACCAAGAGAGTCATGAAAACGCAGCAGATGGCGGCGGTACATAAATCCTGAATTTCCGAGGATGATACCACAAAGATAAACGGCCAGAAAACCGTTGCCGTAAGCTATTTGCGTTATGCTGAAGGTGACCATGACCAGACCGACGCCGAACACCGGGTAGAGACCGATATAGGCCAGTTTTAGTTTTGACAGAACATAAATGGCAGCCTTTCCCAAGATGATACCGAAAGCCACGCCGAGAAACATTTGCAGTATGAAGTCGACGGCCAGGCGGCTGCCGTTAAATACCGGCGCTGACAAAATTTCAATGACACCCATGGAGAGGAGAATGGCCATCGGGTCGTTGCTGCCGGATTCAAATTCAAGCAGGGGTTTCAGGTCTGATTTTAGTTCTCCTTTTTGAGTGCGGAGAATGCTGAAAACGGCCGGTGCGTCGGTTGATGACACAATAACACTTAAAAGCATGGCGATGTCATGCGGGATACGCAGGATATATCTGGTGCAGAGATACAAGAACAGGGCTGTCAGGGCAACACCGGCGGTTGACAGCAGTGTGCCGCGAAAAAGAGCCGGCCTGACTTCGCTCCAGCGGGTTTCCAAGCCGCCGGTAAACAAAATGAAAATCAACGCGACGGTACCGATGTGGTTGGAGAGTTTGGCGTCATAAAACTGGATTTGCCCCACGCCGTCTGATCCGGCCAGCATGCCAAGTCCCAGAAACAACAATAAGGCCGGGATGCCGTAACGGTCCGACAGGCGGTTGGCGAAAACGCAAAACAGCATTAAAATTCCGGCGACGCCCAGCAGCAGGTTTAAGTTCATGTTCTTTTTCTCCAGTCGTTTCAGGGAAATAAATATTCTTTTTTTCTCAAATTTAAACTAAAAAAATTAATAAAGTGGAAATATGGCGTTTTTGTTTGTTCTGGATTGTCGGGCTGCCGCACCGGTGCGGTGAGCGGCGGGAAGCCCCTGCGGTGAAGCTGGGACAGCTTCACCCCATCAGTTCGCCGCTGGTTGATAGAGCGTAAGGAAGCGCGCTGCGTGCGCCTTGTGTCTGCCGAGAGGTGAAGAAAAGGAACTGGTTTTCAGTTCCTTTTTTGTTGAGGTTAAAACTCAATTATCAAATTGTTACATTTTTCCTCGGCAATACATACTTCCGCACAGAAAAGAACTGCCAGTAAAACATACCCTATAAAAAAACATTCTCCTCATTGCTTTTCTCCTTTCCTAAAACTCTATCACCGGACGAACGAGCTTGTCGAGGACAAACGAGTTCGGTATGACAATTTGGATAGTTGGTTTGACCTGGATGTCCGGGTCGCACTGCGTTTGCCCGGACATGACGTTCTTTAGGGGGGGGAGGGTACGTTCTTGTTGATGGTTTTAGACCCTGAAGCGAGTTCAGGGTGACAATTAGCTGGATGGTTGGGTGTGTGGGAGGTGACGTTCTTAGGGGAGGGGAAAATCAGCGGACAGAGAGGAGTTCTTTCCAAGAGGTGGTGTAGGAGCGGCTTTTATGGTCACGGCGGATGAAATGGCTGACGCCGGCCGTTTGGCTGCCAAAACGGATTGTTTTTTTACCGAGGCGGCGGTTGAGTTCGTCTACGGTTTGCATCAGTTGTTGTTCCTTTTGGCGCGCGGCGGTGTTATCAAAGAAATTTTGTTGGCCGCTGTTTGCCGCGTTAATGTCGGTTAAGGTAATTCCGGCGCGTTTGTAAGACAGTCCCGGACGGAAGATTTGTTTCAATCCCTGTTCCATGGCTTTGAGGAATTTTGAGGTTAACGCTGTAGCTTCCTGTAATGCTGTCAGAGAGGAATTTTGATAAAAAGGTTGGGCGGGATTGAAACGGTTAGTACATATATAAGTGATGATGCCGCGGGCTTCGGAATTTTGCTTACGCAGGCGTTGGCAGGCACTGTCCGTAAATTCGGCCAGGATTTTGCGCAATTCTTCCGGGCTGGTGATTTCATGCTCAAAGCTGCGAGAACAGATGATGCTTTTTTGACAGTCGTTTTGTTCGCGGGGCAGGCAGGGGGTGCCGTTGAGTTCCAGTACGGTTTTTTCAAGGTGAATGCCGAAATGGCTGCGGATGAGGCCACTTTGTGCCCTGGCTAAATCTGCGGCGGTGAACAAGCCCAGGAAATTGAGCCGGGGTTTTAATTTTCGGCCGACGCCCCAGACGTCGCCGATGTCCGTTTGTGGCAGCAAAGGTGTAGCGGCTGCGGTGTCTTTTAACAGGCAGATTTTGTCCCCGCTCATCTTTTTGGCGGTATCTCCGGCGATTTTGCACAGCGTTTTGGTCGGGGCGATGCCGATTGAAACGGAGATGCCTGTTTGGCGCAGGATATCTTGTCGCAGGGTGCGGATTTCCGCTTCCGTTTCAGAGGTAAAGGCGATTTCGGCAAAGGCTTCGTCAACCGAATAGATTTCGATATTTTGCAAGCGGCTGCGGATGATGTTCATAACGCGGTGCGACATATCGGCATAAAGTTCGTAGTTGGATGAGAGGACGGCGCCATGTTTTTCGCGGAATAAATCGGCGATTTTGAAGTAGGGGCAGCCCATGGGAATTCCCAGCGTTTTGGCTTCGGCGGAACGGGCGACAACACAGCCGTCGTTGTTAGACAGGACGACAACCGGACGGTTGTTCAGTTTGGGTTGAAATGCGCGTTCGCAAGAAACGAAAAAATTATCGCAGTCAATCAACACATACATGGTAAAGCTTCCAACGGGCGGATGACGGAGGTAATTACGCCCCAGACGCTGAATTCGTCTTCCGTGCGGATGCGGCGGGCGGTGGGTTCTTTTTCTTCCGAAACAAGCCAGGCGGTATTGTTTTTCAAGCGGTAGCGGCGTGCCAGTATTTCGCCGTTGAGGGTGCAGACAATCAGGTTTTCTGAGCGGGCGGTGAGGGCGCGGTCGACAATCAGGATGTCGCCGTCAAGGATGCCCATGCCGCTCAGTGCGCTGCCTGCCATACGGGCAAAATAAGTGCTGCTGCGGTGGCGTATGAGCGCCTGATTTAAATCCAGGCCGACTTCGGCAAAGTCAGCGGCGGGAGAGCCGAAAGACATTGTTTTCTCCTTTAATGTTCTTATTTTGTTCTTCAATATAGCAGGCGTTATGAAGATTGCAAGAAAAATTTAATAAAGTTTGCGTTATAGTGAATGAAATTTTTGAATTTAAGGAGGAAAGATGAAGAAGATTATTCCGGAAAGGCTGAAAAAAGGCGATGAAGTGCGGATTGTGGCGCCGTCGCGCGGGCTGAAAATTATCGGTAAAGAGGTGCGTGCCTTGGCAGAGAAGCGTTTGTCGGAGCTGGGGCTGAAAGTGACTTATGCCTGCAACACAACCGATGAAAACTGGGATATGCTGGGGACTTCCGCCGTTAAAGACCGGGTGGATGATATTACCGAGGCCTTTCTTGACCCGAAGGTGAAGGCGGTTTTTACCATTATCGGCGGGTTTAACTCCAATCAGCTTTTGCCTTATCTTGATTATGACGTGATTGCTGCGAATCCGAAGATTTTGTGCGGCTTTTCAGATATTACCGCTTTACTTGATGCTATTTATGCCAAGACCGGGCTGGTGACTTTCATGGGACCGCATCTCAGTTCGCTCGGTATGCTCAAAGGGTGTGATTACACGTTGGAAAATATGGCGAAAATGCTTATGATTAGTGGTGAAAATACAGTCGAACCATCGGCAGCGTGGAGCGATGATTTATGGTTTTTGGATCAGGAAAAACGCGAATTTATCAAGAATGACGGTTATTGGGAGTTATCCGGCGGAACGGCAGAGGGGACGCTGCTCGGCGGTAATCTCGGCACGTTTAATCTGTTGCTCGGCACATCTTACCGGCCGGCTTTTGAGGCGGATACGGTGTTGATGGTTGAGGATACTTCCGGTTCCGATATTGCCGATTTTATGCGCAATTTGACGGCGTTGACTTATCAGCCTGATTTTCATAATGTCAAAGGGCTGCTTATCGGGCGTTTTCAGAAAGGTTCTGAGGTCACACGCGCGCAGCTTGAATATGTGGTTAAGGCGTTGCGGCTGGATAATATGCCTGTGATTGCCAATGTTGATTTCGGGCACAGCACGCCGCTTCTGACTCTGCCGGTCGGCGGGACGGCTAAGCTTGAAAACGGCCGGATTTTTGTGAAGGCCTGAATGTTTTTGCGGCGTGTTGCAACAAAAAAGGCAGCGTTGCAACACTTTTGTATGCAACATTTTTGAAAAAATGTGTTATATAGATTTGTATAATGGCGGAAAGGCTGTTTTCTTAGAGCAGGTTTAACGCTGTTATCTTTGGGACATATAAGTCATTTTATACTCCGGAAGCATGGTTTTAAAGGCCATGCTTTTTTATTTTTAATTAATACAGCAGCGGCATAACGGCCGCTTTTTTTATGAAAGGAAACTGTTATATGAATGATATTGTGGATTTGGCTTGGAAAAAAATAAGAGCTGAAGAATTGAAGCAGAATCTTGATGATTTGGAAGCCAAAAGACGGGCGCCGAATTATGATCCGCAGGCAACGCGCAATTTTATGGAGAGTTTATTTGAACCCGAATGGCGCAAAGAACTTGACGATATTACTGCCGAAATTAATGAAAAAGAAGGGAGAGGAAGGCAGCAAGCCGGAATGTCCGGTAATGTTTATGCGCCGGTCAGCGTTTCTCAAGAGCCCCTTACCGAAGGATATGGAGCTTCTCAGCCTGCAAGTTCTTCCGTGGGGAGATTTATGCAGAATTTTAGTGATGGCGTGACAAATCATGTTAAAGGCGAATTTGACAGAAGCGGCTTTTTCTCAAACCCGTTGAGCGATCCGTCTGCACCAGGTCGGGCTGTTGGAGCCGGGATGATGTCGGCTATGGATCCAAGAGGGCAAAATTTGGGAGCTTTTGCTGAAGGTTGGAGTGATTTTGATGCCAATGATTATTGGGATGTTGCTAAAACATCTGTGTTGGGAGCAGAGGCTGTCTTAAACGGAGCAACTGCCGGCATGTATGGCAAGGTTAACGATGCTTTGGGTGGCAATTATTCCCAACGTAAGCAAAAGTTTATTGATGAAACAGGCGGTGCAGGAAAATTTGTTATGAACGGTTTGGAGGGGACAGCTCAGGGTATAACCAGAATGCGAAAATAAATCTTGCATAATTATCTTTTATGTTATATTAGTATGTTTATTATTATCAAAACTATAAATTGAAAATGGAGATTTATATGGGACTACGGGGTATCATCAGTGGCGGAAGGTTGAATTTTATTCGTAAATGGCTGTACTGGTCTACGCCTGCGGGTATCTTTGGAGCTGTGGTGCGGCTTCTTTTTGAGCTTATGTCTTTTATGATACTTCTTGGGGTTACACCTTATATGGTGCTGTTTATGTTTGTACTTGGGTGTTTGGACTTTTTTTATTTCTTGGAAACAAGAGCGGTTTTGAAAAGGCTTAAAAATAAAGAACAAATTTTGCCTGAAGATGAAAAATCCATGTTTATGCCCAATGGCTCTCCTGCGTCAAAGAAAAATGTTAATCTTTGGCAGTTTGTGGTAATGTTTTTGGTATTTTTACTTAATCTTGCTTATGCGGCGGGTGGTATGTATATTATCTTTTTTACTCTGACTGCTTGGCACTAGCATATTAAAAATTTCCATTGTCTTTGTTTAACGATAACGGCGGTTTCGCCGTTTTTTTTTATTTTAAAAAGGAGAATATTGCAAATGATTAAATTTAAACCAGTGACAGACCGGGTGGCAATCCGTCTTGAACCGAAAGAAGAAAAGACCAAAGGCGGCATTATTGTTGCCGATACAATAGAAAAGCCGCGGACAATCGGTATTGTCGAAGGAATAGGGCCGAATGTGAAAGCCGATATTAAAATCGGCGATAAGGTTTTATTTCACTGTTTTGACGAACTGCCGACTTATGATCCGGATGTGGTGATGGTGAGGGATAGTTCGTTGCTAGGTGTCTTTTACTAAAAGTTCGTATAGCACGTCATCTAGAGCAGTTTTACGTTGGTTCGAAAAATTCACGTACTTCTATGTACGCTAAAATTTTTCTCACACCTAGAAACTACTCTATCTAACGCACTCTCCGAACTTTTAGGTGTGCCATAGGTGAAGATTTGTTTTTGGGAGCTTCTGAAACAAGTTCAGGATGGCATTTAGATAGAGTGGTGGTTGAGAGTTATGGAAATATAATCAATTATTATGTTTGGGCGGGCGGCGGAAAGCCGCTTTTTTTTATTTATAATCAAGGAGAAATTTTGAATGAAACAGGAAAAGGAAAATTTGAAGGCTTTGGCTAAAGAATGGACAGAGCGGATTTCACGGGCAGAGAAAAAATATGATGACTACTACAAGCTTGTCAAGGAAACCCGGGAAAGTTACAAGGCTAAGCAAAAGCTTGAACTCAGCGGGTTACGTACCAAGGGGGCTTTTAATATTTTTTGGTCGGGGATTGAAACGCAGAAGCCGTTTTTGTATTTTAAGCAGCCCAAGCCTTATATTGACAGGGTGAATAAAATCAGCAATCCGGCGGAATCTCTGGCTTGCAAAATTTTGGAAAAGGCTTTGGAATGGGATTTGGGACAGTTTGATTTTGATGCGGCGGCGAAATATGCGCGCAATGATTATCTGATTTCCGGCTGCGGCATCCTTTGGGAGCAGTACAAGCCGGAATTTAAGGAGGTTATCGGTGCGGACGGGCAGGCGGCAGAGGTCAAAACCGGGGAAAAAGTGGTTTCGGAATATGTCGACCCGTGTAATTTTATTGCCGATCCCGATCATGTCGGCGTGTGGGAAGATGTGGTTTGGATTGCCCGCAAACAGCAGATGAGCAAGGTGCAGGCGGTGGAAACCTTTGGCGATGAGGCACGTTTTATTCTGGCGGAAGACGAAGGGAGCGATTATAAGCCGAAGTCAATTTGTGTTTATGAAATCTGGGACAAGGAAAGCAAACGCGTTTTTTGGCTGTATAAAAATGCGGCGCGGTTTTTGCGCGTAGCGGACGATCCGCTCGGTGTGCATGGATTTTTTCCCTGTCCAAAGCCGATTTTTGCAACGCAGACTAATGACAGCATTATTCCGGTGCCGGATTATGTGATGATTAAAGCCGATTTGGAGGAATTGAGCGGCGTTATTGAGCGGATGCGCCTGACGATGAAGGCTTTGAAAGTCAGCGGTGCTTATGACAGTTCATTTTCCCGGCTGGCCAATATTCTGGACAAGGATGTTTCACTGCTGGCGGTGGCTGATTTTGACAAGCTGAAAAGTGCAGGCGGTATCAGAGGCGTTATCGATTTTATGCCGATTGAGCAGTATATCACCGCTTTGCAGGCTTTAGCGCAGCGCCGTGATGACATTATTAAAAATGTTTATGAAATTACCGGCGTGTCGGATATTATGCGCGGTAATTCCAATGCGGCGGAAACGGCGACGGCGGTAACGCGCAAGACTAATTTCGGCACGCTGCGCAATCAGGACCGTCAAAATGATATGCAGCGTTTTATCCGCGATTTGTATCGCCTGAAAGCCGAGATTATCTGCGAGCAGTTTTCAGTCGACACGCTGATGCAGTTTTTATCTCCGGCGGAAAAGCAGAATACGGTTTTGGCAGGGCAGGCGATTGAGCTTTTGAAAACCGAAAAAATGCGCGATATGGTGTTGAATGTGGAAACGGAATGTGTCTTTAATCAGCAGGAAGAAAGCGCCAAGACGCTTGAAGCCGTGCAGACTGTGACGAAGATGATCAGCGAGGCATTTCAGCTGGTTTCGGCTCAGCCCTTGTTGCTGCCGCTTTATCGGCAGATGGTGGAGGCGGTGATTGCCGGAATGCCGCGGTCGCGTCCGTTTGAGGCGGTTCTTGAAAACGTCTTTACCTCTATCGGGCAGGAACTCAGCCGTCCCAAGCAGCCGCAACAGCCGCAGCCGACACCAGCCGAACGTCTTGAGGCGGAAAAAATTCGCAAAGAATACGAAATTGAGAAAGAGAAAAATGCGCTTAAGGCTCGGGAGATTGCTATTAAGGAGCAGGCTGAGCGGGCAAAGGCTTCTTTGACGAACAAGGAGATGGATTTGCAGGCGAACCTTAAGGCTGCTGATATAGCCAAGAAGAAGGGAAGTGTTGGGACTGGGTTGGTCAAGCCTTTTTAGTGTTGGTAATTATTATGTTTTTGAGTTTAGGGAAGCTTTTTCGGGGCTTCCTTTTTTTTGTAATTTTTTATAAGGAGATAGTAAATGTCATTAAATATGAATATTGATGAGTGGAAGAAGGGTATTCCACAGAGAGAGTTGGAACAGAAGATAAGGGAATACGAGGAAGATTATCCGAAGCGAGAAAAGATGACGCCTCAGGCACGAGAGAATAATCAGACGCGTTTCTTTTTAGAAGACCGGTTCTATGAGCTGCATAAGCAGCAGTTGGCGGATATGTTGAAGAAACAAGCTGAGGAGAATGGGAAGGTCTGTTTTAGAGAAGGGTATCCGGGGATTGTTCCTAGCATGAATAGTTATTCAGATGGTTCTAATGTTGGATACACACCCCTCCCGACCTCCCCTACCTTAGGGGAGGGGGTAGACAGTGCCAATACCGGATTGGGGGCTTCGGCCTTGACGCCGGCGTCTTATGGCACGGCTGTTTCTAATGGCGGCCCGCAGGTTGCCGGCGGATATGGCAACGGTTATGTTGCGGATTATGCAGAAAATGACGGTTGGTTAGATACCATGAAAAATATTACTCGTTTGAGTAATGATATTATGCCCCCTTCACATCCTCTATCATTTTCTCATTATCCTTTAGATGCTGCTACATCATTTTTGATTATGAATGATAATAAAAAGCAAATGGAAAGAGAAAAACAGGGACGAGATTATTATTATCATCCTAAAGCAACTTGTGAGGCAGCTCAGTTAGGGGGTGTTCCTGCAGCTATGTCATTAGGCTGGGGAGTGGCTAAAGAAGGTAAGGATATGTTGTGTAAGACAACAGGATGGTGTGGTCCCAAAATGGGATTTGGAGAAGCGCTATCGGATAGTATTAAAGATATGAAAAATAATTGGAGGGGAGTAAAATTAGGCTTGTCAGACAGAGAAACACCATGTAGTATTCAAGTACGGAATAATGTATATGATCCATATAAAAGACGATAAAGTCTTTTAGAGTGGGAAGCAGTGGAAAATTAAAATACCTTAAATTTTCCACTGTATCTTGTCAGGAGAGGAAGAGTGAAACGTTTTTTTTATTGGTTTTGTGGGATTATAGCGTTGTTTGCACTTATGGTTGTTATTGGTACTGCTATGGAGACAGAGGCGTCAATGTGTGCTGATGATGGCAGAGTATGGGATGAAGAACAAAAGCGGTGTTTTTATGATTGTCCTAAGTTCGCTGAGATAGAAGGATGTATTTGGCAGGAGGGAGATATTTTGGAGAAATGCAGAGGCAGAATTGATAAATATTCAAAATGTGATTTTGTGCGATTTCAAACTGTGATATCTTACAACAGAATGTATATGCCATATGAAAGAAAATAAAATTGGGGTGGATATTGTGTTGAGGAGATTGTGATGAATTGGTACAGAGATATATCAAAAAGACATACTGAGTTGGGGTTGAAGGAAGATCCTACTATGGCTTTTCTTAAGCCATTTGCAATATTTTTGGTTGTTGGTTTTTTACTGACGTTTATTTGTTTTTTGCTAATGGCAATTATAGAATAAATTACAAGTTTCTTCCTTCAAAAAGGAAAGACTATAGGGAGATTGTAATGAAATGGTTCGACAGTACATCAGAGAAAAGTGAAATTAAACGATATTTGTCTTATTAATTATCGTTTGATGATTTTTCTTTTGTTTTGCTTGATATTTTATATTCTGCCCTTGGGATTTTTTCTGTTATGGGAGATTTTGTTCTATTAGTGAAAGGAAATGTTTTGTTAAAGGGAAAGTTCTTAAATGGGCTTTCCCTTTTTGTTGAGAGAATGTTTTTTTGGGAGGAAAAAGAATAAAAGCAGAACATTTATATTGCAAAAACTAAAATAATATTATATTTTTTAGTAGATTTCTATTTATGGGGGTGTATGCTGATGAAGGAAACTTTAACATTTGGGGCGGTATTGAAGTTTTTATTTCATGCGTATGTTATTATTTTTGCTTTTGTTCTTTTCCTTTTTTATATTCTTTTTCCAGATGCTGACAGCTTATGTTCTGATTCATCATTTTGTCCGATTGGCGGATATGTGTATCGTGATTTTGTTTGCGGGAAAAGCGTTTGGGTTACGGAAGAATATTGTCGTTATTTTGGCGGAAAGCTAGAGGATGGGTTGTGTGATGCAACTTACTCTTTGCATCATCGAAAGCGTTGCGAAGCCGCAGGCGGGAAATTTGTTAAAACACGCTGGTTTACGGGAATATGTGATTTTCGGGAAAAATGTAATGCCTGGACGAAGATTGATACAACAGATGATGTTTCAAAAAGTTTTCGCGGAACATGGCGGGAACATGGAAGTATGGCATATTTTGAGGAAAAAAATAATGATTAAAAATAATGATTTACAGGTCATTGGTTGGGGAAAAAGCTTCCTTTTGTTTTTGGGTATTGCTTGCATTTGGTTATTTTTGTTAATGCCGGTTTTTCATTTTATGGATTCAGAAGGATATGTTTGGTTTAATTATGTATTAGTAATAGTTATTTTGGGAGGACTTTTATGGGGAGGATATTTTAAAGTTAAACAAAATGTCGTTACGTTAAGACGTTACTTGGTAGTGGTTGCTCTGAGCCTTATGAAAATTTTGTATAGCGGTGTTATTGTTTGGGTGTTATTTTTCCATGTTGTACTGTTGTTGGTATGAGGTAAGGAATATGTAGCAGTGTTAATTATAGAATTATCAGGAGAGGAAGAGTGAAACGTTTTTTTTATTGGTTTTGTGGGATTATAGCGTTGTTTGCACTTATGGTTGTTATTGGTACTGCTATGGAGACAGAGGCGTCAATTTGTGCTGATACAGGTAGTGTTTGGGATGAGTATGAACAACGTTGTCGAAATGATTGTTTGACCTGGACTGAGGTTCATGGTTGTATCTATATTGATGAGGCTTATCAGAGGCTTTTTGTTGCTTGTGCAAATAAGACAGCGGATTGTGATGCAGAAGAACTGCGGAGATTGAATATTCAACTTTGTGAAAAATATCAAGTTGCGCGAAATCTGGAGTATGGTTATTGCGATTTTAAGTTTGAGAAAAAAGATTGTTTTAAGCTTCCTGGAGATTGGGAATATCCTAAAATTTGTTATGAAGAAGATTGATAAAAATTATTTTCTTGGCCGTTTGTGTTGAACAGGCGGTTTTTTTTGTATTCGGCGGGTTTGTGTCCGGGCGGATAAAATTATTATGTTTTTAAGTTTT
>OLIW01001392.1_pt1 | contig 21781 bp, 20 predicted proteins | sample 1601321 | NCBI WGS metagenome assembly OLIW01 (sample SAMEA2452114, study PRJEB22498) | human gut metagenome
CTTCAATAGGAAGCTTAGTTTATTCAATTATTAAAACACCAGAAAGACTACGAGGCTATTATGGTAAATTCTATATAATTTTGGTTGCAATTTGTCTAATTGCATCAATTAGTTTAATTATATTTTAATTTAAAAAGGGGATTTAATGAAAAAATACACATTACAAGATATTGCTGGTTATGAAACTGAAAAACAAGAAGCTAAAAAATTAATTACTATTCTTCAAAATTATGATGAATATGTAAAAGATGGTATCTTTTTACCGAAAGGTTTACTTTTAGTAGGAGAAGCTGGGGTTGGTAAAACATTGCTAGCTACGGCAATTATAAATGAATCTAATGTTAATTTAGTAACATTAAATAGTAAAGATGAAAATATTATAGAAAATATTAAATTAGCTTTTAATGAAGCTAGAAAAAGTAAGCCATCTATTTTATTTTTTGATGAGATTGATTCTTTTATTGGCGCTAGAATTGAATTTAGTGATTTACAAAGAAGAGCAATTCAAACATTGCTAACAGAAATTGATGGGTTAAATAATTCTAATGGAATTTTGCTTATTGCTACTGCTAATGATAAATCTTGTTTACCAAGATCATTACTAAGAAGTGGTAGATTAGAAAAGCAAATGACTTTAACTTTGCCAACATTTGAAGCTAGAGAAAATATTTTTGATTTATATTTGTCTAAACATGATATTTTTAATGACATATCTAGGGAAAGTCTATCTAAAAAGACTAATGGTTTTACTGGCGCGGATATTAATAACTTAATTAATGAAGTTCTTATTGATTGTAAGATTAATAAGAAAAAACCAACTATAGGTGATTTTGAAAAATACATTCCAACTATCATTTTTAAAGATGTTAAGCGGGAAAACGATAAAGAACAATTAAAATATATTGTTAGTCATGAAATAGGTCATTTTATTACCACTTATACATTAAAAAATGAAATTCCTTCAATTACAGTTGATAGATATGATACAGTTACTGGATATGTAAAAAGAGAAAATAAAAATATGAATTTTATAAAATTATCTTCTTTAGAAGATGATTTAACTATTGTTTTAGGTGGTATTGCTGGTGAAAAAGCCATTATGAATGATATGACAACTCTTTCTGATGGTGATGTTAAAAAGGCTGAAGAAATGATTAAAAATGCTATAAGTGTAGGAATGTTTGGATTTGATTGTTATTATCCTATAAATGAAAAACGTGGACCTAATATAGTTGTGTCTGATTCTAAAATATCAAAAATAGAAAATAAAATTTCTGAATATATGAATAGGGCTTTAGAAAAAGGAGTTAAAATTATTAAAGAAAATATAGATATTTATAATAAATTAAAAGATGAATTAATTAAAGAAGGTAGTTTATCTTCTGAAAAAATAAGCAAATTATTAAAAGGAGAAAGATAAGATGAGTTTAACAATAGCTTTAAAGCATAATGGTGTGGTTTATATGGGATCAGACTCTAATGTGTCAGATTTATTTAGAAAATATGATTTAACTAATCCAAATAGTTATAAAATTTTTCCTTTAAAAGGGTGTGATCATATACTTATGTCAATTGGTGGTAGTCTTATTGAACAAAATATTGCAAGATGCACTTCTTTAATTCCAGAAGCAAATGCTATGAAGGGTAATATTGATTTTGAATTTATGGTTAATGAATTTGTTCCAAATTTGTTTGATATTTATGATCAAAGACATATTCTAAAAATCAAAGAAAATCATTATAGAAGTTGTGAGTCTCAAATGATAGTGGCTTATAAAGATAAGATATTTCAAATATTTCCTGATGGAGCGGTATTAGAATTAGATGATTTTGCTGTGATTGGCGATGGAATAGATGAAGCAATAGGTAGTTTGTTATCTACGCAAAATATTGATGATCCTAAACAAAGAATTCTTTTAGCATTAAGAACTTGTTTAAAATATAAAACTGAAATATCTTATCCATTCTTAATTACTGATACTGATTCATGTCAATTTGAATTATTTAATGAATAAGGAGTTTTAATGAGTGTTATTATTGCTATAAAAGAAAATAATATAGTTTATTTAGCAGTTGATAGTCAAGTTAGTTATGGTGCTTCTAAAGCAATTTTAACTAATCCAAATAATTATAAAATTTGGAAAACTAAAGGTCTAGATCATTCGTTAATGTGTCAAGTTGGTTCTTGTAGAGATTTAGGAATAGTAAGATTAACTAATTTTATTCCAGAAACTAAAGCTTTAAAAGGAGATATTGACTTTGATTTTGTACAAGGCGAAATGATTTATAACATGTTTGATGCTTTAAAAGAAAAAGGATTTACTTTTACTGATAGTGGAGGCCCTTATATGACCTCAACATATTTATTTGCATATAAAGATAAAGTTTATGAATTATCTCAATATTTATATGTTATGGAAATTGATGATTATATTGCTCGTGGATCAGGAAGAGATAGTGCACTTGGTTCCCTTGCTTCTACAATTGGTGAGCCGGTTGAGATTAGATTAATTAAAGCAATTGTTGCTGCTAATAATGTTGATATGTATGTAGGTTATCCAATTATTATTTCTGATACTGAAACATGTCAATTTAAAGTTTATAACGAGGAGGATATTAAAAAATTATTAAATACTGATAAAATTTCAAGAACATCAAAAATTATGGCTTAAGGAGAAAATGATGACAAAACAAGAATATCAAAATAATTTAATTAGTATATTTAAATCTTTGATCGGAAGAGAAGTGTTTCATAATAGTTTTGGTTTAGGAAAAATTATAGGTGTAGAAAATAAAAAATGTATTGTTCAATATAGACGTTATGAAGAAAAGAAAGTAATGTCTATTGAAAAATTCTTTAATTATCATGAACCTTTATTAGATATAATTGATAAAATTGACGTTCTTAGATGTGAATATGAATTATCTCAAAGAAAAACAATTACAAAAAAAGAAGATGTAGTTGAAGATGAAAAAGAAGTAGATAATAAAGTTACTTTTGATGATGTAATTGGTTTAGATAATGTTAAAGAATTAATTAATCAAATGGTGGTTTATCCATTTAAATATAAGGAAATTTATAAAGTATTTAAAAGAAGTTCAGGTGGGGGAATTCTTTTGTATGGGGCTCCTGGGACTGGTAAAACAATGATAGCAAAAGCGATTGCTAATGAAATAAATGCAAAATTCTTTTCCATTCAATGTTCTGATATTGTATCTAAATGGTATGGAGAATCTGAAAAAAAGATTAAAGATTTATTTTGTGAAGCTAGAAGGTATAATCGTTCAATTATTTTCTTTGATGAATTTGATTCATTAGGAACTAATCGTGAAAATAATAATTCTAATGCTGTTAATAGAGTTGTATCTGAATTGCTAGCACAAATGGATGGTTTTGAAATAAATAAAAATACAGTATTACTTATTGCATCAACAAATAAGCCATGGAATATTGATTCAGCTCTTTTAAGATCTGGTAGATTTAATAAGAAAATTTATATTGATTTACCTAATGAGGAATCTAGATATAATCTTTTGCTTCATGAAATGAATGGATTACCTATTGATAATGTTAATTATAGGTTTATTGCCAAAAAATTAGATGGTTATAGTAGTGCAGATGTTGTTGAAGCATGTAATGTTACTAAAGATATTGCAATTAAAAAGAGTATTTTACAAAATAAAATAATTCCAATTACTCAAAATGATTTTATTGAATCATTGTCTCAAGTTAGTTCTACTATTGTAAAAAAGGAATTAGAAAAATTGAAAAATTTCTCATTGCAAGAAAAATAGATTCCAAGTATAGAAACTAAATTGATAATTATATTTTTTTGCTTGAAATAGGAACTAAATATCTTGGTATAACGATAAAAAATTTAATTATATGATAATAGAAATATAGAGGATGTTTATTAAATAAAAAAATATGAATTATAGAAAATTATTTTTAGAGGTAAGAAACAAATGAATAAAATTAAAATGACACAATCAATTATTAATTTCTTTATTAAAAAACGCGTTGAGTTTAAATTAGAAACGAACATTGAAGACGAAGGTACTAATATACAATTCAATTTTTTAGTAGATGGTATTCCGGATTTTGCAATATTTTATAATACGATGGATGATGGTTGGTGTATTGCCAGTATATATGAATTTAGAAATGCAGTTACCTTTGATGATTATAAGCATTTGAAATCAGAATTTGAAAGCGATAGAGGAATATTTCAATCGTTTATTGCTTGTGATGAAGATTTAGAAACAGGTACATTTTTTGAGTTTCATTTATATTCAAAATTTGATGATGAAGAGTTTAATGAAGATAAATTGGATGAAATATTTACTTATATGTTTAATAAAACTAAGTTTAGTAAGAAATTAAATTTATTAGTTAGTGAGGAAGCATAGTTATGTTTAAAATTATAGGAAGAATTTTTAATTTTTTATTAGCATTAGCCTTAGGATATGCAATTTGTTATTTTGGGTGGTTACCAATTATTATTGATTGGTTTAAAAATTTTATAAAATAAAAGGGGATAATATGTTTAGTTTTAAAAAAAGAAGACTAGAAAAAGAAAGAATTAAACAAGAAAAATTGCTGCAAGAGCAAAAAGAAAAAGAAATTCAAGCAAAGATTAATATTAAAAGAACTTTATCTAGTATGAAAAGTCAATCACAAAAACTAGATAATTTTAAAAAAGATTATATAGATAAAGCTAAAAAAGCAACATTAGTAGGTGATTTACAAACCTATAAGTTAGCAAAATCTGGTTTAAAAATATGTCTAAGTAAGCAAAAAGTTATTGATGCAATGATTGCTAATTTTGAAATATCAATGCAATTAAATGATATGAATAAAATTATTGGTGATTTTGTAGGAGGAATGAATACAATTTCTGAGCAAATGAAAGATATTACATCAAGTATTGATATGGTAAAGGCACAAACTGCATATGAAAAGGCAATTGCTAATAATGAAGGTCAATATCAAGCTTTAGATGCTTTTTTAGAAACCGCTAGTGAGTCAATCACTTCTTTTGATGGTATTGATTCATCTATTTCAGATGATGAAATTGATAAATTAATTAATAATGATGCTGTTGATTCAGAAAGTAATATTGATCAAGAAATTGATAAAAAAATAAATGATATTCAATCTAAATTACAAGTTTAAGAGGTGATCACATGAGTGAAACAAGATTTTTATATGATTCTTTCAATATTTATTATGAAAAAGGAATGAATGCGTTGAAAGAAGGTAATTATGAAGTTGCGAAAAGAAATATTTATGCTTCCGCGGAAAGTTTATTAAAACTTGCTAAATTATCAGAAGGCTCTTTAAAAGAACAAAGATTTAAAAGGGCAACTGAACTTACTGAATTAGCAAATAAAATTATTTTAAAACAAGAGACGATATCTTCTTCAAATAGTGAAAAAACTAATAGTGTTATTTTCCAAGAAGAAAAAGTGCCTTTAGAAGAAGCGTTGAAAAAATTAAATAATTTAATTGGACTTAATTCTGTTAAAAAACAAATTAATGATTGGGTTGAACAAATAAAAGTGTTTAATATGAGAAGAGAAAATGGCCTTCCCATTCCTCCAATGTCTTATCATTTGATTTTTACAGGTAATCCAGGTACAGGAAAAACTACAGTTGCAAGAATTATTGCTCAAATTTATTGTGCACTCGGTATAACTAAAACCGCCAATTTTGTTGAAACTGACCGAGCTGATTTAGTGGCTGGGTATGTGGGACAAACTGCAATTAAAACTAAAGAAGTTTTAAATAAAGCTAAAGATGGAGTTTTATTTATTGATGAAGCTTATACTTTAGCTAATAAAGGTGAAAATGATTTTGGACAAGAATCTATTGATACTTTATTAAAAGTTATGGAAGATAGTAGAGAAAATTTAGTGGTTATTGCGGCAGGATATGATAATTTAATGGAAGGATTTATTAATTCCAACCCAGGACTAAAATCTAGATTTAAAACTATTATTAAATTTGATGATTATTCACCAGAAGAATTAGTTGAAATATTTAAAAACTTTTGTAGTCAAGAAGAGTATATTCTTGATGATGAAGCCTCTAAATTAATTAAAAAGATTATTTTTAATATGTATAATAATAGGAATGAAAAATTTGGAAATGGTAGAGAAATAAGAAATTTATTTGAAAATATTGTTACTTTACAATCTCGTAGAGTTTCATCAATTGCAAATCCTACTAGAAAAGATTTAATGACTATAACATATAAAGATTTACCAATTGCAAAAGAAAATAAACTTCCAGAAATAAAATTAATTAAGACTAAAGAAAAAACACCAGAAGATGAAATATTGAATGGTACAGCTTCAAATGCAGAATCAGAATATAAATTTGAATGGGATAGTTTGCCTGATATTACTTTTAATGATGTAGCGGGGTTAGAAGAAGTAAAAGAAGAAGTACAAATTAAAGTTTTATTACCTCTTGAAAATCCTCAAGCTTTTGAAGGGTATCAAAAGAAAAATGGTGGTGGATTGCTACTTTTTGGGCCTCCTGGTACAGGTAAAACAATGATTGCAGCGGCTATTGCAAATGAGATAGGAGCAAAATTTTGTTCTGTTAAACCATCAGATTTATTACATCAGGGAGCTGGTAATACAGAAAAGGCAGTTAGATCATTATTTGCTCAAGCAAGAAAATTTCCTTGTGCAGTTATTTATTTTGATGAAATGGATTCTATTGCTCAAAAAGATACAAGGAGTACTTACGCTAAGCAATTACGAAGTGAACTTTTAGCGCAACTTCAAGGTATTGAAGCGTATTCAAAAGATTCAGGCAATATTCTTTATTTAATTGCAGCGACTAATAAACCTTGGGATATTGATTCAGCATTTATTAGACCAGGAAGATTTGGAACTAGAATTTATGTAGGGCTTCCTGATGATAATGCTAGAAGATATATGATTGAAAAAATATTTAATAAAATTAAAGAAAAAGGTATTGTTACACTGAATGATGATATAGATATTGATTTAATTGTTGAAGAAACAAAAGGCTTTAATGGATCTGATATGACTAATTTATTAGACAAGATTGAAGAGATATCTATTATTCGTAATTCTATTACACAATTGAAATATATTTGTATGGATGATGTTAATAAATCATTAAGTGAAATTCATTCATCAGTTCAAATAGAAGATATTGAAAAACTTACAAAATGGAAAGAAAAAAATAATTAATTTTATAAATGGAGGTGATAATTAATGACTCAAAAGAGTCCATATTTAGATGAAAACATAATTTTTAAAGAAACATTTTCAAATATTAAATATAATACAAAAATTAATCAAAATATTGGTTATGATATTATCATTTATTCAAATGGAAAATTTAGGCAATTATATAAAATTGAAAACGATATATTGAATAGAAACTATTCATTATTTTCAAAATTTAAAATAGATCATAATACGTATTATGTTTATTATGTAAGTAAAAATTATCATGAAGGAGAATGGAAAAATAATATTGTTTATTCTTGTTATGAAAACATTATTATCAATGCTAAATATTCTTTTATTATAAATGATACAAGAAAAATAATGAAAATATTACCTTCTTATATGGATAAAATAAAAAAATCATTTCTTATACAAAAAATTAATTTTAAAATAAATACTTTTATAAGTGATTTAATTTCTAAAAGCTTAAATAAAAATGGATTTATTAAAACTCAAGAAAATATTTATTCTCTAGCTTTAGAAGCTTTAAATGTGATAAATGAAAAGATTTTATTTAATATTGGAATAAGATTAGAAGATTTAAATTTATTTTTGAGTAAAGAAAACTATGCTAAATATAATGAAAATTAATAAATGGAGAAGTATTTAATGATAACAATTTTTAAAAATAGAAAGCAAATTAAAGAGAAACTTCACTTAATTGAAAAAATTTCTTTAATAAAAAATAAAATAAACGATAGAGATTTAGTTCATATAAAAAATCAAATGGATAATTTAATAAATCTTATAGATGATAAGCATTTAAATTTAAATGATTCAACAATATTAGAAATTGATGAATGTTTAGACTTGATAAATTGTTATTTATCAAAAAATTATGAAGTTTTTTTAGAAAGTAAATGCCAAGAAATAAAAATTCTTTTAAGCGGAATGAATCGTCAATCATTTGAAAAACAATCAAAATTACTTGAGGATAAAGTTTATATAATGCTAGGACAACAAAATGATATTACTAATCAGATTAATGAGATTAATATTAAATTAAATGATTCTTTAGGTAAAAATAAAAATTTATGGATAATGTTAAATGCTCAAAAGAAGATGCTTTTAAAAAAATTAGAAATAAATACCAATAATTATACAGCATTATTAAATGTACAAAATAATTTATTATTGAACAGTGAAATTAAAAGCGCTAAAAACCAATCAGATGATATTTTAAAACAATCTTTATCAATAGACACAACTGATTTTAAATCAAATATTGATAGTATTTATGAAACAAATACCGGTGTATTTGACGCAACAAATAAATTAAATGAATCTTTTGTGAATAATTTTAATTCTACAAATGATGATTATGAATATGAAAAAGCATTAGAAGAAAAAATGATTAATAATCAAGTGAATAAAATAATAAATAAGAAAAATGATAAAAATATGTAGTTAACTTTTGCATATAGTTAGTATGCATTTGTTCATGATATAATAAAAAATATTAATAAGAAGGAATTATATATGGATGATAGAATGTACAATTTAGCAAGAAATGAACATGATAAAGAAAATTATAAAAAATCTTTTGATTTATATACTGAAGGATTAGAAAATGGTGATATAAGATGTGCATATGGAATTGCTTTATTTTATTTTTATGGATATTATGTTGAAGAAAATAAAAATAAAGCAAATGATATTTTTAATACATATATTCCTAAAATAAAAGTTTTAGCAGAACAAAATGATATGATTTCTTGTTGTATAATTGGATATTGCTATTATAATGGTTTTTATTTAGAAAAAAATGCAGAAAAAGCAATATCATTTTTTAGAAAATCGGCTGATCTTGGTTATGTTTTAGCACAATATAATTTAGGTATTCGTTATTATAATGGTGAAGGTGTAAATAAAGATTTACAAGAAGCTTTTGAGTGGTTTAAGAAATCATCAGAACAAGGAAATGCTAGTGCACAATATAATTTAGGTTTTTGCTATTATAATGGCGAAGGTACAAATAAAGATTTGCAAGAAGCCTTTGAGTGGTATAAAAAATCAGCAGAGCAAGGAAATGCAAGCGCACAATATAGTTTAGGTTTTTGCTATTATAATGGCGAAGGTACAAATAAAGATTTACAAAAAGCCTTTGAGTGGTTTAAAAAATCATCAGAACAAGGAGATACAATAGCACAATATAATTTAGGTTTTTGCTATTATAATGGCGAAGGTACAAATAAAGATTTGCAAGAAGCCTTTGAGTGGTATAAAAAATCAGCAGAGCAAGGAAATGCAAGCGCACAATATAGTTTAGGTTTTTGCTATTATAATGGCGAAGGTACAAATAAAGATTTACAAAAAGCCTTTGAGTGGTTTAAAAAATCAGCAGAACAAGGGTATGCAGTGGCTCAATATAATTTAGGTATTTGTTATAAATATGGAGAAGGCGTAATTAAAAGCGTAGATGAAGCAATGCTTTGGTTAAAAAAAGGATTTTATAACAAACAACCATATTTTGATTGTGCTGGTTCAATTGGTCTAATATATGAAACAGGAGTATATGTAACACAATCATATAAAAATGCTTTTGAATGGTATAAAAAAGGAGCAGATAATGGAAGCTTAATATGCCAAACAAATTTAGGTGAATATTATTTTGTTGGTAAAGGAGTAAAACAAAATTTTGAAAAAGCATGGTTTTGGTACAATAAAGCTTTAAATGGTTATGAAAAAAATGCAAAAGAAGACGATCTATTTTCAATGGAAAAAGTTGCAATATTTTATAAAAATGGATATGGCTGTGAAATAAATATAGAAAAAGCAAATTATTGGTATAAAAAATATGCTGAAAAAGTTATGTCTTTTGCGGAAAATTGTAATGTAAAAATGCAAAAAGAATTAGGTGATTTATATAGAGATGGAAATGGAGTAGAACAATCATATCAAAAAGCAGAATATTGGTACAATAAAGCTTCAAAACAAGGTGATATTTCATCAAAAAAAGAATTAGCAATTATTTATAAATATGGATTAACTGGGCGTATAGACATACAAAAAGCATTTAGTTTAATGGAAGAAGCAGAAGATTATTGTGGTATTGGAAAAATTTATAGTTATGGCTATGGAGTTGAAACTGATATAGATAAGGCAAAGAGTTGGTATGAAAAAGCAAAAAAAAGAGGTACATTTGATGATTGTCTAGAAACTGCTCTATTTTATATTCATAATAATATTGATAATGTTATTGAAAATATAGAAAGTAATTCTTTTTTACAAAGAATCATAAACAACACCAATCTTGCATCATCTATCTATTTGGAACTTGGATTTTATTATTTAAACAACCAAAATAATAAAAATATACAAAAATCAAATGATTTTTTTCGTAAATCGTATTTGATAGCAAAAAAAAATGGAGAAAATCTTTCTTATTATTATTTTTATGGTCATGGAACAAAAAAAGATTATAAAAAAACATTAAATTTATGTTTAAAAAAAACAGATGATGGATTTTATCAAAGTATGATTGGTGATTTATATTATTATGGATTAGGTGTTAAACGCGACTATAGTGAATCAAAAAAATGGTATGAAAAATCCGCTAATAAAGGCGATGTTAATGCACGTATATCATTAGGAAAATTATACTTTTTAGGTGAAGGTTGTGAAGTAAATTATTCTAAAGCTATACAATATTTCGAACTTGCAAAAACGTTTGATTTATATGGGGAAGCATTTTATTATCTTGGAAATTGCTATTATCATGGATTAGGTGTTAAATCTGATTGGCACAAAGCAAAAGAATATTATGAAAAAGCTATATCACGTAATTATAATTGTGAGTATGCACTAGAAATGGTGAAAATAGATTTAGGTGAATTTAGAAAGTTAACCAAAATGGAACAATATGCAAAAGAGTTGATAAATAATAAACTTGTTGGAGAAGATTTAAAGAAAAGAATATCACAAGATTTAAAAATTGATTTTGGAGATACTTGGAATTATTTAAAATCAAATGCACAAATTAATTTAATAACAGGAATGATTATTTATGTTACATTTATATCGATGGGAGAAGAATTTTGTGCACAGCTTGATTTTTCTGCAATTATTGTTAATTTTGCCAAAGCGTTGGAAATGGAACTAGCTGAATATTTTTATAAAGGATATATAATATATTTAAAAAAGAAAAAAATTTCTCCTTCTGTTTTCCCTGAAGATGCTTGTTTTATAGTTGTAAATAAAGAAAATGGAGAAGAAATAAGTCGTAAATATCAAAATGAAAATGAAATTAAAAACTTTAAATTAGGTGGATTAAAATATATTATTGATGATAAATTTGAATCTATCCCTTCTTTAGAAATTGAAAGTGAAACTAATTATTTATCGAAAGGAAGATCAGAAACTTATAGGAAATTTAAAAATTTTAAAGGTGAATATGGCTTACGAACTATAGATAAACATATGGAAAATTATGCAAATGATTTATTTTCACAAGAAGCTTTTGGCTATGATAGTAAAGAAAATAGAAAAAAGGATATTGTTAATTATTTAATTGATTTATCTAATGCAGTTGGAGAAATTGCTTATCAATATCGTAATCCAGCAGCGCATGGTGATATTTTGGGAATAAAAAAAGCATCTGCCTGTGGAGATTATCTTATTAAAGTTAGAAAGCTTATTTATGGATTTTTAAGTAAGATTAAAGATAAATACAAAGATGGTTATAAGTAGATAATATTAAAATATATAAAAATTTAGCGGAGATAATGTAAAAAATAGGTGTATTAATAAAGTTTTATTTAAAAAAATTAATAAAGATTTGGTAAAAATTGATTATAGTTTTAATCAACTTTCAATTATTAATTTGCTATTTTTTTATAAAAATAAAAGAACATAAAAATTTTGCCTTCATTAAAAATTAAATAAAAAAATCAAAAATAATATATATTTAATTATTAAGTTATCTTTATATAATTTTAATTAAAACGTTAATTTGAATATTAATATTTATATAGCATACTAATGAATGAGAAAGGAATTCAAATGCATGAATAAAGAAAATTATCATTTATCAAAATACATTGTTTCAGCAAAAGTAGATGATGACAATTATATTTGTTTATCATCTATGTCTTGCTCTTTAATTAAATTGGAAAAAGAAAAATATTTTGGTTTACTGAATATGAATCTTTCACTATTTACGGACGAAGAAATAAAAAAAATGATAAAAATGGGTTTTATTACTTGTCATGATGAATTTGCTGAATTGTCCAATTTAAGAAAAAGTGTTGTAGATAAAATATCTGAAGAATCGCTAGGATTATCAATACTAACTACGTCACTTTGTAATGCTAGATGTTACTATTGTTATGAAAAAGGTATTCATGGATTAACAATGAGTATAAAAGAAGCTGATAAAGTCATTGAGTTTATAATAAAAAATTATCACAATAAGCCAGTCCATATAACATGGTTTGGAGGTGAACCATTACTAAATTATTCTATTATTGATTATATTTGTCAAAAATTAAGAGATTTTAATATACCATTTCATTCAAGCATAATATCAAATGGATACTTGTTTGATAAAATAAAAAAAGAGCAGTTTTTAAAATGGAATTTACTTAAAGCACAAATAACAATAGATGGTATCGATAATGAGTATAATAGAATTAAAAACTACATATATAAAGAAAATGCTTTTGAAAAAGTTATGAGCAATATTTCTTATTTAATTGAAAATAAAATAAATGTTGCTATTAGAATTAATTATGATCCAAAAGAAATTAATAACGCTATTAATGTTATTGAATACATTTATAAGAAATTTGGAAGAAATAAATATATAAATGTGTATTGCTTTAATATTATATCAGAAAATGTGACTAATGTTAATGAATATAAGGAAAGAAAAGATAATCCATATTTATTAGTAATGCAAAAGCTGTTTGATTATGGATATTTAAAATCTTTGCAATCAATTGGATTTAGAAATAATCGAACTTATTGCGGTGTATTTCATAATTTTTATGTAATTAATCCAGATGGTACTTTATTTAAGTGTGAACATTCTTGTTCAAAAGAAAATGAAAAAATTGGAATTATTGGAAAAGAAAATATTAACAAAAAAGAAATGGAATACTGGTTAGATACAAATTATCTAATGGATGAATGCAAAAATTGTAAAATATTACCTTGTTGTCAAGGAGGTTGTAAATCTATGCTGAACCAATATGGACCAAATGTTGCTTGTTCTCCTTTAAAAAAATATGCAGAAGATTTATTATTAATGTACTACAATTCGAAAATGTAAAATGAGGAGGTGAGACTATGGAAATTTTGATTGAAAGAACAACATTATTTGATGAAGATATGGTATCTTTACCATGTGATGAAGAAGGATGTTCATCTTATTGTGGATTTGTTTGTTGTGATGAAAGTAGTTGTGTTAGCGATGATTCTGGCTGTCATTGGTTTTAAAATTAACTAATAATCGATTATTAATTATTCATATAATGATTTATATTTCAAAGAATTGTTTTTATTTTGATGCTAGGTTTATAAAAAATGTTGAGGGAATAAAATTAATATGCAAAAACTTAATAATATTGATTGTAGATTTGCTAATGATGAGTATTTAATGAATAATATAACTGAAATTGAAAAGAAACAATTTTTAGAAATCAAAAATTTCGATTCAAAAAAGGTAGAACAACATGAATTCTATAAAGTAATTATTGGAATTTCAAAATATAAAAATGAAATAGAAAATTTAAATATATATGATGAAAAAACTATTTACGATCAATTAACTAATGGTAATGTTGCTTTTTTTACTCAAAGTAGGTTTTTTACCTCATCAGTAGTTAATATTATGAATTTATTAACATGCTCTCCTAATTTTTCGTATAAGCTTTTGGATTATTTTGGCAAAAGAAATAAAAATAATCTATTAGTCGAATATTTGTTTTCAAAGGGGTTTATTTTTGTAAATTTGGATGATTTGGACCAAAATAACATCCAATACATTGTTAGCAAAGCCTCTTGTATTCTTATTTGTGGATATAAAAAAACTTATAAAGAACATGGATTAGAAGGTAAATATAATAGTCTAATTAGTAATATTAAAAATAAAGAAATTCCTGCTATATCAATTAAGCATCCTTCTAGTAAAAATAGTTATAATGGTGATTTTGTTGATGCATGGATTTTTCATGATGATAATTCAGTCGCTTTAAAACAAATAAAAGATGTTCCAAAATTATCTATTGTTAATTTTATTTTAAAATAATTTTAATTCTTAATATCATCAATAAAAAAATTTGGATGCAGAATATTTTATCAAATATGGTAAATAAACATTCTTGAAGGTTACTTTTCATATGATAAAAACCAAGATGAATAATAATCTTTTTGGCTTTTCTTACCTAATTTATAATAACTTAGTTTCTTCCATCAGTTGAATCTCATCTACTGTTGTTCTTTGATTTAGTGGTACTGATTCTTCAAATACATTAATGACCTTTTTTATTATGAATCTTCTTTCATGTTCTGATAGATTTTTATAAATATCATTTTTATTGAAGAAATCATATACATTTGAATTTGGATTATTTTTTTTAAACTTATGAGCAAGATTAATAAATTTACTTAAATTATTATTCAATTTGAGCACCATCTCTTTCAATAAAATCATAGCATAATCAATATTTCTTTCCATATTTCTATTGAAATTGAGAGTGTTAGATTAAATCGATCAGTTTTGTCAATATCTCTTATTATAATGGATAGATTGATTATATTTAATATGATTGGTCTAATGTTTCATTTGATATTCTTCCGCTTGGGTGAGAAACATGGGTAGGTATTGGCCCTGTCCAATTTTTAATTATTTTTATTGCTTTATTAACTACATCATAAGCGATGGAACCGAAACAAGTTATTTTTAAATACTTATTTTTTGATAATAATTGACTCATATTAACAGCACATTGATTGATACTTTTGACTTTAGGTTTTTTATCTCTTCTATTAGATGATAGTTTCCCTGGAAAACAGCAAACTGCTTCTGCAATATCATAATCCTTTCGTGAAACATTTTTTCTAGAAAATGATTTTCTCATTCTTGCGGCACATGAATGAGGAGATATCGAATCTATTGGTATTCTTTTTCCACTTGTTGTTAAGTTTGTGCCCATCCATTCATCGTATCCGGGGGATTGGAAAACTAGAAGATGGTTTGATTTATTGTTCTCGTATTTCAAATTAATTGCTGGATTTTGAGCATAAGGACAATTATTACATACAAAAGCCATGTTATTCACCTTTCATTTTTAGATAATAATTTTTTAGATGGATACATTTTACCATTTTTTTAATTCAATTAATAATAATTTTTTTACATTTAATAAATTGTTATAATCTAATGAAGTGTTAAAAACATTATTATCGAATAATTTACTTTTTAATAATTCTGTTCTTATATCATAATCTGAATATAAATTCTTAATATTTATAATGCCATTTTCTTTATGAGTAATAAAAATATTATCTCTTCTATCTAGATAATCAAGTATTTCAATATAATGAGTACTAAAAATTAATTTTGCTCCTTTAGAATTAATTTTTTCATCATTAAATAAAAATAATAGGTTATAAACAAGATTTTTTTGAAAGCAATTTTCAATTTCATCAACGATTATTGTTTTACCATTTTTTAAAGCATTAATGCATCTAATATATAATTCAACACCTCTAAAGGTTCCTGATGATAATATTGATACTAAATTAGCATTTGTCATAATTTCTTCATCTTCATTAAATCTTTTAAATCTAACAAAATTAGAATTATCATACACAATGTATTCAATACTATCATCTAATAATCTAATAATCGAAGAAACTAATTCTTTACTGCAACTATTTAAACTTGAAAAAAAGGTATTTCTTAAAACTGTTTCATTAAGATTTGAAATATTATTATTATTACTAAAATCATCTATATTTACATACTCTGAAGTGATTTTTTTTAAGGCTGAAGTATCATCTAATGATGAATTGAATAATTCATTTAAGTTTTCTCCTTCTAAACTTAAAAGATCTAAATTTTTAATACCTTTTGTTTTGTTGTAAGATAATCTTTTTAAACTTATTTCAGTAATAGGAGAATATTTATTGTCTGGTGAAATTTTTTCTTCATCGATTTTGTTGAATATAGTGTTGTATTCATATAAATAATCGTTTAAATAGAAAACTATATTTAAATTAATTGTATTTTTTTTGAATTCTCTTGGGATATATTCCCATCTACCTGTTTGTAAGAAAAGGAGTGTTTTTAAAATTAATAATAGAACTGTAGATTTGCCAGATGAGTTACTACCAACAAAGGCAAGAGCCCTAAATACATATAAACTTTTGTTGATTTCTTTGATTTCTTTTGCTTTATCTTCTTGATAAACACGTGTTTTCGCGGTTAAATCAAGTTCAAAATTATCCTCTAATAATTTAAATCCTGTGACTTTAATTTTTAATAACTCTAACATAAATTTTTCTTCATGAATATATAAAATTATATAATTAATATATCGTTTTGTCAAATGTTCAAACATTTTTTTTGTTTTAACGATATATTTGTTATAGTTATTTTCAATATAAATTATTCTTTTTTTTAATTTAATGATCCTTAAAGTGTAATTTTTATAAAATTAATATACTTTACATATTATATACTTTAAAGTATAATACTTATGAGTATAAAGGAGCTTTATTATGTTTTATGGAAGAAAACAAGAATTAGACATATTAGAAAAAGAATATTTAAAACAAAATTCTTTGTGTTCGATATATGGAACAAGAAGAATTGGTAAAACATCATTAATTAATCAATTTATTAAAAATAAAAAAAGTATAATGTTTCAAGCAAAAGAAGTATCTAATAAAGATAATTTAAAATCATTTTCTTATAAAATATTAGATAGCTTTAAAAAAGATGATGAATATGTTTATTCATCTTGGGAAAAAGCTTTTGATGCTGCGATATCATTTTTTGGCAATGAAAAAGGTGTTATTGTTATCGATGAATATCCATATTTAGTTAAATCTTATTGGGGTATTACTTCAATAATACAAGATGTATTTGATAATAAAATAAAAAATAGCAATATAATGCTTATTTTATCTGGATCTAATCTTTCTTTTATGGAGCATGAATTAAATGATAAACAATCTCCATTGTATAAAAGAACTACTTTAAAAATGAAAATAAATAAATTATCATTTGATGATGCAACTTTATTTTTAAACAATTATAGTGATGAAGATAAAATGAAATTTTTATGTATGTTTGGAGAATATCCTTATTATTTATCAAAAATAGATAATAATCTTTCTTTTGAAGACAATATTAAAAATTTATTGTTTAATGAAAATTCGGTGTTATTAGATGTTCCTAAATTAGTTTTATCAAATTCATCAAGAGAGCAAAGTTTTTATAATTCAATATTACTTGCTCTAGCAGGAAAGAAAAAAGGTTTAACTGAAATTAGTGATTTAATGAATGAAGAAGTCACTAAAGTAAATAAATATATTAAAACTTTAATTGATGCAGAAATAGTTGTAAAAAAAGAAATGTTTAATTCTAAAAGGCAAACATATTATTATATATTAGATCCAGTATTAAGATTTTATTATAAATATTTACTCAAAAATATAGAAAAGATAGAAGCTGGATATGGTTTAATGCTATATGATAGATTAAAAAATGATATTGACCAATTCATTTCATATTCATTTGAAGATGTTTCTATTTCTTATATGGAATATTTAGGTAAAAAAGGAAGATTAAATGGAATTTATTATCCAATAGAGAACCTAATAATAGAAAAATCTGAACTAGGTAGATCAATAGAAATTGATGGAATAGCAAAGGACAATGATTCTCTTTTAGTGATAGAATGCAAATATACAAATAAAAAAAGAACAATTGATGATTTTAATAAAATGATTGAAAATACATCGATAAAAATGTTCTCTAGTATAAAGCATACTGAATATTTTATCATATCAAAAAATGGTTTTGATGACTCATTAATGAATTTAAAGAAAGATAATTTACATTTAATTTCATTAAAAGAAATGTTCCAATTATAGTTATATAATAGAGTTTCAATTGATATAAGTGCTATCGATAACAAATTTGTTGATTAATTTTAAATTTCTATTTTTTTCAATCAATGCTTTATGAATCATTTGTAAGGATATTCATTATTTTTACTTTTTAATAGCCACTAATGGTTTATGAAATATTGGCTATATAAAAAATTTAAGTTTTGTAATAAGTATTATATTTCCCAAAAAATAAAAAAATTCAATTTTGGGAAATAGAAATTTTATAAGAATATTTTATTGTGCATAAATAAAGATTAATGCATATACTTGTGCGTAAGCATTAGCTTAATTATCTTTAAATTAAGATAGAAATTTATCTCAAATATTTGATGAAACTTGATAAGCAACTAAAATAAGATCGAATTCAAATGTTACAAGGCTTCATTCAAAAAATGGAGTTTATTTAATACTATAAATGAATTATATACTTTAGAGTATAATACTTATGAGTATATAAAATAACTTTCGCAGTTTTATTGTTAATAATTATTAAAAATAGATAAATTTGATGGTTTTATATATGAAAAATAAAATTTTTAATAAAAAATAATTAGAAGAAAATGTAGCCAATTTTTATTAATTAATAAAACTATAAGCCAATAATATCTATTGGACAATAATATACTTTATCATTAATTTGAAATACTTTATTCGAAGAATCAATAACTAATCCTATAAATTTAGATTTATTATAAACGTAATAAAAAATAATCGACTATTTATACATTCAAATGTTGTTTTGGTCGATAAATTTAATTTATTTACCAAGAGTGCCGATTGGAACAATTAAAACACCATCTGCTCTTTTATATGCTAAGTTTCCTGTCGCAGTAATAACCATTAAAAATGATGGGGCTTTCATTTTATCTATATTTATAATGCTTTTTTTAGAAAGTTAACGCCATGTTAACCAATAGTAATGGATGATTTGGCTTAACTTTAGTGGATGATTTGGCAAAAAATGCATTAATAAAAATTTGTAGTGGATAACTATTTCTACTTTTTAAAAATTTAAATGAAAATGAAATATTTCTCAATTGTGCATTTGATAAATATCTCCTCATTGAATTTTTTTCCGTTCCGAACAAAAATTTTCATTAATATATTCGATCACTTGATCATATGAAACAAAAGTTGATGATATTTATAATGCTATAGTATCGATGTTTGAAAATTTAACTATTAACAAAATAAAGAATATTATCAAAGAAAATTATATTGAAATAAAAGGCTCTAGAAAGATGAAATTAAATAAAAAAAGTTGCAATTAACTAGTATAAATTGCAACTCTTTTGTTAGATTAAAAAACAATAAATATAAACGCACTAATGTCGGCAATTAATAATAAAGGAATAAAAAAATTTATAATTTAGCACAATGTTATATTTGAAAATTTTCTAATCAAAACAATTTGAAAGGAATAAAACATTATTTGTTTTAATGCAAATTGGTGAATGAAGAAAATATATGTTTTAGTCTATACTCACAAGGCGAATTGATAAGGCTCCTTTCCTATATTATTTTGAAAAATGAGCCAGACTAATTAAAGTTCGTAAAAGAATGTCGAAGTCTATCACAGATATTCGACCATATATTCGGTTGGTACAAATAAATAATAAAATAAATAAGTAGGTAAAAGCAAGATATTTTCAAAAATTTGTAATTTGATTGAGAATTTTATCAATTTTTTAATTGAAATTTTCTTAAAAAATTACAAAATTTATGATTTTAAAAATATATAAAAATCTATGAAAATCAATATATTTTATATAAAAATTTACGTTGTTTAACTTTTTTTTAACGAAACCACCATGCTCATTCCAATATATAGTGTAGGGGGTGAAAAGAAAGGAGTTGCAAAATTATCTCGGAAGAAAGCGAGATCCACTACAACAACAAAAACTATTTAGGTAGAAGATTAAACGGGGTGGTACACGCCTAAATAGTTATATTCTATGAATTAATAATAGTGTTATATTAACCATCATAATTCTTTTTTATAAATTTAATATAACAACTTTTAAACTCTATTTACAAAATATGGCACTATTATTAGTTATTATGAATAAGAAAATAATGATATTCTCTTTTCTTAATAACAAAAAATAATTAAAATATAATAAATGAGGGGATAAGGTAGGTAATATGAGTTCCGATTCTAAGGGAGTGAAATAAGTATATGAAAGATAAGGAGTTAGTTAAATTCTTTTTGTCTGATGCCGATGAGTATTATGGACTAAAAGAAAAAAAGGAAGAAATTATAAAAAATAATAATGTAGATAATAATAAGAATGGTGGTTTCTTCTCTTTTCCAAGACGTAAATTCATAATTAGTTCAGTTGTATCTTGCTTATTATTAGTAGGAGCTGGGTTCGGCATCGGATATTTAATTAAGGGATTAGATAATGACAATGATTATGTTAATGATTCAATTTATTGCAAAAGCATAAAAGAATCCAAAGAGTTCTTTGAAAATAATTATTCTAAAATATATTTTGACATTATATTTTCATATAAATATAAAAGTTGTATTTTTAATATTTATATGAGTGAAAATAATCTTGAAGATTATATTTTTCAATGTTATTCATTAACAAGTACAGAAAAAATAACTGTTTCTTTTGAAAATAGTAGAACATATCAAAAATCAATATTCACAAAAGAAGTAGGTTCTTATAACCAAATTTCTATTTTAAACAATAGTAATTTTGAAATTATAGCTAATGATGTAATTTACGGAGAAGTATATGTTGATACAAATTTCGTTAAAAACATTACTATTAATTTTTAAAATGAAATTGTTATTAAAATAAGTTATTTGGAAATACTAATTTTTTTTGAAAAAAAATAACTCTTACCTTAGAAATGTTTTGTTTCTTTTTGGAATTCTATCTAGTGCTTTGATAAATAGTGAAATTGGGGTCAAACCACTAGGTAAAATTCATTACCAAAATAATTTTTTAAAGAATTTATCATTAGATGTATCTGAAAGTGAAAAAGTAACAGTAACTAATGATGAAAAAGTAAATGTAGTTATTAAATTGGATTACGAATTATTTGATTCATCGAGTTTGTTAGATGATGACAATGTTCAACAAAGTAAAAATGAGTTACTTTCACAAGGTAGAGAATATTATTCTAAGAAGAATCAAGAATTAATGAATAATATTAATACTGAAAGAATGAATGACCTTTATGTGTCTAGATATTCTCCATTCATTTCTTTTAATGTAGATAGTAAAGATTTAAATACTGTTTATGAAGAAGACCTTGAAACTTTATCAAAAAAAGCTTTTGTTGAATCAATCAATATTTATAATAATAAAAGATATAAGCAATTAATGGATGTTAACAAAGAAAAAACGGGGGTAAATTCTATTGT
>OLIW01001393.1_pt1 | contig 21772 bp, 19 predicted proteins | sample 1601321 | NCBI WGS metagenome assembly OLIW01 (sample SAMEA2452114, study PRJEB22498) | human gut metagenome
AATCCATTTGGGTAATTAATACAGATTCCTAAAAAGAAGGCTCCGGTCATTGCGATCGGAGTCTTTCTTTTTAATAAACCTATACCATATATTCTAACAGAATCTTATCCTTATATTGCTTTCTGCTATTTCAAGGTGTATCTGACTCCCCTGCCTGCACCTGTTTTTTTCAGGATTTTCTTTTCAATCAGGCTGTTCAGAGTACGTACTGCTTTACTCTTTTCCATTTCTGCTGCTTTCTCAATTTCTGATCTTGACATTTTTTCTTTTCCCTTAAGGATGTTGACCAGTATCTGTTCGGCTTCGTTCAGGTCATAGTTTTCCCTTATAACAGGAAGAATTACTTTGATAGAATTAGAAAAACACTGATACGATGGTTTTATCAGTGCGTTCCTGTAAGCATGATTGATCCTCATGATTCCGGTTCCAAATTTCTCAATATATTTCAGCCGGAAGAACACATTTCCGATAATAGGATTTCTGAGTATGGATATCTGACCATTCAGGTATTCCTCTTCGCTGATTCCGGCAGGAAGCCCTCCCGGAGAACTGATCTCAATCCTGTCCGCATACATACTGACTTTTATAGATGCCGGGATATCCCACATTCGATGGATCAGAGCATTGGCTATTGCTTCCCTGAAGGCTTTTTCCGGGATTTTGTCAATACATTTCCTTTCGGCTCCCTCTATTTTTTCATACTGATAATACTTTCGGAACATCTGAAGTGTTTTTTCCAACTGAGAAAGTATGGAAATATTTTCCAATGATTCCCTGTCCATGATCTCATCTATGGTATCACCAAAACGTATGATATCTATTCCCGTAAACTGATTATCATCAGCAAGAAGTGCAGCTGCATTATTGAATCCACTCTGATCAGAATACAGTTCAAGAGTTTTTAAAATATCTTTATTGATCTTCTCAATGCCCATTACCCGGGTAAATTCTGTTTCCAATTTAGAAAAAGTAAGCTGCTGATTGAATGAAGCGATCTCCTCAAAAGTCTGATTACAGCCCTCCAGGATCAACCGGTTATATTCCAGACGATCCACTTCAACTGTAGAAGAATCATTTCTTTTATAAGCTTTACCTTTATAGAGATAAGGCTTATACCTGCCTTCATAAACAGTAAGCACAATCGTATTCTCCTGTATCTCCAGACGGAACTCCGGCACAGGACTGAGACTGTCATTGATCTTATTCTCCAGATTCAGACATCCGTTCACTGGATCTGTTATGCCGATGACGTTCCCCTGATCATTGATTCCAAATATAATCTTTCCTTCGCCATAATTAGCATAGGCACTGATCGTTTTCAGAAACGTGTTAGATGACAGATTTTCCTTATATTCCAATGTTCTACTTTCCCTCATGATACATTTTCCTCCACATTTTCAACCCTTTGAAACCCAATATTGATTTGTAATATATAGTATAAAATCGTTCCAATCGAAATGCAACGATTTCTTTTTTCGTTTCATATAGAATGCAACGATTTATATAATCATCAAATATAATTCCGCCGATCAACAGCCAACGCAATTGTATAATTGTGAAATAATAAATATTATGCGTAAATAATACAGTTATAAATCATTTCATTTTAACTTTTATTTCTATATTGCTCTGCTCAAAACAATTTTTTTCCACAAAATCAATCTGTCCACCACCCAAAGGGGAACTATAATCATGACAAAGATTAAGAATACGAAGAAAGGCATGGCTAAGAAAACCTTAAGTATGTCTCTCGTCGTTGCAATGCTGGCAACCTCTAACGTGCCGGTTTGGGCTGCTGAGTTCAGCGATGGAAGCGACGCAGATGTTGCAATTACATCAGAAGCTCCGGTTGCAGAAGATACAGATGCCGCTGATGCAGCCGCATTCTCCGATGAGGCTACACCAGAAGTTACAGAGAATACAGATGATATTGCAGATACTGCAACAGCAGCAACAGAAAAAGCATTATATTTTGAGAAAGCTGAAATTGGTAAACCAGTTTCATTTGCAGACGACAGTGTATTAAAAAATGCTGAAGGAAAAAATGTTACTGTTTTTGATTATGAATGGTTAATCGATGGAATGCAGCCTGCTAATGCTAATGGAAGTGCAATGGATGCGAGTGCTTATTCAGGTCGGGTACGTCTTGGCGGAATAAATCCAAGTGTTGCCGACATCAAAAATGCTATTACAAAGTTTACACCACTGTCAAATCAGTTAGGTGGAAAACTTACTCTTAAAATTACAGGTGTCAAAGGAAGCGCCGAAGATTTTGAAGGTTTCACATATGAAACTCCTGCTGTAACTATTACTGCCAAAGATGTAACAAGTATTGTTACTGGAATCAGCCAGACGGGTACTTTAACTTATGATGGTACAGCAAAAACATTAACAGCAGATAATATATCTCTTGCATATGCTAATGGTTATAATGCTTCTAATACTGGTATCACAGCTTCTGATTTCAATTTCACATATGATGGTGATACTGTGAATGCTACAGAAACTGGTAAACCTGTCAAGGTTACTGCAACTGTTAATAAGCCTGGATACCAGGGTTCTCTTACGTTTGATATGACTATTGGTCAGAAAACACCTGCTGCATTTTCTGATTCTGATAAAGAATTAACAGATAAGACGAAAAATGATTTAGCTGTCAACTTAAAGAAAACTCAGTATAAATATACAGGTGCACCTATTAATTTATTAGCAAACGTAGAAGATAACTTCACCTTAAAGAGCAATATTTCCGGAAACACATTAAAGGCTAAAGCAATTACTGGTGTTAATCTGGTTGACGGTACTCTTACGAATGCTGGTGATTCTGCAAAAGTAAAAGTGTCTATTACCAAAACATATGATGACGAGTTGAATCGTAACTATGCTACAGGTGCATTTGATTCCAGCAAAGGTATTGGATATACTACAGCAGAGAAAGCTACTGTTGTTGCCCGCGATTTAAGTACATGTACAATTGATGATATCAGTATTGGACTTTTGAAATCAAAGAATATCACAAAAGCAGATATTAAGAACCTTCTTTCTATCTCAGAAGGAAAAGAAACTCTTAACAATACAACATTTATGAATAATGTGGATATTGAAGTTGATACAGATGCAATCCATAAAGGTGGAGAAGGTACTTATACAGTTGTTGTAAAACCAACAGATACTACGAAGAATGTGATTAATAGAAAGACTATTAATCTTTATGTTGCCCAGAACAACATTGCAGATGCTAAGTTAGTTACTAGAGATGGTCAGATAACTACTGGTACAGTATTAAATTCTAATACTGACTTAGGTGGAGAATGCTATCAGGGTGGTTCTGCTGTTGAAAAAACTGCCGATCAGTTAGGCACTATTGTAATTAAAGGGTCTACTGATGTTGTCCTGAAAGCTGGTACCGATTATAAGGTGATTTATGAAAACAACACTAATGTTGGTACAGCCAAAGTTTATTTACAGGGAATCAGTAGTACATTAGGTGGTAAAAAATGTATTGGTACATTTGCAATTAGCCCCGCAGTAATCAATCCAACTACAATTACTGTTCCAGAATCAGTAGCTTATGACGGTTCTAAGACAGAGGCTTCTGAATATCTGAAAAAATCCGATATCAAAGTACAGGCTGAGACATATACCTGGACTAAGAAAACTAATGGAACTTTTGAACAAGTTAAAAAATTAATTGATGTACCGGATACACTCTATAAAACTACATTTGCTGCTGATGCTCAGACTCTCAGTGGTGGTAAAATAGTTGATGGAACAAAGTTAACTACTACTGTAAATGAAGCAGACAAAATTGACACAACAAGTGATGCATATAAAAATTATGGCATCTCTGCATTAAAAAACGGTGTAGTAGCATCTAAGAATACAACAGTAGCTACTTTATCCATTGCAAACGCAGATGTAACTGTAGTTGGTGCTCCATTCGTTTATACAGGAAAAGAAATCAAACCTGATTTAGTTGTAAAAGATGGTGACCGCACACTTGTAAAGGATGTTGATTATGAAGTAGTATCTACTGTAAATGCAACAAATGCAGGAACAGCTAAGATCACAATCAAAGGTAAAGGCGATTACAGCGCAGCTAAGACAAAGACTGTAGAGTTTACCATTAATAAGGCAGATCTGTCAAAAGTGACTATTACTCCTAAGAAAACATCTGTTGCTAGTAACTTTACTTATACAGGAAAGAAACTCACACCAGCATTAACAGAATATGATGTTAAACTTGGCGATGAAACACTTACAACCAAAGACCTTGATGATATTAAAATTACATATCCAGCTAGTTCTTCTGCAAATGTAAATGCAGGAAAGGAAGCAGGCAGTGCAACACTTACAGTGAAAGATACTGCTAAGAATCCAAACTTCGAGGGAACAAATGCATTCAAATTTGATATTGAACAGGCAGTATTGAATGGAAGTGGAACCTTTACACTTTGGAAAGATGGAAAGGTTGTTGGATTTGATAAAACAGCTACATTTGAAAATGGCGTTTCATCCTTTGATCCAATATTTACAAATGATGGAACAGAGCATACTTTTGATAAGGTAACTTACAAACCAACTGATTCCAAATATAAAGAAGGCACTGATTACGAAGTTAAATACTACAACAATGTTCGTGGAAAAGTTGCTGCCATCTATGTAAATGCATTAGGTAATTACAAAAATGCAGATGCTAATAAATTTGCAGATAAGAAAACCACTTATACTGACGCAAGATTCTTTAAGATTGGTGCTATTGCTATTAAGAAATCTGATGTCAAAGTAGCAAATACTGAATATGCTGGTGGAATCGCAGTCAAACCAACAGTAACCGTTACTGTAAATGGAAAAACTCTTGTAGACGATTCTGACTATAAGATTGAAACAGTAGGCGATGCTTCTAACGTAACTGCTAAAGATAAGATCTTAAAAGCAAAATTATATGCAAAAGATGGTTATGTATTAGATACTACATCATGGGGTGCAAGCAACATTCTTAAAGATGCTAATGGTTCTTATGTAGAACTTACATGGAAAATTGTAGCAAAAGATCTTAAGAACACGACTGTAACTGTTGATAAAGATGGAAATGTAACCGTAATGAATGGTTCCGTTGTTGTTCCATCCAAAGAATATGATGTCAAATTTAGTGAAGACGGAAAGAAAGTTACTGTAACAGCTAAAGCTGACAGCAAAAATTATACTGGTTCCAAAGAAGTTGATGTTAACGCTGTTAAAGTTGGTGCTTCAGTAATCAATACTGTTAAAGTGTCTGGTAATAAAGCAACAGTAATTCTTTCTGATGAAGCAGAAGGTGCATCCGGATATGATTATGTAGTCTCCACATCTAAAGATCCTTCAGATAAGGAAGCACGTATCGATGTTGTTAAGAATCAGGTTCAGACAACAGCTTCTTTCAAATATTTACAGCAGGGAACTTACTATGCATACTGTCATGCATGGACACGTGATGAGAATGGTAAGAAAGTATTTGGTGAATGGTCTAACAGCTATGCATTCTCTGCAACAGCAATCACACCGGATACACCAGAGATTCTCAGTGTTAAGACAAAAGGTTCTACAATCACAGTAACATATAAAGAATCTGCTAACTCTACAGGATATGACGTAGTTCTCGGAAAAGGTTCCAAGAAAGAACATGGCGAGACTCGTCCATATCAGTATGGAACATACAAAAAATTAAATGTTAAACCAGGTGTATGCAAAGCTGTATTCAAGAACGTTCCTGCAGGAACATATTATGCAGGAGTACATTCCTGGAACAGAACAGCTTCTGAAAACGATAACAAAGTATTCAGTAAGTGGTCAAATCTGGAAACTGCTAAAGTTAAATAATCCATTTGGGTAATTAATACAGATTCCTAAAAAAGAAGGCTCCGGTCATTGCGACCGGAGTCTTTCTTTATATCCGCTGAGCAGTTTCTGTCTAGCAATTTCACGCACTAAATCAACACAATCTGTCATAGACGTTGCAAAAGTTGTGTGCTGTATTGATGTATCAAATATTTTTCATACTTACCATAAGAAAATAAACTTTGTCAGGGCAGGCTCCAATACGTTTGCCTTCACAATCTGTAAGATTCAAGTGACGGGAGTATGTCGCATCCAAGTGCCGTTTATCTAACTCAAAATATCAAGCCTTTTTGAAATAAGTTCCTCCATTTGCTCTTTTTGTTCTGTTGACAAGCAAGATTCTTCTATCTGTGTAAAAAGTTTTGCCTTTAATGAGCATACTTTTTTCATCATACGTTCCGCAGAATTTAATGGAATCCCACAGGATTCTGCCAGTATCCGAAATTCTTTCTTATGAATATTACGTTTTTTGCCATTTATTGTGAGTGCCAACTGTTCTTTATCTTCTGGCATGATAACATTAACAGGAAGCATATCGTATGCTTTTGATAATTGGAAATTTCTGCTGCCAGGCTCCGTTTCCTTTAGCGAAAAGTTTTTCAAATGCATATCTGAATTTCCCATAACGAAAGATCCAACAACACGCAGAAACAGCTCTGACAGGTCTAAGCCCGGTGTTGCAGAACATTTTTTTATGATTCTTCCGCATTGTTCATAAGAACCTTTATATTTATCCTGTGTCAGCCTGTAAGACAGCTGGCAGAAATCTTCCATGGCATATAGTTTGGTCTCTTTTTCTGATATTTCCCGGTCTATCCTTTTAGTAATATACGCGTATTCATCATTCATTTTTATAAGAGCATGGGGAACCGTCTGGATTCCCATAATTTCTGCGAGACGCATTGCCAGATCCTCAAATTCCGGCATATTATCAAATTCTTCCGTTTGCGGCTTCAGGATATATCCTGTCGGATAGTCCACAATTGTAAGTCTTGCATTAAGATCTGTTGATAAATGCAGGGAAAGCTTTTTCTGAACTCCCGGCACAGTAAGTCCCTCATTTACTATTTCATTTGCCAGGATTTCCAGTTGCTCTTTCGTAATATCCAAGATTGGTAATTCATCTGTCTGAAAAAATCTCTTTACACACTTTTTATGCCAGCACCATTCTTTTTCCACATTCGTTGCACTATTTGTTATTGGCTTTCCACAACACAAGCATTTCATACCTTTTCTCTCCTGATACAAACATCGCCAATGCAGTCTCTGCAGGCAGATAACAGTAATCCAAACCGGTCTTTCTGGTTGATTTTCCAGTTTCGGCTGACCACCCCCAGAAGCCATCCTTCTGGAATCATTCCGTCAAAAAAAGGAAACAATATAGTTGTTTCATAAGGCTCCTGACGTAATGGAAGTGTCAGGCTTACTGCCACTGCATCTTCTCTGTCCAGATAATCCTGGTCATAAGTAAAAATATACCCTTCTTCAGTTTCTGCAATAATTCCGGAAAAATGATTTTGAATATATACATATCCCTTTCTATATTCTGACTCCACCTGCTAATCCTCCTTTTTTCCTGGTACAGCTTCTTTCCCAAACATTGCCAGTGCCTGATTCACTTTGTCCAGACGCACAGTTTCTTTTCCCTGTTCCAATTCCCTTACAAAACGAAGTCCAAGTCCGGAACGGATTGCAAAATCTTCCTGCGTCAGCCCTGCTTTTTTTCTTTCTTTTTTTATATAATCTCCAATTGTACTCATATTAAACATATTAATCCCGTTCGGGTATAATTTCAAGTGAATTATATACAAAAATCCCGTTCGGGTATAATTTATATATTCCTATATTATATCATCCCGAACAGGTATAATACTATTTTTATGTTTTGTGCCCCGATAGAATCTAACACACAGGGAAAAGAACTATAATCAAAAAATCCAAGAATGACATGGCAAAAAGACATTAATAATTCAAATCTTTGGAGCAAGCAAAAAGCTTATTGACTTTTTACTATAATTGTGCCATAATCAAGCAAAAAGGACATATAATTATTTAAGTGCTAAATATAGCAGAAAGGACATAAATATGAGTGATATTAATAAAGATGATTTTTCACAAATCATTAAATTTAAAATCGATGCTGAGTCAGCTGACAATATTTCACAAATTTGTGATGATTTAAAAAAAACTAAATCCGATATTATGCGACAGCTTATTCCTATTGTATCATGCAAAGAATTTGAACATATGATTCCGAATGTTGCACTGGAACAATTAGAGAATTATTCAAAAAAATCCTGGGAAATTTTGCATACTCCTGGATGTGCCTTTGAAACTAAAGAGTTATCCGCGAATATGCCGGCATTTATTACCACACTTCCGCCCAGAGTATATGTTAATTATCCTACTTACAAAATACAGATTATAAACGAAGAAAATAACGAACAGACTATGTCTTATGAAAAATTCGATGAAATGTTAAAAGGCATAAAAAACATTTCTTGTGTTTATGCAACTCCCTTTAACTATATTATTGAAAACAATGTTGGGGATAGCAGACAATATCCTTTTGTGAGGGAGGTTACTTGCCTTGCAATTGATCTTGCAGATAACATTAAAGCCAAGGATGAAGTTATAAAAAAATTGAATGAAAATGGTTTTAAAACGTTGGTTTTTCCATATTATTGTATGCGTTGGGATTCGATTGAATTTTTAGATGAGAATAAAAAATATTTTAAAATAGTTAGTTGATATTTTGAAATATTTAGCTGGAGGGGTATGACCATCGAAAATGGGATGGACCGCTATGTCTGGCAGATATGCTTGAGATTCCTGAAAAAGTCCGTCCAATGGTGTCGGATTATAAAATGAATCTGCTTCAGCTGAGGGCAAGTGAGACCTGTGATTTTCAAGATCCGGAAGTTGATGCTGTGTTTGATATCAGCCGTTCTATTTATGGGGATCTGGAGGGGTCTGACCATCGAAAATAACCCGGAACGAGAGATATACATTTTGGCGAAAGGATACTTTCTCGCAAAAGTAAGGAAAGGGATTGGATATACATTAGTATTTGAATTAGCTTAGGGGGGGAGATCAATGGACGAAAAATATTTATTTATGCTAGATAAGGGAGGACTTTTGATATGTCAAAACATTGGGATTATGAAGATGATCATGATTGGGATGATGATTATGATTATGCGGGCAATGGATATGTTTATTGGTATGGCAAGTACTACCCGAAAGAAGACATAGATGCATTGTTCAAAGACTCGTCTGCTGAAGATATTCAAGAAGGGAGAGGCTCGAATGTGGGCTGGGCTTTATTGGTATTAGTAAGCATTGGCGCTGCAGGATATGGTATTTATAAAAAAATGATTCAAGGCAAAGACCTCCCCAAGAAAATAGTTAATTAGATTATATATGCGATGGAGGATTCAACGTAGATTTCTAAATGGTAAAAGGGTTGATAGTCTCCCCAAAATAAGTATGTATACGGATGCAGCGGTTAAAGCGATGGAGACTGGTGTAGCATATAGATTTAGGAAGTAACTTACGCGGGCTGGGAAGACATTGTTGTTTGAATATTAGATAAGGATGTGGGAAAGTTGTATGAGAATCAGCTAATTATTTCTGCAGTAGATGGTAACGGACAAATAATAGCATCTCAACCATATGCGGAATTTATATATGGAAAAAAGAATCTTGAAATTTTAAATTATTATACGGGACAGAAATTGTTTGATATTTTGCATGATGACTTAGGGAAAATTCGGTTTGAAGATAATAAATTTGTATTAAAATCAATTTATTTGATGTCACCATTACAAACAACGATGAATTTACTTGGAAAAATTGCAGAAGCGGTTATAGTGAGACGATGTGTTGAAAATGAAGATATAAATAAAAAATGGTTGTCAGTGGCTAGAAGGAAAAAAGCTAAAGCAAAAACTGCTGAAAGATTTATGGCAGTTGGGACGGGGTTAATAAAGACGAAGCAGCAATATCCACAGTATTATAATCCATCAGATACGCAGAGGGATATAATTTGGGTTGATGATGATGGTATGCGAGCGATGATAAAAACTTCTTCTATATCAGGTCTAGAAGCAGGATTACAAGTAAAAGTTAGCAGGAAGGGAATGGGTTACTTTTTTAATGATTTGTGTAACCTTAGATATGAGGTCCCAGTGGTGTATTTCGATATAGCACATGATTATGACAAAGTTGCGCACGAATTATTAATGAACCAGGCCTTTCAAGGCATGCCCAGTGATGAAATAATTCTTGAGAAAAATTTTGTTCGTGCAAGTGCCATAGATTATCAGGGATATGAGGAAGTGTGCTTATATGAAGAATTGGTTATGGCACTAATAAAAGGGAAAATTACCGTTGATTCATTGTTGAACCATAAAATAGTAGAAAACAGTAACACAATGAAGAATTCGATTATTTCAGCGACAATGTCTCAACTTCCCATACAGAATATAATTCTTAAGTAGTGGTGTGAATGTGTAGTTAAGAAAAAGTACACCTATGAGTGGTGTGAAATATAGTAGATTACAATTTGTGCGCGTGCCGGGTGTAGTTTTTATTGAGAATTATCGAGGGGGAGACTGTCCGAAAACTAGGATGAGTCTTCACTGAAATTAAGATTGATTCACTCACATGGGTGTTCAATATAAATAAAAAATGTACGTAACTATTCAGAAATAACTCTTGCAGTTATTTCTCTACTCTATTGTCAAAAGCTATTTCAAGGTATATCTGACTGCACCTGTTTTTTCGAGATTTTCTTTTCAATCAGGCCATTCAGAGTACAGACTACCTTATAGAGAGCCTCCGACCTGATAGATCAAAGGCTCTGATTGAAAGAATTTCCGTTTACCAGTATTTTTTCACATAATTGACAGCTTCTTCCTGTGACAGAGAAAATTCATTCATAATATTTCTGACGGTATCTGCCTCACTGATATGAAAATTCCTGCAGGTCCTTACAGTCGCACGAATGCCTTCAAGGATACCTTCCCATCTTCCTTCCTGTCTGCCTTCCTTTCTGCCTTCCTCGACACCTTCCTGCCTTAACTCTTCCAATGCATTACACATATTGATTTGCCCTCCCTTCTGCTCCGATTCCAAAGCATGGTCAATCAGCTTCTGTGATTCTGTAATGGCTCCTATCACAAGTCCAAGATCTGCCGGAATATTATGATCCCTGTAAACTTCATTAATCTTCGTATAATCCCTGGCATAGATCAGGCGGCTCACGTCAAACACCATATTTACATCCGGATCGCTGAAACACAGCTCTCCACTTGATCTTACCTGTACCAGGTTCATACGGTAATCAGATACCAGTGGTTCTATCTTTTCGGGAATCTCCAGCATATCCTTCAGGGAAAACGGACCATCCCATTCACTTTCTCCATAGTATACACACAGACTGATCACCGGATGCAGCCGGTCAGTCTTCTTAAAACCTGACAGGAATTCATCCGATGAATGGAAATCCCCGTTTTTCTTATTTACTGCTGCGATCTCATCATATTCTTTCATGTAAGAGAACGCATCTCCGACCATATGGCGCAGCGGCATCGCATAATGGATCTTTGCCTGATTTTCCAGTCCCCAGAGTACAAAATCCACACCATATGCCGTCTTCTTTACAACATCCAGGATCTTCTGTATTGTTTCTGCATGACCGTTAAATTTCAGCATGGAGGAAACATCCGTATCTGCTTCTGTAAGATCCTGCGGCTTCAGCACCTGTTCCCCGTTAAAAAATACTGCATTGAACAGATCCGCAAAATGTCTGTTGTCTCTCCAGAAGTTCTTCAGTATGGTATCCGGTTTGATCTTATTTTTTTCCGTCGTATCCAGCACCTCCTTTTTGCCTGTTTCTGTTATCAATATATCATAATTATTATTTTGTTTCCACGAAAGGAAATATAAAAATTATTAAAAATCTGAAAAATACAGCGTCCGATTGTTTAATCTATTCTCTTTTCTCATTCTGTCAGCTGTAAACGATCATATAACTATAAAAATACCGCTCTGATGCGTAAAAAAGGCAGTTATAAATAACCATTTTTTCAGAGTTGTGAATGAATTTCTAATCAGAGAATGTGCTTTTTAATCAAAAATCAACCTGTACACCACCCAAAGGGGAACTATAATCATGACAAAGATTAAAAACACAAAGAAGGGCATGGCAAAAAAGACATTAAGTATGTCACTTGTTGTTGCAATGCTTGCTACTTCTAATGTGCCGGTATGGGCTGCTGAGTTCAGCGATGGTACAGATGCTGCAACTGCTACAGAAGCGCCAGCTGCAGAAACATTTGGCGATGATACAGATATTGCTCCGGTTGTAGAAGACACAACAGATGATGTGCAGGTAGCTACAGCTGCAAGTGATTATGATTTTTCTGGTATTACGGTCAATGATAAAATGAAAAACCCAACATGGGCTTGGAAGGCTGAAGACTCCAGTTCTGTTGTTGGCACAACACCTGCAATTGGTACTTTATTTAAAACTTATACATTTACTGGAACTGGCAATTTACAGTATGCATGGGCATATAACGGTGCCTGGAATAAACCAGCGGCAAATGCAAACGTTATTAGTGGTGGGACTTTAGCAAACGTAACAGTTCCAGATACGACAGAATTACAAAAGTACGTAAATCAGACATTATCCTTAATCTTAGTTGAAGAAGGAACTACAACACCTATTGCAAACTTTTCATTTGGAACTATTCAGCCAGTAGACCTTGGCACAACAGGCGTTAGTGTATCTGCCAATGCAAACTATAACGGTGCAGAGCAGAAGCCAACTGTCACAATCGATACATCGAACGTTCCTAGTACATATACAGATATCAAAAGTTCAACAGCAGATGCTTTTGATTGGAGTTATTCTGGAAGCAATGGCTTAACAGAAGTTGGTTCCAATGTAACAGTAAGCGGAACATTAAAAACAGCTAATAAGTTATACACTGGAAGTGTCAAAGGAAACTATACAATTGGAAAGTATACAATTACTAACAGTAATCTGATTGTAAAGGTTGCTGATACCAATAAAGAAATCACATATACTGGAAATACTGCAGAAACAGTTGATAATTCTTTAGTTAATGTATATCTTCCAGATGCAAAAGATGCTACAAAAGCATCCGATATTTCTTTAAACGAATATATCAAAAAAGTAACTGTTAATGCAGGTGCCATTACTCCTGAAGGAAGAGCTGGTTTAAAAGTTACATTAGATGGAGCCAAATTAAAGAAATCTGGAAAATTTACAAATGAGGCAGATATTGAGTTAGACATAACAGCTGATAATGCTACAACTGGTGTGCTGAATACCGTAAAAATTGTTCCGATTGATTTAGCAGGCGTTACTGCTACATTAAAGAATCCTTTAAAACTAGAAGAAGTTTCCACTAAAGTTTTAACAGCGAATGATTTAGTGTTTACTAAAAATGGAAAAGAATTAGAGTTAAAACCTGCAGATGTTACTGTAACTATTACTAAAGGTACTTACGATAAGATTGGAACTTATACAGGTGCTATTGTCATTGCAGCTGCCAATGGAAATGTTAAAAATTCAACAACAGCAAATTTAGTAATTAAAAACAATACATTTGCTCCAACTGCTACATTTAAAGGCGGAGAAGCCAGTAATTATTTAACTACTGATGGAACTACTCCTACAAAAGGTTTGGATTATAACAATGGTAAAGCGGTAGAGTTTGATGCAGCAGATTTATTTAATGGCACAAATACTACACCTAAGTTAGGATGGTTTGATCCAATTGGAACTGCTGCTTCTGCTACTAAAACTGAGCAGAGTTACTATCATGTTAAATATAAAAATAACGTAAATGCTACTGGAACAGGTAAAGATAAGCTGGGTGTATTAACAGTATATGCAGTTGGCGGTGATTATGATGGATGCAGCAAAGATTTCTATTTTAAGATCAATCCATCTAAAGTTACTCCTACTGATACAGATAAAACAACTGTAACAACAGCCATAAACAAAGATATCGCTGGTGTCTCTATCAAAGAGGCAAACAATAAAGATGCTGCTGCATATGCAGATGCTATCGGTATTACTGTAAACGGAACCAATGGCGCAGCGAAAACAAAAGACACTATTATTTCCAACGCAACAAAAGATAATGACTACAAAGTAGAATATTCTTTTGTACAAGCTAATGGATCTACTGCAGGAAGCAACGTAGTTGGTGATTATGTAGCTGCTAAAATTACATTAAAGAAAGATGGTAATTTTGCTCTTCCAGAAGGAACTACTTCTACAGCTACTGGTGCAATAAGCACATATCCTAAATTAGGAAAAGAAGATACTGGCGTTAAATATGCAGTAACAGAAGCTACTGCTAAAGATAATGGTGTTATCACATTATATGTTCCAATTGTTGAAAAATCTATTTCTGATTTAGACATTTCACTGGATCAGACAAGTTATACATTTACCGGTACAACAATTGAGCCAAAAGTAAGTGTTAAATTAAATGGAAAAGCATTTGAGAAAGGCACTGATTATACTGTAAGTGTTAAAAATGGTATTAATGTAGGTACTGCGGATGTTACTGTTACATTAAAAGGAAGCACAGGTTATAAAGGAAGCAAGACTCTTTCTGCAACTATTACACCTGCTAAAATTTCCGATGTAAAATTTGCAATTAAGAAAGGTCATGAACTGACATATGATGCAACACAGAAAAAACCAAGTATTGCTCAGGATGAAGACACAACAACCACTAAAATTGACTATGTTTCTGAAAATGATGCAGCTGCACAGGTAAAATTAGGTTCTGTTGTTATCAGCCAGTTATTTGATATCACATACGGAACAAATGTTGATGCTGGAAAAGATGCCGGTACAGTTACATTAACACCAAAAGCATCTGCCGCAAAGAACTTTGATGGAAGCAGTGTAACAGCTACATTTGACATTGCCCGTCGTACTCTTACAAACAAAGAGGGCACAACAGCTGGTACTTATCCGTGGGCTGTTAAACTTGTAAATGATGATGGACTTATCATTGCCAGAACTGATGTTACGCCTTCTAATGCTCCTGCTACTACTCCAAAAAAATATACTTTAGAGGCTTCTGATACGGATATGGAGTGGACAGGAAATGATACCATATTTGCTAATGCATCTCTTGTTGATGACAATATTGATACAGTAAAAGCAACTAGTGGTGAGTCTTCCAAACCATCTATCAGAAAAATGACATTACATACAAACTTGCATATGCAAATAATGTGGAAAAAACTACAATAAAAGCTCCTGCATACGTATGTGTTGTCGGTACAGGCAATTATGGCGGAACTTATTCTATCGTAAAAGATACTAAAACAGGTGATGTAACTCCAATGCTTACAAAAACCGTAACAGAAATTAACAAGAAGAATCCTGGTACATATGAAGTACTTCTTGATAATGTATTAGAAAATTCCTGGGCAGAATTCCAGATTTCTGGACGTAGCTTTGCAGCTAAAAACGTTACTATCACAAACGCAACATATGCAGGTGGTGTAGCCGTTAAACCAGGTTCTGTTGTAAAAGATCCTAAGACAGGCACAGTCCTGACAGAAGGAAAAGACTACGAATTAGTATTTGATAAAGAAAATGTAAACGCTACAAATACACCAATCGAAGTAACTGTAAAAGGTATCGGTCAGTACAAAGGCAGCCTTGTAAACGCTAAGACAGACGGCAAGAAACTCACATTCATCATCGAGAAGAAAGCCCTCAAAGATTGCTCCGTATCTGTAGATAAGAACCTGAAACTTACAGTTATGAACGGCAACGTTCTTGAAACAAAAGAAAACTTCACTGTTAAAGACAACGGTGACGGAACAGCTACTGTATCTGTAGTTGACGGTGGAAAGAACTACACAGGTTCTGTTAACGTTGAGATCGGTGGAAGAAAAGTCGGTGCTCCGATGATCAGCAATGTGAAAGTTGTTGGCAACAAAGCAACTGTTATCCTTTCTGATGATGTAGAAGGTGCTTCCGGTTATGACTATGTAATCTCTACAGATAAAGACTGCATCACAAACAAAGATTATGTAGCTGTAAACAAGAATCAGGCTAAGACAACTACAGCATTCAAATATGTAGATAAAGGAACATACTACGCATACTGCCACGCATGGACACGTGATGCAAACGGTAAGAAAGTATTCGGCGAATGGTCCAACGGATTCCAGTTCTCCGTAACTGCAACTACACCGGATGCTCCAGTGATCACAGACGTAAAAGTAAGCGGATCTACTATTAAAGTAACTTATCGTCCGGCTGCTAACGCAACAGGATATGATGTAGTTCTTGGAACATCCTCTAAGAAAGACAACGGTGAGTTACGTCCATACAATTATGGCGCTCACAAGAAACTGAACCTCAAAGAAGGTACAGTAACAGCTACATTCAAGAAGGTACCAAAGGGAACATGGACAGTTGGAATGCACGCATTCAACAGAACATCCATTGATAACAAGAAAGTATTTAGCCCATGGTCCAATCTTGAAACAGCTAAAGTGAAATAATCCATTTGGGTAATTAATACAGATTCCTAAAACAAAGAGACCCTCGATCATACTAATCGAGGGTCTCTTTGTATAAAAATATAAATGAAAGAAGATAAAACATGAATGATAGAATTACTGTTATCTTGGGTGCAGGAGCAACAGTTGACGCAACACATGTTTCAACAGATTTCCTTACCAAAAAAGTAATCAATAATTGCCAAAAGTATACCATTAGTGATAATGATACAAAGTCTATAGTTGATGAAATATGTAGTGGATTGCAAAAAATGTCCAAACCCGATATTGTTAATTTTGAAGTTATATATCATATATTAGAATTATTACTCAATTATCATCCAGATAATAAATCTGAGCAATTATTTTCTTATTATGATATTTTTGCAAATCTTAATTCAGTATTTAAAAATATTGATATAGCAAACGTTTTTTCTTCTATTAATGCAATTATAAATACTGTCAACGATGAAATTGCAGATTATGATGTAAAATTTGACACATCAGATTACTTCAATAAGTTTTTTTCTGTATTAAGTAAGAAAAAAATTTCTTTAGATGTATTTAATTTAAATTATGATACATGGGTCGAACAATCCCTACAACATTATAATGATGGTTATGTCAATATTCCATCATCTCAAATTGTAAAAAGATTTGATATTACTGAGTATTTAAAGCAAGATGATAGACACACAGTTTCTCACCTTCATGGACAAATTCATTTTGAATATCCAGAATTTGATATAGTACAAAATAATGAATATTTCAAAAGGGAAGAAGTCTATACATTATACAAATATAACAATTACGTTGATGCAAAAAAACATAGAGAACAAAGTATACGCACTCCAGATAAAACGCAATACGGAAACGCACTTTTTACGTCTAATATTATAACTGGATTAATGAAAAATGATAAACTTCTTTGGAATCCATTTATAGCTTATCATAATAAACTTGTCAATAGTCTTCTTTCTAATCCAAATCTTATCATAATAGGGTATGGTTTTTCCGATTTATATTTAAACAGACTATTGCTACAATATCATAATAATTTTTTTGATAACAAAAAAACATTAATCATAGATTATATTGATAAAAATAAATATAATTTAGCATATAATTCACCTTTTGATTCTGCCGCCAAAACAAAATTCACCAATTATATTTTTAAAAAAGATGGATGGTACCATTATCCTAAATATGACAAAGGTGACTTTTTTCTGTCAAATGATAATGCCGTATGCATTTATAAAAATGGCTTTAGAGATACTGTTAATCATCATTTGGATGATATTTGCAATTTTTTTATAAATGACAAAGTACACAAACAGGACTCCTGTTGCTGATTTCTCAGTTTGTCACTAATCAGATTTGTTTCCCTGTCACAGATCTGCTAAATTTTGTGTCATTATCATTTTTGTGCAATCCGGCAGATTTCCTGCCGGATTATCTGTTTCATTTACAATGTTACATATGAGCTGAGTGTGCTTCAAGTGTTTTTACAATACTGATGATGTCCACCTTTGACAGCTTCGGATAGTCCTGTTCAAGGCGTTCCCTGTTCCAGAAGCAGTCCGACAGAGACGATATTTCTGTGCCGATCCCCCAGTTGGGAATACACAGATACTTTCCATATGCATGTTTTCCTACTAGCAAATGGAAAGTGCTCCCACGGGCGGTCACCTCAAACTCATTTCTGTTTATGTTTAATGGACGGATATGACCGGTCCAGTTTTTTTCATTGCTGTCCGGATCGCTGCACTGGTAATAGGATCCCATAGCTACTGGGGTCAGATCATCGAAAAAATCCGGGAAGAAAGTAATCTTTACATAAAATGATACAGAAATTTTTATAAAGCAAGAAGAAGAACAAAAATTCCCAAATAGGACTCCTATCATCATTACGATAGGGGTTCTTTTTTGTCAAAATTTATTCTATGATTGTCGAAAAGTTTCTCTGGTAAACAAACAACAAGCTCTGATAAAATATAAATACAAAATATGTGACAGGGAGGTGACATCCATAATACATCAGACAGATCTGGCACAGACGATAGACCTTGCCGCAGGACGTGCAAGATATGATGAATGTGCCAAGAAACTATTAACCTATAAGGCAGTTGCTGCCTGGATCCTCAAATCCTGTACAAAAGAATTTTCCCAATACAGCGTCAAGTTTATCTGTGAAAACTGCTTAAAGGGCAACATCGAAGTTTCCAGCCGGGCAGTGCATCAGGATCAGCCTGACCATACCGGGACACTGAATGGAAACGAAGAAAGCCCGTCTTCAGGATGATTTCGGCATTGCCATGACAGAAGAATTTGAAAGCAAGGTGCAGGATATGTGTAATCTTGGAAAAGCACTTGTTGAACAGGGTATTGAACAGGGCATTGTAAAGGGTATCGAACAAGGAATGGAACAAGGTGTAGAACAGAAAAATCTGTCCCTTGCAGAAATGATGCTCAAAGATAAGGAACCAATTGACAAGATAAAAAAATATACCGGTTTTGCCACAGATAAGCTGGAAGAGATTGCAAAATCTATGGGAATGACTCTTAGGAACATGGTAGTTGAAATGCATGCATTCAACATAACATCCGAAGACGAAAAGAAAGTCTTTATCTCTTATAATCTGTTTTACTACAGGTTGGCAGTCCTTTTGTATCCCAGGACATCCCGGCCTGTTTTATCCAGGTATTTGTTCCGAGAAGAAAGCCGTTTGACTGAGCATCCAGGATGTACCATTTACCACCAACCTTTACCTGATTCCACTGGTGGCTTGGGTTACTGGCTTTGGCATTTGCATGAACGTAACGGCAGTCTACCCCGATCGCATCACAGAGTGCTTTCATGCCTCTTGCATATCCGGAACACTGTGCTTCTCCATATACCAGTGCACCCCAGGCTGTATTTGCATAATTATACTGCCATCCCCTGTATGCATATCTACAATTGCTGCGGAGATAATTAAAAGCAGTCAGGACTTTATCATAATCTGACATTCCTTTGCGGATATAATTCAGTTTAAAGCTCTGTACAACACTTCTTACCTGCGCCAGATGGGCAGTATCCAGATATGGACCATACACACTGCCATAACTATAATCACCTTTTACAGTAGGAGATTTTAAGGTTATCTTTCTGGCTGCGCTCTTATCACTATATATGTTTTTCCCATTTACATTCTCTGTTACGCGAAGCTTCTGCAGATGAGGCATTGCAGAAATCGTATATCCGGTTACTTCGTGCACTGTTTAAAGGGGTACAGATATCTCAGTTCCTGGCAGGTGCTTATATGACAGGAATCCTGCCAATAAAAAAATATGGAACACTGTCTGCATTGACAGACTTTCGTGAATTTTCAATGCTGGAACCGGGGCTTCTGGCAGAATATGTTGGCTTTACGGAGAAAGAAGTCAGGGATTTATGCCAGACAAATTATATGGATTTTGATGGATTAAAAACAGCATTTTAGATGCTCTGGTAACTCAGTTGCCGAGTAGTTCACTATGATGCATATATAAGTCTTTCAAATGATAAATCTCATATATTTTTGTAACCGCATTGGTAAGAGATGTTTCGTGCAGTGGATAATACTGCTTATATAATTTTTCCGGTTTTACAATGTCAATTATTTCAGAAGACCAGAGCCGGTACTTCCATTGCAGAGTAATATAGCAGTCAGACATCCATTCCAGAATAAATTCATCATAAGTATTACTTATTTCTGCATTTAAATCTACAGTAATTCCCATATTTCCCATAATCTGTTTCGGAGTTTTACATAAATACAGGGGATTCCCCATATCCATATATCTACGATAATCACTTTTCATATATTTATAGATTATACCAAAACAGTCAGAACAGTTTCGAGCTATCAATTTAAATAAATATCTTCCAGATAGTTTTGCACTGTTCAGGTAACCTGAATCATATGCCGGATTATTCATAAAAATCGCCCTCCTGATGATAGAGTAAAAATCTCCCCATAGCAGTTCTCACCGTAATTCCCGGAACTTCGAATCCTTCCAGCAAAATTGCACGGTTTCTTGCAGAAAAAAATTGATTTACTTCTCTGCGAGCGTGAAAATCAGCTGTTACATCTGATTCGTCTTTGTATACCTGCCATGCATCTTTCCATTCAATCTGTTTAAATGCTTTTTGTGATTTCAAAAATATCTGATTACCAAGAGAACCTTTATAGAAAAGTTTCTTTATTTCTTCAATATTGATCTGATTTAGCAGAAAAGCTTCTATGACCTGTGTATAACTGTCATCTGCGCGATAGCCTTTGATAATATCAAAATCTGCTGTAGAAATACGGTACATTTCTACAATCCGCGAACCTGTGATTTCAGCACTCTCCAGGCTTGTTCCCCTGTTGGCAATGACCTCTGCGATCCAGGCTAAGATACCATAATCGTTCAGATCCATTATTTTCAGACCAGAAGTATTCAAAATATACCGGTTAACAAAAGAGTGTTCCGGATCACCATTTAAAACAGCCCAGCTTTTTGCACGGTCTTTATATTCAGTGGTATAAAATCCATTTCCATAATCATTATCTGTTTTTCCACCCTGATAAATTGGTTCTTTTAAAATATGATCAGAACCATGATAAACAATTACATTCTCATATGCTATATCAGAGTCCATAATATTAACATGACTTTTCACTTTATACCCTCCTTAAATTTACTTTTCAGCTGATTTTATTATAACATTGTTCTAACATCTATGTCAGTATAAAGATTTCGACACAAAGCGTTTGATTTTTACCAACAAAAATGGAAGTGGTAAAACAAGTATATTAGATATAGTAGTATATTATATTTTATCCCAATATAAATAAAGAGCCCCTGATCAGATGGATCAAAAACTCCTGCTGATGTTTTTGGTTTACCAGTATTTTTTTATATAGTTGACAGCTATAGTGGTTCAGTTGTCAAGACAAAAATTTAAGCATTTTATAATGAACTGATATATGTAACTGGGTAGGGGAGAAAATCCCCCCTTAGGCTGCATGATTATCCAGTAACAGGATTGGATAATAGCAGGATGAGTAGGGTCTCACGAGGTAAAACACTAATCTTTCTTTATATCCGCTGAGCAGTTTCCGGCTGGCAATTTTGCACACTAAATCAACATAATCTGTCATAGACGTTGTAAAAGTTGTGTGCTATATTGATTATATAAGAATAATTCTTTCGATGCACCAGACCACTGATTTGGTACAGTGCAACTTCCAAACAAAACCACCATTATTTCCAAGGAGGATTTGAAAGATGAAAAAGAAATTGTTAG
>OLIW01001406.1_pt1 | contig 21641 bp, 16 predicted proteins | sample 1601321 | NCBI WGS metagenome assembly OLIW01 (sample SAMEA2452114, study PRJEB22498) | human gut metagenome
CTACTGCAATAAAATCAACAATACTCATGGCTTAGCCCTCCTTTCCAGTGGATTCCCTTTCGGGTTTCTATGTAATCAGAGGGTCACAGTCCCTCTGGAGAAGGACTAACCGCCTACCGTTATGGTAGCACCCATATTCTGATTATAACAGTCTAAAACTGTCGATGCAATATAAAATTGGCAGAACAGAATCCGGTAACTGTAGCAGAGAATTTTTTTGAGTATGTCCGGTGCCAAAACGGTGCCAAGAAATCAGGCGAATAAAAATAAATGGTGCAAATCAGCCGTTTTTCACTGCATTTTGGAGAGAAAACCATAAAAAATATGAGATAAAACGGGATTAAAGTATCGTGAAGGTGGACGTACTGTAGTATCCGGACGTGTTGCTTCTATCATCGAGTAATCACTGATTAATATATATTGAGTACCGCAAGGTACATTGTGTCCAAACGTAATATGCCCCGGAGCCGTAAGGTTTCCGGGGTTTTTCTGTACTCTAAGAAAAGAATTGTTCGTAAACTTATCAGATTAGAAATAGCGAAACATTTATATGATGAGTGCTGATGAAGTGACACAGGAATTGAACTGCTCAAAATCTCATGCCTATAAACTGGTGAAAACCATGAATAAAAATAATCCAAAATAAGTGAAACATTAGCCCCGATTGAATCGATTGATTCTTGATTGGGGGCTTTTTTTAATTCCTCTTGATTTTTGTTAATGTTGGTAGTATTATATTTATGTAATAAAAAAAAAGCAAACGTTTGCGCAAACGTTAAACAAAACGAGGATGTTAACAAGGAGGAAGAAATGAAACTTTTCTACGAACCAGATAACGCGTATTTTGGAGATTGTATGCCATTCTATCATGACGGTACATTCTATGTGTTTCATCAGAGAGATGCGAGAAATCCACGTCCTTTTGAACCTTTTGAATGGTCTTTGGCAACGACAAAGGATTTTGTCCATTATGAAGATAAAGGAGTAGCAATTCCGAAAGAAGGAGATGATTCTCCGGAGCAATATATTTTCGCAGGAAGTGTTTTTGAAGGCAATCATAAATTTCATGCAATTTATACTGCTTATAATCGGGATTTTGCTGCACAGGGAAAAGATGCACAGGTTTTGATGAGTGCGGAAAGTGATGATCTTCTCAATTGGAAAAAGACTGGTAAGTTTGTTCTTCCTGCACCGGAAGGATATGATGGCAATGACTGGAGAGATCCATTTATCTTATGGGAGGAAGAAAGCCAACAGTATATTATGATATTGGGAGCCCGAAAATTAAAGGGAAAACAGATGAGAACCGGAAGAACTGTCTGGTTTACATCAAAAGATTTGTCGGAATGGCATTTTGAGGGCGATTTTTGGGCACCTGAAACATTCACGATGCATGAAATGCCGGATTTGTTTAGAATGGGTGACTGGTGGTATTTACTTACCACAGAATACAGTGAAAGAAGTAAAACAATCTATCGTATGAGCCGTTCTTTGAAAGGTCCCTGGATTGCTCCGGCGGATGATGCCTTCGATGGTCGGGCCTACTATGCTGCACGTTCATGTTCAGATGGAAAACATCGGTATCTTTTTGGATGGGCAGCAACAAAAACTGATAATCAGGATATGAATAGTTGGGATTGGGCAGGAACTTTTGTGTGTCATGAAATCTATCAGCGGCCGGATGGAACGCTGGGTGTAAAACTTCCGGATTCTATGCTTTCAGCTTATGAGCCGGATACAGAGGTTATGAAAGGCCCTGCTACACTTGAAACAGTAGATTCTCAGGCAAACCTTCATATTACAGAAACACCTGAAGACTTCTATAAAGTTGAGATGGATTTTCAAATTTCCGAGAATACCAGAATATTTGGAATTAGATTGTTCGAAGATCCGGAAACCGGAGATTCTTACAAGTATGAAGTTAATCTGGCAGAAAATAGAATTTATTTTGACAGAACACCAAATCAGCCGTGGTATCGCTATTTTGACAAGGGATTGGAAAGACCGATTCATTTAGAAGCAGGAAGAAAATACCATGCCAGATTGATTGTGGATGACTCTATTGCTATAATGTATATTGATGGTGTTTCGTTAATTGCCCGGATGCATGCAAAAGCCGGATGTGACTTAAGCGCATATGTAATTGATGGCTCCATCAAGATTGAAAATATTACAATAGCGAAATCATTAAGGAGTTAAAATCTATGTCTACTCGACCAGTGAATTTAAAAGATGTTGCCGCAAAAGCCGGTGTATCCATTACAACCGTCTCTCATGTAATAAATAAAACCCGATTCGTTAAGCCTGAAACAGCAGCTGCTGTAGAAAGTGCAATAAAAGAATTAAATTATGTTCATAATCTTGCAGCTAAGACACTGCGATCGAAAAAGTCCGGAATCATTGGAGTTATGATCACTGGATTTGGAAATCCATATTTCCTGGAAATTCTTCAGGGGATAGAACATATTTTGAGCGAAAAAGGGTATCAAATGATTCTTGGGAACATTGGAAGCTCTATGGAGGCGCAGGAAAAACAATTGGACATCTTTAATTCGTGGTGCGTAGACGGAATTATAACCTATGGTCAGGGATACCAAGATTTATCTCAAAAATATGATTCTCTGAATTGCCCTGTTGTCTGCATTGAATCTCCGGGAGGAGATCAGACAGATAATGTTATTATAGATGATTGTATTTTGATAAAAGAAGCGATTACGGATATGGTTCAATGCGGACATCGGAAAATCGGTTGTATTTACGGCATTTCTGATGCATACACAACAATTCAGAGGACAGACGGATATAAGGAAGGTCTTTTGGCTAATAAAATAGATGTAGACGATACCATTATCAGATGTGGAGAATCAACATTGGAGGGTGGTTATTGCGAAACAAATTGGCTTCTGGAGAATGCAGCGATTGACGCAATTTTTGTGGAAAATAATTTGATGACACTTGGATGTGTAAAAGCTTTATTTGAGCGCGGAGTTGAAATTCCTAATCAAATAGCTCTTCTGGGGTATGATGATGATGACTGGAGAGATACGGTTGTTATACCGATCAGTTCTGTACATCCTCCACGATATGAAATGGGGGAAAAAGCCACCCGACTTTTGCTGCAGAAAATAAATTATCCCAAACGAAGGCCTGTTACAATCAAACTATCTCCGGAATTGATAAAGCGAAAATCCTATTGATATAGGACAGGGTGGTTTGTTTTGCCGCAAAAGTCAGGAAGTATAAAATTAATGCCTTGACAAATCGGGAAACCGCAGTTATATTATTGAAATCTCAAGTTTGACCCTAAAATCCGTGTTATGGCCACTCAATAAGCACCAGATACCGGTTGCTTGAGTGCCGTTTTCCTTTGAAAATAAGCCATTTTCGGCCATCGATGGATTGATTTTATTTAGTGTTTATGATATAATATAGACACTAAATAAAAGGAGATCCAAGATGCCAAGAAAAGCTTCCGGTGAACCCAAAACCAAACGTGTCGAACGCCGCCAGGCCAATGGCGATATATACGTCTACGAGGTAACAACGCTCTACAATCCGAAAAAGAGATATAACGAGCACGTATCCAGCAAGTTACTTGGAAAGAAGTCGGCAAACGGGACCGAGCTTCTCCCGACACGCCCCCGGAAAACACCTGGAACTGCTGCAGCCACCGCAGTCCGTAAAACAGTCGGTGTTACGGATATCCTTGCGTGGATTGGCAGGGAATCCGGTATTGACGATGATATCCTCAGCTCTGCTGATAAGGGAACTGCCCAGAAGATCATCTCTATTGCAAGGTTCTGGATGGCAAATCCCGATAAAACGATCCGCAGGATCGAGGAGTGGCAGATAAGCCATACCATACCTTATCAGGAAGGGATGTCAGAGGACACTTGCTATTTGCTGATGAAACAATTGGGGCAGGACATCACGGTATCGCAGAAATACTTTCAATACCGGGCATCTCATGCACCGTCCAGAGCATCTGTTGCCGTCGATAGCACAACTGTGTCATCGTATTCCGAACTGCTGAATGATGTCCGCTTCGGGTATAATAAGGACGGTAACGGACTGGTTGCTGTAAAATTGCTTACGCTTTTCAGCCTCCAGGATCACCAGCCGATCGCCTTTTCGCGCCAGCCTGGGAGCATACCGGATGTGATCTCCGTGCTCAATGCGTTAAAGCAACTGTCCGTCCTTGGGATGGATGAACCCCTGCTGGTACTGGATGGCGGATTTTTCTCGGAGGAGAATATCCTGGGATTCCTGCAGTCACATACAAAGTTTCTTATGCGCGGTCAGCTTGACAGCAAATGGATCCTCCCGGAACTTGAACCGCTCCTTGAGGAGATGGAAGTACCATCCCATGCCTGGCCGGAAGATCCCTCGAAGTACTGTGTCACGAAAAGGATCAGCCATGTGTTTTCGTATGAGAGAAAGCGAACCCGCGGCGGCATACAGAAAGGTGACGTCATTACAGAGGATCACCGGCTGTATCTCCATCTTATACTCGATACGGACAAAGCGAGGCTCGATACAGCACTCCTTATGAAGGATATCCAGCATGTAAAAAAGCAGCTGGAAGCAGGCGTAGATCCAGCTCTACTGACTAAGGCGGAAGCACGTATGGCGGATTGTTACCTGATCATCCGGAATGTCCGGGACAGGCTTGTCATAACACTGAATAATAAAGCAATCATGAAAACAACCCGGCTCTATGGGTACTTCATGCTTGTCTCAAACGAGAAAATGGATGCTTTCAGTGCATTACGGGAATACCGTCTCCGCGAAAAAACGGAGGAAGGATTCCGTCTCGACAAGCAGTATAACGATGCACACGTAACGAGAACAAAGTCTACCGAAACTCTGGAAGGCCGGTTTTTCTGCCAGTTTGTCGCATATGGATATGAAGCCTTCTTCCAGAGGGAGCTTAATCGGGTTAAGAATTCCCTTGCCATTCCCAATGGCAATCCGGCACATGATAAGTCTGAAGTCTTCAGGAAGGAAAAAACCCTTCTTAACTGGCTGAAAGGCATGTCAGTGGCCAAACTGTTTGATTGGTTTGATGCTGTTCAGGAGACAACCGTTGACTCCGCCATGGGTAAGGCACGATGGTGTACGGAGTCTATTGAACTGGATCGATTGTTCCTGACCAGACTTGGTGTTATTAAACCTGAGTTTTGAGTGACTATAGTTCGGATTTTAGGTTGGAACTGTTTTTAGAATTCTGGTTAAGCTGTTCTCTCCTGTTTTCCAGCTTTCTTTTAGTAACCTTTTTTTGCTGCAGCTCACAGTCCTTCCATTGATTCCTTTTTCGAAATGGATTGGCTGTTTCTGCTTCAAATCCTATCATTTTTTCCGGTTGCCCTCTACCAAATCGAGCTGGAAATGTGTCAACTGGCGGTTGCGGATGCTTATTTTTCGAGGATTTCCCGCATCTGCTGCATGATTTTCTTTATTTCATAGACTGCTACGCTGTTTACGACTTCAAAATTGATCTGCTTTCCTTTTCCGCTGTATTTCACTTCATACTCTCTGGCTTTTTCTTCGTCATGGTCTTTGTAGCGTGCTTTGCCGATCAGATAAGAGTCTGAATTGGCCGTATCGGGGTAACCCGGGCCTTTTTCCAGTTCAAACAGCTCTTTCTTTTCTTTCAGATCCTTTTCCAGTCTGCTCAATTTTTCCAGAAACACCTGGCAGACTTCAGGGTAATGTTCTCTGATGTATACCAGATTTTTGTGCAGACATGTCGCGCTTTTTTCCATCAGATGACGTTCTGTTTCGTTCGTCAGATCATCAAACTCTCCCGGCTGTACTTCATCCCCCTGAATGGACCGCGCAAGCTGTTCGAACCAGTACATCTGCCGCGGCATGCTGTCCGGGAACATGAAATATGTGGAAAATTCATGATCAATCATCGGCGCCAGACGCAGGATCTTATCATCTTCACTACAGACAAACGCGATATTTTCATAGTGGTAATTCTGATCGCCCTTCAAAATCGAAACGAGAATCTGCAGTACCAGCTCCTCCGCCATCGCCGGGTGGGTCTGGAAATAGTCGGATTCGAGGATTTCGGTGTAGTCGTAGAACATCTGGCAGTAATTGACGTAATCATCGATATGGACTTTGTCGTCGGGATATTTTCGGAAGAACTCCAGCAGATTCAGCAGACGCTCTCCTTCCCCGTAAATCATCGGCGAGACGGTTCCATAATCGTAATATTTCTCCACCTCCGCCTCATACCCTTCGCAAAACGCAAGCTGATACTGCGGTGCCGGCAGAAAATAGGCATCGATCAGCCATGACCAGAAGACCTCGGCGTAGGCGAACAGCGGCGTGGACAGCGGTTTGGATTTTGTAAGCGGCTTAAAAACGAGATTTCCTTTAAAAACCGGAAAATGCTTTTCTCCTTTCACAACCCCTACCGCCTCCGCTTTCAGATTGCCGGTGCGGGCAGAATACTTATATTTCTTTGGCAGATACGATGGTTTCTGTTTCATCTTAATCCTCCTGCAATGCTGCCAGATATCCCAGGATTCGTTCTTTTTTTCTGTCTGACAGATTCCGAAAGCCTTCCAGAATGATTTTTTCTGTTTCATTTCCTGCGCTCATTTCCGGATTTCCCGCATTTCGCTCTGTCTCATTCTCCCCCAGAAGTTCATACGGCGTAACCTTCAGCACTTCGCAGATTTTCAGTATTTTATCCGCCGACGGATTCGTGCCCTTTCTTTTCCAGTCGCTGATGGTGCTCTGGGAAATTCCGGTTTCTTCGGAGAATTCTTTCTGGGTCATGCCGTTTCGAAGAATTAGCTCAAAAATTTTTTCACTGATCATTTTGTATCTCACCTTTTTCACTTAGATTTTGTTTTACTATACCATAAAATTTCCTGCCCGTCATTTCCTCCAATGCTGAAAAAACGCCTCTTCCTGCGCTGTGCGGATTCCGTATTTTCTTCTGGCGATGTAGAATTTTGATTTCCAGCTTGAGGTCTGCACCGGGATTGCGGTGATGTGATGGAGGCGGACGATGTCCATGTAGGGGAGGATAGATATTCCAAAACCATTTTCCACAAGGCCGGTGATGACTTCGATTTCTTCGGCCTCACACACGGGTTTTACCTGGATGCCCTGTTCGGCGAAGATCTGCTCTTGGAGGCTGCGGAAGCCGCTCGTCCTGGAAAACATGACCTGCGGATACTTGGCTGCTTCTTTTAGTGTGATGTTCTCTTTCCCCTCCAGCGGATGACCTTCCGGGACGGCGGCCGCGATGTAAGATTCCCGGAGGGGATAATATTCGAGTTCTTCGGATTTCAGCAGTTCTGAGCAGAAGCCGATATCGTATTTTCCATCCAGCAGACCCTCCTCGATCTCTGGGGTCAGGCGGTTGTAGATGATAAACGGGAAGGTCGCGCCGAATTCCCGCAGCATATGTGGTATTGTTCCTGCCGCGAGCGGATATACGGTTCCGATCCGCACTGTCTTTTCTTCCGTCCGAAGGCCTGCCGCCCGCTCCTCCATTCGAAGATATGCGTCCAGAATCTCCTCGACATCCTGCATCAATTCTTTTCCGTAGCGGCTCAGGCTCACGTTTCGTCCTTCTTTCTGGAAGAGCGGAACACCGTACTCGTCCTCCAGTGTCTTGATCGCATGGCTGAGCCCCGGCTGGGAAATATTCAGCGCTTTTGCCGCTTTTCCGTAGTGCTGCAGTTTTGCCAGCTCTGCAAAATATTTTAAATACTCGATATTCATAGATAGCCTCTTTTCCTGTTCTGCATCTATCATACCACTTTTCATTTAATTTTAGAATCAATTCATTCAAAATAATCATTTGTTTTTATCGGTTTCTGTGTCTATAATAAGCATAGTTTCAAGACCTTAACGTAATTTCATTCTCAGGAAAGAAGGATTTTTACTCATGAATACCAGAAAATTTCATCTTCCAGGCGAAGCAGCGCTTCTGATCGTGCTTCTGATCAACCCTCTTGCCATTGATCTGATGTCAAAAAGCGTATTTGGAATTTCAACAATTTCCTCCGTGCCGCTCATCCTCAGCACAGCGTTTCCAGTTTTCAGTTTCGGAACGTGGAACTATATCTTTCAAACGCTGCTTGTCATCACCCTGATGGTCCTGAAGCGTTCCTTCTGTCCCGGCTATCTGTTTTCTTTTGTTGTCGGCATCGGATTCGGAAAAATGATCGATGTACACAATACCTGGGTTACCCTGCTGCCAAATGTTCTGTCGCTGAATGTGGTCTGCTTTTTCACCGGATTTCTTCTGATGTGTTTCGGCATCTGCCTCGCCAACAACTGCCTGCTGCCGATTGTCCCGACCGATATTTTTCCGCGGGATCTGTCGGAACTTCTGCATAAAAAGTATAACCAGATCAAGACAACCTTTGATCTCACCTGTCTGACAACGACCGTAATCCTGTCCCTTGTAATCCTTCACCATCTTTACGGAATCGGCATCGGAACTTTCTTCTGTGCTTTTATGACGGGACGAACCGTATCTCTGGTTCAAAAATTCATTGGAAATCATGTAGAATTTTACCGTCTGACGAAAAAAGAAATGGTAATGCCTGGGAAAAAGATGCGCCATGCATAAAAAAACTGCCCGAATTCCAGTTTTTCTGTTGAAATTCGGGCAGTTTTTTATGCGTTCTGCTCCGCTTCTACTTCCCGGTTGATCTCATCCTCGCTGTCAGCCATGGCCTGCATTGTCATAGTCAGCAGTTTTTCCAGCGGCCAGTCAAGCTGCTCGGCGCCCCGCTCAATGACTTCCCGCGAACATCCAGCCGCAAAGCCTTTGCTCTTATATTTTTTCTTCAGGGATTTCAGTTCCATGTCTTTTGTGCTCTTCGAAGGCCGCATCAGCGCAGCCGCCCAGATCAGGCCTGTCAGCTCATCTGCGGCAAACAGCACCTTTTCCATCTCGTGAACCGGCTCCACATCCAGCGTCACGCCGCACTCGATGGTAATGCCGTATCCGTGTGATACAACACCATGAATGATATCCTCCGATACGCCGCCTTCCCGCAGAAGTTCCGGCGCTTTCAGACAGTGCTCGGCCGGATACAGTTCAAAATCAATATCATGCAGCAGGCCGACAATTCCCCAGTGCCCCTCTTCTGCTCCATAGCCGAGTTCTCTCGCATACCATTTCATCACAGCCTCTACGGTAAGCGCATGCTGAATATGGAAGGGATCTTTGTTGTATTTTTTTAATAAGGCAAACGCCTCGTCTCTTGTAATTTCACTCATGATCTGTTTTCTCCTTTTTCTTCCCTGATTTTCCAGAATCTGTGAATCTGAATTGTAATTTCATCCATTATATACCCATATTCATACCGTATCAATAGGTTTATTCAGACTTTTTCCTATCCCCCATACAAAAAACGCTGCTTCACTCCCCATTTTCGGAAGATGAAGCAGCTTTTTTTTCTGCAATCGTCTTACAGCAGTTCCGGTTTCAGCCGTACGGCGAATTTTATTTCGTTTTCTTTCAACTGATACTTCTCCAGCAGCATCGGTCCGCAGCTTGCCGATCCGATTCCCGCCTGGCGGTAGTCAATGCAGAAAACAGTGCTTCCGCACGGCTTAAGCTCATAGTTATGCGCTTTTTCCGTCAGCTCCTCCTGCGTATAAACGGATGCCTGGAAGGAGAACGTTTTCTCTCCCACTGCCGTCAGCACCACGCGGTCATTAGCAAGGCTTGCGTAATCACAGTCATAGTGGCTGCCGTTCTCCTGCGGGCGGATGTAATCCTCCTGCTGTTCTGCCGGTGTGCTGTGGAAAACGCCGTGATAGCTTGCCTGGTGCTTATCCACGTAGCTCTCCACCGGGCCGAGGCCGCAGTAGGTCAGTTCTGCAAACGATTCCGGCAGGAACAGGCGCAGGCCAAAACGCGGCAGAACCGGGAATACCGGGTCTTTCTTTGCTTCTACATGGACATCGGTCGTTCCGTCGCTGTAAATTGTCCATTTGATCACACCTGCAAGGATCCGCTGCAGAGCCGGAGACGAAATCGAATAGCTTGTCTCGATCTCCACGCAGCCGTTTTCTTCTTTTGCCGTTGTCTCATACGCCCGCGTCACGGTGCGGTCATACTGCGCACGCATCCAGGTATTCTTGATATTGCGGTCATTGTCTGTCGGCGCACGCCAGATGTTCAGCTCCATCGGGCGGTCGAGCAGATTCTGGTTGGCATAGCACATTTCCTCGAACAGGCCGGTGAACTTATTATAGGTATAGCTGAACTGTTCCGTCGATACCGTCAGATAATGATCGTCCTCTTTCCATCCAAACGAAGCCGTTCCCTCCGGGCGCTTCATCATCTCTTTTGCCTTCTGGTTCTGATTATCTTTCGTTTTCACCGGAACTTCTTCAAATCCCAGTTCGAACTGCTCCGGCAGCACCTCAGTGGCCTGTTTCTGATACCAGGTAACCTTCAGCGCACATTTTCCCTGCTCCGGCACGGAAATGGCAAGCGGAATCGTCTTCTCACAGCCTGCCGCAAGCTCCAGCAGTGCTTCATCTGTAATCTTGCCGCTCTCCGTCACTTCGCCGTCCACAAGCACCTCATAGCCGAGCACAGCGTAATCTTTCAGATTCACAAAATTCATATAGTTTTTGATGGTCAGTGTACCCTTTTCGGCATCATATCCCGTCACGCGCACCGGACGATACACGTTTTTAAATTCCATCAGCCCCGTATGCGGTGTGCGGTCCGGATAAACAAGTCCGTCCATGCAGAAGTTGCCGTCGTGCGGATACTCGTTGTGGTCGCCGCCGTACGCGTACATCTTCTTTCCCTCGATCGTTTTTCCCATATCAATCGCGTGGTCGCACCACTCCCAGATAAAGCCGCCGCACATCTTCTCCTCGCTGTGGATCAGTTCAAAGTAATCTTCAAGATCTCCCGGGCCGTTGCCCATCGCATGGCAGTATTCGCACATGATATACGGCTTATCCCCGTACTCCACCAGCTCTTTTTTGATCTCCTCGAGTGATGGATACATGCGGCTGTAGAGGTCGAGGTTGCTGTAATCGTATTTCTTCGGATCATCCACATACCGTGCCGACTCATAGTGCGTCAGACGCGTCGGATCAAATTCCTTCGTCCACTTTAAGGCCGCCTCGAAGGTACAGCCGTATGCGCACTCATTTCCCATCGACCAGATGACAACGCTCGGGCGGTTTTTATCGCGCTCTACGCAACGCTGTGTGCGGTCTACGGTTGCCTCGGTAAATACCGGATTGTTCGCAATTAGTTTATTCCAGTTCTTCGCATACTCTTCCCAGCCCGTGTAATTCGCATAAATTTCCTCTGTGCCGTGGCTCTCATTGTCCGCCTCATCGATGACATAAAAACCGAGACGGTCATAAAGCTGATAACAGTACGGCGCATTCGGGTAATGGCTGGTCCGGATCGCATTGATGTTGTGCTCTTTCATTACCTTCAGATCTTTTTTGATCTGTGCAAGTCTGATTGCAAATCCCGTCACCGGATCGCTGTCGTGGCGGTTTGTTCCGTGGAATTTGATCTTCACGCCGTTCAGGTACAGCACACCGTCCTTCGCGTGGATCTCACGGATGCCGACATGATCAGTGATCACCTCACCCGCCGTCTCCAGCACCAGCATATACAGATACGGCTCCTCGGCATTCCACAGATGTGCATCTTTTACATGCATCTGAACCGTATCGCCGCCAAACGCTGCCTCTGCCACAAGATGATTTTCTGCATCAAACAGCTTTGCCGTTCCTTCCTGCGGTTCCCCGTCATTCCAGGTAATCGCAATCGAAACTTCTCCATTCTGGTACGATGCATCCGGCGCTGCCTTTACAAAGTAATCGCGGATGCCTTTTTCTGGTCTTGCAAGTAGATAGACATCGCGGAAAATGCCGCTCATGCGGAATTTGTCCTGATCCTCGAGATAGCTTCCATCGCACCATTTCAGCACCAGTACGGCGATGGTGTTGGTGCCATCTTTTAAGAAGTCTGTTACATCAAATTCACTCGTAGAATGAGACACCTGGCTGTAGCCGACGAAGCTGCCGTTCATCCACACGTAGAAACAGGAATCCACGCCCTCAAAATTCAGGAATGCCCTCGGTGCTTCCTCCTGTTTTTTCCACTCGAACGTTCTCACGTACGCACCGCACGGGTTCTCATACGGCACATACGGCGGATTCACCGGGAACGGGTAGCGGACGTTCGTATACTGATGGTGGTCATGGCCATAATTCTGCCAGACGGACGGCACCGGAATCGTCTCGAATGCAGAAGTGTCGTATCCTTCTGCGAAAAACTCCTCTTTTACATCGTAAATACTGGTAAAATAGCGGAATTTCCAGTCGCCGGAAAGCAGGAAAAAGCGGTCCGACGCCTCCCGGTTCTCCACCAGATCCTCCATGCGGCGGGATGCCGGAATGTAGTAGGCACGGTTCGGCATGGTATTCACATGCAGGTGATCGAAATCTTCGAAATATTTTGGAACAATCATCTCTTTTTAAGTCCTCCTTATTCTGTCTTTTGTTTCCAATATCGGCACCGAAACACACGCGGTCCCGGTGCCGATCAGGTTTTCTGTTATTCTTTTACTTTTTCCATGCAGGAAGAACGCCTTCGTAATTCATGCCATAACCGTAGTCATAGTTATGTCCTTCGCTGTCAATATAGGTTTCCATATCCAACGCACGGTCCTCGCTCTGCTCCTCAACCGCATCCATATCCTTCGGCATCTGGATCGGCAGACGGCCGGTCGGGTTGTAACCGCCGAAAACAACGTCGAGCACAGCGGCTCTCGAAACACCGAACTCTGCGACGATCGCATCGGCTTCAGCTTCAAATTCATGCATCACCATCGGGTTGTTGACGGTTGCGCAGACGATCACCGGCTTGTCGCCCATCGCGCGGCGGCATTCGAGAATATTGTCGAGATCAGCCTCGTTGTAGGCAGTGTTTGTCTTTCCAAGATAGCTGCGGTTCGTGAAATTCTCGCGGAAATCGCCGCCGGCAATGCTGACCTCACGCGCTTTTTTCGCCGTATACGGGCGGTACTGCAGTGTAATCGGCAGATAGCCGTTGCCGCCGTTCGCAAGATCTTCGGTGGAATACGGGTTGCATGCCGGGCTTTCGATAAATACCAGCGCCACATCGGCCTCCTCCGGTGATGCCACGCGTGTACCGTACTTGGACGGCAGTCCATCCGGCAGCGGATCTTCGGTTTTTGCCGGCAGATCGATGCGGAAGAACGCTTTGGACGGTCCGATCTTTCTCTCCGGAATATAAACCTTCAAACCTTTCTTCAGCGGCAGCACACCCTTCTGTCCTTCCGGTGCGCGTTTCGCACTGTTTTTCAGCAGGACGATGGATTTCTTCTGTGCCTCATAGCCATGGCGGCAGAACTCTTCGCATCCTACAATCTTTGCGGATTCTTCCGGATCAAGATACGGGTCCTCAAACAAGCCGCAGTGGAAAATATTGATCAGAAGACGTTTGGCGGACAGCTCCATGCGCTCACGCATCGCTTTCTCGCCGTATTTCTCACAGCCGATCTTATATGCCTCGACAATCGGACCGGACTCGCTGTTTCCGCCGAACTGGTCAACGCCGTTTGTGATCGCCAGCAGACACCGTTCTGCCTCGGTCATATCCTGCACGCCGTAGCAGCGGCTTCCAAATCCCTCAATCGTCTTCTCCGGATCCTGGGTGATGCCCCAGTCGGTGCAGACAATGCCTTTAAATTCATATTTTCCGCGCAGCAGATCCTTGATCAGGTACTCGCTGTAGGAGTTTCCGACGTTCTTGCCGTTTTTCTTGTCCACGCCGTAGGATACGGTGTAGTACGGCATAACCGCGGATGCGCAGTCGGTCGGTCCGTCCAGGTGGAAGGCTGCCTCGGTAAACGGTTTTAAATGCTCCTCAAAATTTCCGGTCGGATAAACGGCAAACTGTCCGAATGCATAGTGTGCATCGCGTCCGGCCTCTCCGGTGCCGCCGCCCGGCCAGTGTTTGACCATCGTGTTGACGCTGTCTTTTCCCCAGCCGTCTGCTTCCCCTTCCGTTGTCTGCATACCATCACAGTACGCTTTGGTAAGCTTTTTGGACATCTCCACTTCTTCGCCTAACGTATCGACAAAGCGCATCCATCTCGGCTCGGTGCAGAGGTCGATCTGCGGTCCGAGTGCCGTTGTGATGCCGAGTGCCCGGTATTCACGGGAGGCATCCTTTGCAAACTGTCCGGCTACTTCCGGGTCAAAGCATGCTGCAAAGCCGACACCCTCCGGCCATTTGCTGATCTCGCTTCCGCCGCTCTTGAACTCTGCGCCGGAATCCTTTGCTCCATTCCGCGGATCAGAGGAGAGGTTGATCGGAATACCATACGGCAGTGTCTCTGCCCGTTTCTGCAGCTCATTGCTCCATTTTGCGGAAATCTCCGGGCTTTCCACGTTCGTCAACAGGATATGGCGGATGTGCTCGTCCTCCAGAAATTCTTTCTGCTGATCGGAAATCGCATACGGTTCTTTGCCGGATTCCAGATACGTTTTTCCGTCAAACGTTCCCTGGAACGGACCGCCCGGCATCGGCGGTACGGCCTGATGCGGTGAGTACAGCATAAGGCCAGCGATCTCTTCGATGGAAAGACGGCCCGCAAGGTCTGCGGCTCTCTCCTCATCGGAGAGGCGCCAGTTCTCATACGGCAGCAGTTCGCCGGTTTTTGCCAGGTCTTTAAAGTAATACCCGTCTTTTTCCAGTACCTTAACTCCGGACTCCTCTGCCCAGGCGATCGTTTTTCCGCCCTCCTGGCGGATCCGGTGGATTCCGTTTTTCGTTGTTTTCTCCATAAATTTCACCCTTCTTTTCCCAATTTATTTTGTTTCAACTCACAGTAGGTATTTTCACGGAGTCTGACATGTCGAGAATAGTTCGACTGTGATTTGCCTCATGTCAGTGGAGGATACCGATTTCTCTCCGCCTGCCACTGCCGTTATGTTTCTTTTAGCAATTCATCCCACCGCTTCAGAAACGGGGGACTTCTTGTCTACTGGTGTTAAAATCCGTTATTTCTATAGTATCACACTTTCTGTCAGACGGCAAACGCGATTTAAAGAGGCAGGCACAAAGGGAAATACTTTCCTTTTATGTCTGCCTCTGAATATCATTTTTTATTTTACTTCTTTATAAAAGTTTACGCAGTCCGACGGATCATAATAGATTTTATTATCCGCAAGCAGCGTGGAAACACCGTTCTGTACTTCGATGATGCTGACCGCACAGTTGTACGGCACGCCGCCGTGCCAGAAGTCGTTCTTGTCTTCATAGACATTGCGCAGCAGCGCGCGCATGCAGCAGCCGTGGGTGGCGATCAGGATCGTCTTGTCCTGGAGCTCCGGTTTCGCAGTCAGCTCATGATAGAACGCTTCCGCCCGGTCGCAGACCTCCTGGATCGTCTCTCCGTCTCCCGCCGGGCGGAAGTGGAACGGATCTCTGTAAAAATCGTTGAAGTGTTCAGACGGAATCTCAAAATTGTTTGCCCGGCATCCAAGCCCTTCCCAGGAGCCAAAGGAAAGCTCCATCAGGCGGTCGTCGGTCGTAAGCGGCACATTTCTGCCCGCAAGGACGAGCTCTGCCGTGTGCTTTGCGCGGCGCAGTGGACTGGAAATTCCAAGGTCAAACGGGATATTTTTCAGTCCTTCCGCCGTCACTTTCGCCAGACGGACACCGTTCTCATTCAGCTCGGTGTCCGACTGGCCCTGCAGTCTGCCTTCTACGTTCCACGCGGTTTCACCGTGGCGCATGATATAAAGTTTCATAAAAATCAGCCTCTCAGTTCGATGTTGAACTCATTCTGCAGTTTCTTGCAGATCTTCTCGACAAATTTCTGTACTTTTTCGAAGTCAAATGCTTCTTCCTTCGGTGCAAAGGTGACGGTGAACGCCATGCTCTTCTTGCCTTCCGGAATCTGGCCGCCCTCGTAAACATCGAACAGACGGATCTCTTTTACGTATTTGTTTGCCTCGCGGATGCAGTTCTCTACATCGCCGCAGCTGATGTTTTTGTCCATGACAAATGCCAGGTCACGTTTCTCCTCCTGGAATTTGGAGATCGGCTGGAAGGTGCGTTTTTTGCCGTACCATCTGGAGAGCTCTTTTAAGTCAAGCTCCATGATGTAAGCGGAAGTACGCATGCTCAGCTCGTTCTGGATATCGTATGCTGCTTTTCCGAAGTATCCGATTTCTGTACCCTCGCAGAGTACTTTCACTGCCTGATACGGATGCAGGAAGGATTTCTGAATTGGCTCATAAGTAAATGCAACATCTAAGCTGTCTGCGATTCCGTTTGCAATGCCCTTCATTGTGTAGAAGGATTCCTTTGCACCGAAGGTACCAACACAAAGTGTTTTTCTCTCATCCGGATACTCGGTAAGCGGCAGATTTTTCGGAATAAAGATATTTGCAACCTCAAAAAGTCTTCCGTCGAGAATACCCTGCTTTTCATTTCTTGAAATAGCATTGAGCATTGATGCAGCAAGTGTAGTACGCATTAATGACAGATCGATATTGATTGGATTCATGATCTGAATTGCGAAACGCTCCTTCGCATCAGCCGGGAACTTCAAAAGATCCAAATCAGACGGGGAGAAGAATGAGTAATGCATACACTCATATGCACCCATAGTACAAAGAGTACGCTTTAATGCAAGCTCGCCCTTCTGCTCTTTGTTATATCCGCCTGCTGTTACCTGTGCAGATGGCATAAATGTTGACTTAATATGGTCATAACCATACATACGGATTACTTCCTCTGCCACATCTGGATAACGCTCTACATCATTCTCACCCTCTGGCAGCATATCCTCACGGTAAGCTGGTACCTGAAGAGTCAGTACATCACCGTCAACTGTCGGATTGAAGTTTAAATTCTTCATCAGACGTACAATCTCCTCTGCCGGAACCTCAATTCCAAGAACGCTGTTTACCTTATGGATGCTTACTTGCATCGGCTGAGGCTCAATGCTGTTTCCAACATTAACATCTACATGAGTAGAAGAAACCTTTCCGCAGCCAAGCTTCTCGATTAAATGAAGTGCACGCTTCATACCAAGAACAGTTGAGTATTCATCCACGCCCTTCTCAAATCTTGAACTTGAATCAGAGGACTTTCCAAGTGCTCTTGCAGTCTTTCTGACATTATCTCTTGCAAACTTAGCAGCCTCAAACATAACACTTTCTGTTGTGTCACGAATCTCGGAATTTAAACCGCCCATAACACCTGCTAAAGCAACTGGCTTTACGCCGTCACAGATAACAAGATTAGCTGGTGACATTGTGTACTCCTGCTCATCAAGTGTAACAATCTTCTCACCCTCATGTGCTCTTCTTACGCAAATCTCGTTGCCCTCAAGGTAAGAGCAGTCAAATGCATGCATTGGCTGTCCGATCTCTTTTAATACATAGTTTGTGATATCTACGATATTGCTGATTGATCCAATACCAACAAGTGCAAGACGGCGCTTCATCCATGATGGAGACTCACCCATCTTTACATCATATACATAGTGTGCACTGTAACGCGGGCAAAGATCTGGTGCCTCAACACTTACCTTAAAGCCATCATTCTTTACCTCGGTCTCTGTATAATCGGTTGACGGCATCTTTAATGGCTTCTCAAGCATTGCAGAAACCTCTCTTGCAATTCCTAAAATGCTCTGACAGTCTGGTCTGTTTGCAGTTAAGGAAATGTCAAACATCCAGTCATCAAGACCTGTGATAGCCTTTACATCTGCACCAGGCTGTGCATCAGCTGGCATCTCTAACAAACCATTGTAGCCTGCACCTGGATACAGATCCTCTGTTAAGCCAAGCTCTGTTCCAGAGCAAAGCATACCATATGACTCAAAACCGCGAAGCTTACCCTTTTTAATTGTCATCACGCCTTCGATTGTCTTATGATCCTTCGCTGTTGCATAAACAGTTGCACCAACAAGTGCTACCGGATACTTGCCGCCTGCCTGTACATTGTCAGCGCCGCAGCAAATCTGCATAGTGCCATACTCACCTGCATTAACCTGACACACATGAAGATGTGTCTCCGGAATCGGCTCACAAGTCTCAACAAGACCAACTACAATCTTATCGATGTCATGACCAACCTGATACAGCTCCTCTACCTCAAATCCGCCGTCAAACAGCTTTTTTTCAAGCTCCTGCGGTGTTACATCAATATCTACATATTCTTTAAGCCAACTTAATGGTACTAACATATTCGTTTCCGTCCTTTCTTATTTCTCGTTAATCTGTTTCAGGACACGCAGATCCGATCCAAACAGCATCTTGATGTTATTGATACCGTACTTAAGCATTGCAGTACGCTCAAGACCGATACCAAATGCAAAACCGCTGTATTCTTCGGAATCGATGCCACAGTTTTCAAGGACTTTCTTATTTACTACGCCAGCACCAAGAATTTCGATCCAGCCAGTTCCCTTACACAAATTACAGCCCTTGCCGCCGCACTCAAAGCAGCTGCAGTCAACCTCTACAGACGGCTCTGTAAATGGGAAGTAGGACGGACGAAGACGGGTCACAGTTCCCTCTCCGTAAATTTTCTTTACAAACAGATCAAGCATACCCTTTAAATCAGACAGAGTAATTCCCTTGTCAACAACAAGACCTTCCATCTGATGGAACATTGGAGAATGAGTCGCATCATCATCAGAACGGAATACTCTTCCTGGTGATAAAATCTTGATCGGCGGCTTCTTGTTCTCCATAACATGAATCTGACCTGCGGAGGTCTGTGTACGAAGCAAGAACTCTGGTGACAGATAAAAAGTATCCTGCATATCTCTTGCCGGATGATCCTTCGGAGTGTTCAGTGCCGTAAAGTTATAGTAATCATTTTCGATCTCTGCTCCCTCATAGACCTCAAAGCCCATACCTGCAAAGATATCGATTAACTGGTTGCGAACAAGTGTAATCGGATGAAGATTTCCAACGCCAGTCTCATCTGCCGGAAGTGTCAGGTCGATTTTTTCAGACTCATAGCGGCGCTGCAGCTCTAACTGCTTCATCTTTTCTTCCATCTTGGAGAAACGATCAATCGCCCACTCCTTTAACTCGTTTACTGACTTTCCGTATCCTGCACGCTCTTCTGGTGCAAGATTTCTCATTTCCTTCATCAGCTCGCTGATCTTACTCTTTTTTCCTTCCAGATAAGAGCTTCTGAACTCATACAGTTCCTTAGAATTGGACAATTCTTCCAGTCCGGTCTCAATCTTCTCCTTCAGAGCAGCAAGATTGTCGGACAGCTTGTGTGTTTCCTGCATATAACCTTTCCTCTGCTTTCTTAAATGTTGCTTAAATGTTGCTTTTTCTATGGGACGAACAAATATCGTAACTATTCAGAAACCCTATTCGCAAAATGCCTCTGCGAGGCTCTGAAAAATTACCAAATAAAAAAGTCCCATAGAGGCTTTTTTCAAAACCTTTATGGGACGAATAAATCCGCGGTACCACCCATGTTCGGATTATAAAAAAATATTACAATCCGCACTTGATCTGCCATAATGCAGCAGCTGCATCCACTTAGCTTTTGTCATAAACAAAATTTTCGTGGAAGACTCCAATGCTGAAATTCATCTGTAGGCGGATGGCAGCACTCTCAGCAGGTTATGCGGCCTCTCTGGAAAACCGAATGGTACAGACTACTTACACATTTTCTCAGTCATCGTTTATTATAGCAGTTTTCAAAGAGAAGTCAACCCCCCCCCGACCTGATATCTTCTCGGAATTCTAAGCCTTGATTTTTCAAGGCTTTTTCTTTGTTCATAATTAAAATCCCCCCATTTTTTTCTAAAAAGTACTTGACAAATTCCTCCAAAAATGTGGCGTTTCACGCCTTGATCAATAAGAAATATCTCTTACGGCTCTGCCGATTATATTATTTTTGAAATGGAGGCATTATCATGTTACCTGTTTATTCACCTGAATCACATTCCCTTTATCAGGACTTCCTTATCTCTAATTTTTTACTTTATTATCCAGATCCTTTTTCTATATCCAGACAGACATGGAAGATCATCGTACAGTTCTGGCATCTGGATCTTTCCCAGACTACAAGCATCCTTTTGGGTTCTTATTCTAAATTCGGACCTGCTCCACGAGATCCAGTTTCCATGCTGCGTTCTTACCTGCTTTCTATTAAACTCAAGATCACTTCCATTACTGATTGGGTATCCAGACTCAAAGAATGTCCTTTATATGCGATCATCAGTGGATTCTCCCCTGATGATGTGCCAGGCATCGGTACCTTTTACGATTTCTTCCGGCATATCTGGAACTCTGAACAGAAACATCTTTCCGTCCAGCTCAGACATAAAAAGAAGAAAACCCCAAAAGGGAAAAAACACGGGGAAAAAACTCCCAATATCAAGAGTACTTCTGCGGCACGGTTTCTGGATTTTTACAAAAAGCATCCTCTTCCAGACCCTTCCCTCAGTCCCCTTTCCCTGATCTTCCGCTTATACAAGCAGCAGTTCCTGGATGTTTCTGTATCACATGGACTCATCCAGCCTTCTGCCATCTCCCTTGCCGGTGATGGTTCTCCTATAAGGACTTCTGCAAGACTCCGCTATAAGAAAGTATGCAGCTGCTCTGAAAATGGTATTTCCCACTGTAACTGCAAACGTCTCTTTTCTCAACCTGACTGTAATATCGGCTGGGATTCCTCAAGGGACTGCTATTTTAGCGGCTACCATCTCTACATGTTTGTAGCATCAGATTCCGCAAATGACCTTCCTGTTTTTCCTATTCTGGAACGGGCATCCAGACACGATATGCTTTCTTTCCTGCATACCTTTTTTACCATGAAAACATGGCTTCCGCAATACAGGGTCACGAAGCTTCTTCTGGATGCAGCACATGATGCTGATGCTGTCTACCGGTACTGCCAGGAATCAGGCATCCAGCCTTTTATAGACCTTAATTCCGGTAACACTGGTAACTTTATCTATAAGGATACTTTCACAATCAATAACAATGGTGTCCCTGTCTGTAAATTGGGCTTACATATGAAACCAGACGGCGTAGAACGGAACAGGAACCGCTGCAAATGGCGCTGTCCAAAAACAGACAGATCCGGTTGTCACTGCGAAACTCCCTGTTCAGATTCCTCTTATGGGCGTGTGGTACATACACCTGTCAAAGACAATCCACGCCTCTTTAACATACCGCCAAGAAACAGTTTAGAATGGGATAAGGAATATGATAGAAGAACTTCTGTAGAACGCTCCAACAAGCGGGAAAAAGAAGATTATAAATTAGAAGACGGCAGACACCGTTCATCTATGATGTGGTACTGCCGCCTCTACTGCACCATGATGCTGCAACATCTGGATGCATGGGAAATGCCATCTATTGTGGCATTCCAGTCATTATTAAGTTTAGACGCTTAATAATGATAGTTTACGTCATACCATACTTTTTTTCAAGACATAGTTTCAGCTATGTCTAAAAGTTATGCCCATTGAAATGTTATACTTTCAATAAAAGCAGATTTCTTCTATCAAAACGCTATATTTAGTTTTATTTGGCTTGGTATTTACTCACCTTAATTGATTCCGAGAAGTTAT
>OLIW01001410.1_pt1 | contig 21569 bp, 17 predicted proteins | sample 1601321 | NCBI WGS metagenome assembly OLIW01 (sample SAMEA2452114, study PRJEB22498) | human gut metagenome
ACTTCGTAGTCACTTAGAAGTTTCTTCGAAACTTCGGATGCGTGGAAAAGCAACGTAGAAATTATGATATAATATAAATTATAAAATAAATGTATAATAACAATATAAGCTTAAATACAGTTAGAAATTGATTGAACAGAGTAGTTTACGATTAGACCAGTTATTGATATATAAACTTAAATATAGTTAGAAATTGATTAATGGATTTATAATTTAAAAGCTAACAGATTGATAGATTAATAAATAAAAGAGGAGCTGATAATAATGGGATTTATTAATAAAGAAAAGGTCTTAAGAGGTGTTGGTAAAGCTGTTGACGTCACTAATAATGCGGCGGATAAGGTTACAGATTATGTAAAAGAAAATGAACTGGATAAGAAGGCTAAAAGTATGGCTGATGAATTTGGTGATGCAATGAAATCAGTAGGAAAGAGCTTAGAAGATACATTTTCTAATATAGTAGGAAAGAAGTAAATATTTCAAATAAAACAATGCAAATAGAATGATAGACAAAATTATTAATACCAAGTTCACAATAATTCAGAGTAAATATTATTAAATATATTTTAAGCATCTGGATTCACGGAGGATTTAATGGATATATTTGATATAATTGGTCCGGTTATGGTTGGACCATCAAGTTCACATACAGCGGGTGCGGTAAGGATTGGATATATATCCCAGAAGTTGATGGGAGAACAGATAAAGGAAGCAAATATTTTGCTGTATGGTTCTTTTCTTGATACAGGAAAGGGACACGGAACTAATAAGGCTATAGTTGCAGGACTACTTGGAATGCAGCCTGATGATATGAGAATACCACATAGTATGGAGATTGCCGAAAAAAAAGGAATAAAGGTGACATTTGGAAAATCAACGCTGAAAGAAGCACATCCTAATAGTGCACAGATTATATTAACAGGTATTTCTGGAAAGCAGCTTGAGGTTGTAGGTGAGTCACTTGGTGGTTCAAGAATAAATATCGCACAGATTGATGGAATAACAACGAATTTTTCGGGAGATTATCCAACTTTAGTTGTGCATAATCAGGATCAGCCAGGGCACGTTAGTGAAGTGACATCAATGCTTGCACACAAATCCGTGAATATTGCAACTATGCAGTTGTATCGTTCTAACAGAGGCGGTGATGCAGTAATGGTTCTGGAATGTGATCAGGAGATACCACGCGAAGGCATAGAATGGCTCAAAAAGGTTGAAGGAATAACTAAAGTAACATATTTATCGCAAAAGGGAGATTAAATAATGAATTATCATTCTATAAATGATTTGGTGGAATTATGTCATAAGAACAATGCACAGATATGGCAGGTTATTATGATGGATAATGCACACGAGCGTATGGTTTCCGAAGATAAGATTTTTGAAAATATGCGTCTGATGTATAAAGCTATGAAAACTGCAGATAATAATTATGATAAATCTCTTAAGTCACCAAGCCGGATGGCAGGTGGTGACGGAGAGCTGATGTATCAATATAACAAATCAGGCAGGAATATATGTGGAGATTTTGTAGGAATGGTTATGGAAAAAGCTCTTAAAATGGGAGAGTCTAATGCGTGTATGCGTAGAATAGTAGCTGCACCTACAGCGGGGTCTTGCGGAGTAATTCCAGCGGTATTTATATCATATGAAACATATTTTAAGGCACTTGAAGATGATATGGTTAAGGCGTTGCTGATTGCTTCAGGAATTGGAGCAGTTATAGCAGAAAATGCTTCTATAGCCGGGGCATCAGGAGGCTGTCAGGCAGAGATTGGAAGTGCAAGTGCAATGGCGGCGGCAGGGTTGACATTTCTTCAGGGAGGAGATAGCCTGCAGATAGTTAATTCGAGTGCATTGGCATTAAAGAGTATGTTAGGTCTTGCATGTGATCCGGTATGTGGACTTGTAGAAGTTCCTTGTATTAAAAGAAATGTTGCGGGAGCTATGAATGCAATAACGGCTGCACAGATGTCTATGGCAGGTATTAAAAGTGTAATATCACCAGATGAAGTTATTGATTCAATGCAGAGAATTGGTGCGGCAATGCCATCAAGTTTAAAAGAAACAGCCAGAGAAGGTCTTGCTATAACACCAACGGCAGAATTAATTAAAAGAGAGCTTGACAAAGTGACAGATTAATTATTATAATAATAACACAGGACAATAAATCATTAAAAAAGTATAAAAAATACAATTTTTCAGTTGCTATATTAAAAGTAACCTATTATAATATGTAAAAGTGTCAGGTAGATATTAATAATTGTTTTGCATATTGATATTTAACTGATGAGAAAGATTTTATTATTTAATGTTAATTTAGGTTAATTATTAATTGACAATATTTAATAAGATATTATAATAGATTGTGTCAGGTTATGATATTTGAAAGTTAGATGATGTTTGTTTGGTTATATTTTTGAGAACCTGATACTAAGTTTAATTTGGACGAAAGTATATTGGACAATCTCCAAAGCCAATATACTTGACTATATTTCTATCCCCTCTACTCATCCCCGGTCACCCCAGACCGGGGAACTTTTTTATTTATAGAACACTTGCTGAATGGGATTAATTTATATCTAATAATACAGGAAAATATGTGCAAAAAGAGTAGAAAAATGTAGAACAATTATATTTATTTATGTTATAATACTTCAACGATATGAAATGATATATTCTATGTTATATAAGAAACTAGGAGGTTATGGTATGGAAGATACAACAAAGGTTGATGCTGAATCTATGATGCCTGAAGCAGATAGCGAGGAAGCTGTATCAGAAGTGGATAAGAAGGTAAAAGTTCCAAAGTCTAAAAGATTTGGAAAGAAGGAATCAGCTAAGCAGCCTGTAAAAGATAAATTGAAAGCTGACAAGCCTAAGGTTGTTAAGAGTAAGTCTAAGAAGCCAGTTAAGAATAAGGATATTTCTAATGATAATAACACATCGAATGAGTATAGACAGCCGGGACTTAAGATGAGTATTAAAGCAAGACTTATAGCTAGTTCTGTTCTTCCTACAGTTGTGGGTATTACAGTAGTGCTTATTATTGCAATTGTTAATATGTCAGCTGGTATGAATGCAGAGGCATCTAATGGACTTGTGCTTCTAGCAGAGGCAACAAAGTCAAGTTATGATAATACATATTCTGGTGATTGGCGTGTCGATAATAATGGTAACATTTTTAAAGGTGATACTAATCTTTCACAGAAGCAGGACGGAATTGATAAGTTTACAGATGATAATGATGCAGATATTGCAATCTTTTATGGTGTTGATTCCAAGGTAACATCATTAAGAGATTCTAATAATAAGAGAATGTTGAGCCTTAAAGCACCAGATTCAGTATGGGAAAAGGTTAAGACAGGAGAGACATATAAAGCAGATCATATCGATATTGATGGAGTTGATTATACAGGTGTATATCTTCCATTAAAGAATTATAACGGCAATATTGTGGGTATGTTATTTGCTGGAGAACCAAGAACAGCTATAACATCATTTATTATACAGAAGGTTATAGCACTTGTGGGAGTAACAATTATTGTTCTTTTAGTAATAGCAGTGATATCATTGATGCTTTCCAGAAAAATTGCTAATGCTTTAGTGACAGTCAACAGATTATTTGTTTCCCTGTCTAATGGTGATTTAACTATGAAGGTTGATCCTAATATGTTAAAGCGTAATGATGAGATTGGAGAGATGGCGGGTTCTGTACAGGCACTTATCAGCAAACTTAATGGTATTGTGACAGGACTTACAGAATCAGCAGATCAGTTATATAAGTCTGGAGATGAGATGGCGGCTACAGCGAGCCAGTCAAGTAAGGCTACAGAAGAAATATCAAGTGCAGTTGAAGATATATCAAAAGGAGCTGTGTCGCAGGCAGAGGAAATCCAGAATGCTTCATCATATATTGCTAATATGGGCAAGCTTATTGAGGATATTGTTGAGAAGGTATCTAATCTTACACAGGCGGCTAATGTTATGGGTAACGCAGGTGATACTTCAATGAATACTATGGTTGAGTTATCTGAGTCTAATGACCATACTACAGAAGCAGTTAATAAGATTGCAGATCAGATTGAGCTTACTAATGAATCGGTTGGCAAGATTGGAGAAGCAGCTGCATTCATTACTAATATAGCAGACCAGACAAGTCTTTTAGCATTAAATGCTTCAATCGAATCAGCAAGGGCTGGTGAAGCGGGAAAAGGATTTGCAGTTGTTGCATCTGAGATACAGAAGCTTGCATCACAGTCAGATGAAGCGGCTGGTGAGATTAAGCAGATAATTGAAAATCTTAAGCAGGAATCAGAAAAGACTGTTGAAGAGATGAATTCTACAAAGCTTCTTATTAATGAGCAGGTCGTTAAGCTTAATGCGACAAGGGACAGTTTTGTTGATGTTAGTGATGGCATTAATGTATCAAGACAGGAGACAGCAGCAATTGAGGTTAATGTAGGTTCCTGTGATGACGCAAGACAACAGGTTAATGACGTAATAGCTAATCTTTCTGCTATTTCTGAACAGAATGCTGCATCAGCTGAGGAAACAACAGCTTCAATGCAGGAGCTTACAGCTACAATTAGTATGCTTTCAACAACTGCTAATGATTTGATGAAGATATCAGAGAAGCTTAACTCAGAAATGAAGTTCTTTAAGATATAGTACATAAGCAGATATGTGAATTATAATCATCTGTTTAGTGCATAAATAATAAAAAATACCGCATTAATGTGGATATTCCATAACTTGGAATATGTTACACATTAATGCGGTATTTTTTATTATAAGTATTATTGTATACAATAATGCTTATTTTATTGCATAATTAATCTAGTATATATTGTTATTAGTATTTTCATTGCGGTCAATTACTTCGCCGGTATCAGGATTAACAGAAATTCCATTTACTTCAAGATGTTCATCAATCTGGATAACGAGGCACTGCTTTCCGTCAATTACACGGGTTTCTACAAGGTCGGTTTTATCAGGATTGATTTTGATTACAACATCGGGTGTCTTTACTTCAAATTTTCTTGAAGGTGTGATATTGTTAGCGGCAAGTTTTCCATTTTCTCCAGCAGCCATCTCAAAATGTTCTTCAAAGTCAGCAAGCTTTTCTTCTTTTACGCCGCTTTTTTCAAGAATTTCCTTAACTTCAGTCTTATCAAGCATTACAGGAGCGCTTGAAACAGCTTTGTGTTCATCAATTATTTCATTGAGGTTGTCGTGAATATTTTTAACAGTTTCATAGTTACAATCATCACCAAGTGTTTCAGTTACTAATGTATTGAAGGTTTCTTTCTGTACATTGGCTGGAAGTGGAATTTCACAGCTAAGTACATATGTAAGAAAATTCTGTTGGAAATCATCTATATCTTTACAGTGATACAGAATTTTTTCATCATCAGAACTCCGATTATTAAAGGCTGGGAAAAGAAATGCTATGTCAGGATTGTCAACCATATGGCTTTGAACCTGATTGTGGAAAGTCTTATCATTTTCAAAATATCCAAGCCCAGGTTTAGAGAGAGTAACCGGACAGATACAGCATAAAATGTAGTTATACACTTCATCAGAAGCGTCTTCCATAGCAATATTATCTGCAGTCATACCCGGAACATCATATGCCTGATTGATTACAAGAATTAAGTAGTTGCCAGGATAATAATAGTTGGCGATTATTTTATCATATAATTCATTGAGTTTATTCTCGTCTTTTAATTCGCTGTCTCTTAGCTCAAGCAGAAAATCGTGAGGCTGTTTATCGCCGTAGGCATCAAGAGTAAACTGCATATCAATAAGGTTACGTCCTGGTGTGCCAGAAAGACATTTTTTAAATATATCTATATATTTATGGCGTTCTTCCTCAGGAAGATTGAGGAATGTTTCATTAATAGTTGTGACTTTATTCTTCTCACCATCAACATAACATCCGCATAATTTAAGAATTCCACAGTCTTCTATATTGAATTGTGATTTGATTTCATTAATCTCTTTTCTTGTCATATTAATCCTCCATAAATGCCGGTGTATAGATAACGGCATACTAATTCAGTGCTTCTTATTGTATCATAATGCATTGAAAAATGTAATTAGTATTAGTTGAAATTTATCTAATTGAATATATAAAAAGTATATAAGTTTTAAAATATATATGTACAGTAAAAATATAGTGTGATATACTATAAATATATTAATTTGGTATAGATGTGAATACATTGTATAGTATATTTAATTTACATAGATTTTACATATAAGTTCGTTAAACTTTACATAACTACTTTAATATAGACACAAAATTGATATGTACAAAAATGTGTGCAGGAATGGAGATTAATATGAGAATAGGAATGTTGACAAGCGGTGGTGACTGTCAGGCACTTAATGCCGCTATGAGAGGTGTAGCTAAAAGTCTTTACAATAAAGTGGATGATGTTCAGATATATGGTTTTCTTGACGGGTACAGAGGACTTATTAATAATACATATAAGCTTATGGATATTAATGATTTTTCAGGGATATTAACTATAGGTGGAACCATACTTGGAACATCAAGAACACCATTTAAGAAGATTAATGAACCTGATGAGAATGGTAAGGACAAGGTTGAGGCAATGAAGCACACATATAAGGAGTTAGGGCTTGATTGTCTTGTAATATTGGGAGGTAATGGTACACATAAGACAGCCAATCTTTTATATAAAGAAGGACTTAATGTTGTAACACTTCCTAAGACGATTGATAATGATCTGGTTGGGACAGATGTAAGTTTTGGTTTCCAGTCAGCAGTTGATATAGCAACGAATACCATAGATTGTATACATACAACTGCGGCATCACACAGCCGGGTATTTATAGTTGAACTTATGGGACATAAGACAGGCTGGCTTACACTGCATGCGGGCATAGCAGGTGGATCGGATGTAATACTTATACCAGAGATACCATACGATTTAGATAAGGTTGTAGAAGCAATTAATAAAAGAATTAATGATAAAAAGCATTTTACAATTCTTGCAGTTGCAGAAGGTATAATATCCAAAGAGGAAATGTTATATAGTAAGAAAGAACTTAAAGAAGTAAGAAAGAAGGAGCATTATCCATCAGCAGCATACAGAATTGGTGCAGGTATTATGGATAGAACAGGTCAGGAAGTAAGGGTTACTGTACCAGGTCATGTACAAAGAGGTGGAAGCCCTTGTGCTTATGACAGGGTATTAGCTTCAAGGTTAGGAGCTAAAGCAGCAGAACTTATAATGAATAAAGAATATGGATATATGGTATGTGTCCGTAATAATCAGATTGATAAGATTGAATTAAACAAAATTGCGGGCAGATTAAAGACTGTAGATCCACAGGCGGGAATAATTACAGAAGCAAAGGCGATGGGAATATGTTTTGGAGACTAGGATTTTGGAAGAAAGATAAAGAGGCTCATATGACTATTAATAATGATAACAATAAAGAAGTTAATAATAAGAAGAATATCAGTGATAATAAAGAGATGAATCAACCAGAGTTTAAAGAGATTAATTCAGATAACGCACATATTAGTAAAGATGTATATCAGGCAGAGGTTAAGAATAATACTTCAGCCGATGAGGTTAAGAGTAATGTTTTAGTTGGTGAGATAAATGGCAGTGCTTTATTCGGAGATATTAAGAGCAACGATTCAGGTGCTGATGTACCAAAGCCATATTTTGCTAACCGGGAGTTGTCTTGGCTTAAGTTCAATGAGAGAGTTATTGATGAGGCTGCGGATTTAAAAGTGCCTTTATGTGAGAGATTAACATTTGTATCTATATTTAATAGTAATCTTGATGAATTCTATATGGTAAGAGTTGGTTCATTATATGACCAGATGTTGCTTGCTAAGGGAAATAAGCACGATAAGAATGCAGGATTTGATAATAAGACACTTATGACAGCAAGAGAGCAGCTTGATGCTGTCTTTAGTGAGACAAGGGAATTACTGCATAAGAAAGATAAGATATATCAGCAGCTTATGTATAGATTTGAGGAGCAGGGAGTAAAGCTTATAAGTTTTAATGATGTTGAATATTCAGATGCTGTATATTTAGAGGAATATTTTAATAATTCAATTCTTCCTATATTATCACCACAGGTTATAAGCAAGAAGAATCCATTTCCATTTCTTAAGAATAAAGAAATATATGCAGTGGCACTTCTTGGTTCAAAGAACAATGACAAGATAGGTGTTGTTCCGTGCAGTAATGGCGTATTTGACAGACTTATTCCAATACCATCAGACAGTCATAAGTATATGCTTATTGAAGAACTTATACTGCATTTTCTTCCAAAGATATTTAAGAAATATAGTGTTAAGAGCAAGTCTTTGATTAGAATTATAAGAAATGCAGATATAGATATGGACGAAGCATTCTATGATGAAGAGATGGATTACAGGGATACTATGGAACAGCTAATTAAGGAAAGAAGGAAGCTGTGTCCTGTAAAGCTTGAATATTCAAGAGTGCTTGATGATAAAGTAATATCTGCTTTATGTAAGGAACTTAAGCTTGATAAGAAGCAGGTATTTTATTCTGAGTCACCTCTTGAGATGTCATTTATATCAAAGATACAGGATGACTTAAGAAGCAGGAGAGAATTGTTCTATGAAAGACGTGTACCACAGAATTCAAGTAATATTGATATTAAACAGCCGCTTATAGACCAGCTTGCAAAGAAGGATTTATTGCTCAGTTATCCATATGAGAGTATGCATCCATTAATAAGGCTTCTTAATGAAGCAGGAGGTGATGACAGGGTTCTGTCAATTAAGATGACATTATACCGTGTTGCCAAGAATTCGCAGATAGTAGAGGCACTTATTGATGCGGCTGAGAATGGCAAGGAGGTTGTTGTACTTGTTGAACTGAGGGCAAGATTTGATGAGGAGAATAATATTGAATGGTCACGCAGGCTTGAAGAAGCAGGCTGTAAGATTATATACGGAATAGACCATATCAAGGTTCATTCAAAGCTTTGTCTTATAACATATAAAGACGGAGAAGATTTTCGTTATATAACACATATTGGAACAGGTAATTTTAACGAAAAAACTGCCAAATTATATACAGATCTTGCTTTATTTACTTCAAGTGAAGCTATTGCCAAGGAGACAGCAGATGTATTCAATAATCTCGGACTTGGAGATGTTGTTGACAATACAGAGCATTTGCTCGTTGCACCTAAGTGCTTACAGAATAAAATCCTTTCATTAATTGATGAGCAGATTGCTATTGCAAAAGAAGGAAAGGAAGCTTATATAGGAATAAAGATTAATTCGCTCACAGATAAGGTTATAATAGAGAAGCTTGTTGAGGCATCTATGAGCGGAGTAAAGATTGATATGATTATAAGAGGAATTAGCTGTATGGTTGCAGGAATAGCCGGATATACAGATAACATTACAATCACAAGTATTGTTGGTAGATTTCTTGAGCATTCAAGAATATATATATTCGGAAAGGGTGCAGATATGAAGATGTATATTTCCTCAGCTGATTTTATGACACGTAATACTCTTAAGAGGGTTGAAGTTGCTGGACCGGTATATGATGAAAGTATTAAAGAGCGTATATTACATATGTTTAAGATAATGCTTAAAGATAATGTCAAAGCAAGAATTATGGGAAGTGACGGCAACTATTACCATAAAGGTATTAAAGAAGGTGAAGAGTCGATTAACTCACAGGAATACTTTTATGATGAAGCGATAAAGGCATCAAGGTAATATGTGAGATTAATCAATAAAGAATATATAAAGTTATTAAGTTTTTCGATTTTTCGTATTAAGACTTGCTGTAATGCTTGAATTTGCTTATATGAATACTGTATAATGTGCGTGGTAAGATAGTTTAATAATTAACAATTTCTAACAAACGGACTGTTAGGATAAAATCAGGCATGGAGGATTGACAGTAATGAAGCCGGGTAAGTTTTTTCATAATTTTTTTGGACATTTGCATACTATTAATACGCATAAGTTAGAGGTTATGAAGAATTGTTTTCGTGTGGGTCTGTATAAGCAGGGACTATTGCACGACTTATCCAAATATAGCTTTTCAGAGTTTATTCCAGGTGTAAAATATTATCAGGATGGTAACAGAAGTCCGAATAATGCACAGAGGGAAGCAGAGGGCTGTTCAACAGCGTGGCTTCATCATAAAGGAAGAAATAAGCACCACTATGAATACTGGATAGATTATCCAGCTAAAGGTGGTGATGGAAGTCTTATAGGAATGGAAATGCCTGTTAATTATGTTATTGAAATGTTTTGTGACAGGGTAGCTGCGAGTAAGATATATAATAAAAATAAGTACACAGATGCAGATTCTTTGAATTATTTTAAGAGAGGAATGGATCATTACATAATTAATCCGAAGACTAAGGAATTATTGTATTCATTACTTGTTATGTTGTCAGAGAAAGGTGAAGATTATACATTTGCTTATATTAGAAGGAATATACTGCATAATGGATAATTGTGCTGTTGATAAAGCATTTTACAAGCGAATAGCAGGAAGGGACTTATAATAACTAATGGGTATTGAAGATTTTTTAAAACAGGAAGAACAGAGATTTATACGAGAAAATCTTATGTCAGATGAAGTTTTTGATTTTATAAGAGAGAATACAATGCCATTTAATGAACTTATGGCTTATTACAGATGTGCAATTATGGAAGTTGAGACTAAGTTCAAGGTTCTTAATGAGCAGTTTTCTTTACAGTATGACCGTAATCCTATAGAGACTATTAAGACAAGAATAAAGTCAACAGAAGGAATTATCAAGAAAGCTAACAAGAAGAATATTCCATTTACAATGGAATCTATTGAGCAGAATATAAGGGATATTGCAGGAATAAGAGTAATATGCTCATTTACAGAGGACATATATATGCTTGCTGATTGTCTTTTACAGCAGGACGATATAATACTTATCGAGAAAAAGGACTATATCAAGAATCCTAAAGAGAGTGGTTATAGAAGTCTTCATCTTATTATTGAGATACCGATATTCTTACAGAATGAGAAACGAAGAATGAAGGTTGAAGTTCAGCTTAGGACAATTGCTATGGATTTCTGGGCGAGTGTTGAGCATAAGCTAAGATATAAGAAGAATATTCCAGACAGCGAAGCTGAAATACTTGCATTGGAATTATCAGATTGTGCTAACCAGCTTGCACAGTTAGATGATAAAATGGAACAGATTAAGAAACGAATTGTTGAGGCTGAGAAAGAATCAGCACCTAAGGGTGACAGGAAAAGACCTCTGCCAACAATTGGTGGGATGTTGATTAAGAATAGAATTAATGGGATAATTAAATAATTAGCGGTAGTATTACAAAATTATATTTAAAATCCCCAATATATATAATGACCATTATACTTATTATAGGTAAGTATAATGGTCATTTTTTATATTTAGCTAATAAGGAATTACGGATTAATATATTAATAATTAGAAGAAAAGTGTAATTATTGAAAATTACAAAAAATAGATATTGACAAATGATACAATATAATGTAATCTAATTACAACAGGTTAATAAAGTAATTTTAGAAAGGCACATAAATGGGAAGATTAGGAGATATAATAGAAATAGTTAGTGGATCACCGCAATTTAGGATAAATGAATCGCAGTTAGAAGAGGCACCAACATATGTTTTTTATGGACAACAAGAAATAGAGAATGATTTGGTAGGAATTGAAGTGAATAAAGAAAATCCTAAAACAATTCGTACTATGGATAATATAAGTAAATTAGATGCTGGTGATGTATTGTTTAGCCTGATTTCAGGTAAAACGACAATAGTAAGAGATATTCATCGAGGATATTTATATACACAGAATTATGTCAAGCTTTTGCCGGGAAATAGTATAGATAAGAAATACTTAGTTTATATATTGAATGAAAGTGAATATATAAAGAGGCAATGGCGAATTGGACTTCAGGGTTCATTTGTTTTAAAACATACAGTCGGGCAGCTTCGAGAACTTGAACTTCCTAAATTACATTCTTATGAGAAACAAAATATAATTGGAAATATTTATTTTGATCAGCTGCGTTTACAGGGATTGAAAAATAGAGTTGCAGATGCAGAAAGAATATTAACGTTTGAAAAATTAAAGGAGATTAAGTGAATATGGATGAAAATAAGTTTGAAACAGAATTAATCCAGTATATAACAACAGGAACTATAACAAATCCTGAAACATTAGAAGGAATTCCAGAATTTTCAACAGGTTTTTTGGGGAACAAAGTAATAAAGACAAAATTATGGAAGTATGAGAAAGATATAAAAACAACAGAGCAGCTTTGGAGTAATTTTAAAAAAATACTTGAGCAGCATAATCAAAATGTGTTAGAACATCCACTTAGTGTTGTAGAATTTAATCAAGTAAAAAAGATAATATGTGATTTACACACACCATATGAAGCAGGTCAGTTTCTTTATGGATTAAATGGAGTATCACAGATTGAAATAGATTTAGATGATGGAAGGCACGTTTTTCTTACGGTATTTGATCAGAAACAAATTGGTGCAGGAGATACGGTATATCAGGTTGTAAATCAGATAAGAAGACCAGCAATTATTAACGGAAAAAAGGATAAACGATTTGATACAACGCTTTTAATTAATGGATTACCTATTATTCAGATTGAAGAAAAAAGAGATACACACGATGTTAACGAAGCTTTGAATCAGATGCATCAGTATATTGATGAAGGACAGTATGGTGATATATTTTCTATGCTTCAAATTCTTATAGCAATGACACCTTATAATGTAAAATATATGGCAAATACAACTTCCGAAAATTTTAATAAAGATTTTGCATTTAATTGGCAACGCAAAGAAGATAATAGTATTGTAAGAGATTGGAAAGAATTTGCAGATTTGATGCTTTCAATTCCTATGGCACATCAAATGGCAACTAATTATATGATACTTGATGGTACACCTAATAAACAAACGTTAAAAGTTATGCGTCCGTATCAAGTATATGCAACGCAGGAAGTTATAAACGGTATTAAGAAAGCAGATTTTGAATTTGGAACTAATAAGATTGGTTATATTTGGCATACTACTGGATCAGGTAAGACAATCACATCATTTAAAACGGCTTGGCTGGCGAGCCGTATGCCGAAAATTGATAAAGTTGTTTTTGTTGTTGATCGTATTCAGTTAACAAAGCAGACCAATGAAAAGTATAAGGCATATGATCCAGATGCAAATGATGAATTTGATGGAATTGTACAGGATACAAATAATACTACAGATTTAAGCCGTAAGCTTAAATCAAGGTCAAATGGTATTATTGTAACTTCTGTACAGAAGTTAGAGACTCTTATAAAGAGAAAGACATTTAAAGCACCAGATAAGAATATTGTTTTTATTGTAGATGAGGCACACCGTTCTACGGGAGGAGAGTCATTTGAAGCCATACAAAAAGCATTTAAACACGCTGTATGGGTTGGATATACTGGAACGCCAATGTTTGATGAAACAACAACAGGACTTAGAACAGAAGATATATTTGGACCATTACTTCATGCTTATACAATTCGTGAAGCTATTGCAGATAGAAATGTTTTAGGATTTAAGGTTGATTTTGAGACCACAATCCCAGAGAAGGAGATGAAGAGCGATTATCTTCCAGCATTTTATAGAGAAAAGTATCCAGATTGGTCGGAAGAAAAAATTAAGGAAAAGATTGATAATCTATCACCTGAGGATATGGATGACGCAATCGGACCTAGTTTTTATGATGAAAATATGGATCATATAAAATTAGTAGTAAGAGATATTTTTGACAAGTGGAAGAATAGATCTAATGATGGAAGGTATAATGCACTTTTAACTACACGCGTAGGTACAGGTAAGGCAAGTACTCCAATGGCAATGATGTACTTTGATGAATTTAAAAGGGTAAATAAGGAGAGAGAGACTCAAGGATTATCAACGCTAAAGGTTGCCGTGACATTCAGTATTAATAATTCTAATAATGATAGTATGCTTGAAACAAATAAAGGACTTTATAGAGCTATAAAAGCATATAATGAAAAATTCAATACTAGTTTTGGAATGGATGATATATCAGGTTATACCCAAGATGTAATTTCAAGATTAAATAAAACGGCTAAAGATGGCAATTTTTTAGATTTAGTTATTGTTGTTGATCAGTTGCTTACAGGGTTTGATGCACAAGAATTAAATACATTATATGTAGATAGAACATTAAAAGGTGCTAATTTAATCCAGGCATATTCTAGAACAAATAGAATTGCAGATATGCAGGAAAAACCATGGGGGCGTATTGTAAATTATAGATGGCCTGCACAAAATGAGAAGCTTATGAATGAAGCCCTTGCAGTATATGCCAATAAAGATTCTGCGAAACTTTCTGATGAAGAAAGGAGAAGACAGAATGTAAAAGATGGCATTACAGCACCACAATTTAATGATGTACTTGTGGAAGTAAGAGATACAGTGCAAAAGATGTCAAGTTTAACAAATGGATTTGTACAGTTACCACCATCAGAAAAACAAAAAGATTATATGGTTGATCTGATTCGAAGCTACAATGTAGGTATGGCAAAACTTAAGCAGTATGTTTATGATCCTCAAAGTTCAGATGAAGAGGGATATGATTATAATAATCCAGATGAACTTATAAAAAAGGTTGGAATGACACCTAAGCAAGAAATTATGTTAACGACAGTTCTTACAAATGAACTTAAGTCATATATTTCTAAAAGTAAAGATATTCCGGTTTATCAGATAAAACTTAGAATGACACATATTAAGGATATTAAAGTAGACTATGATTATCTCACTGAGTTGGTCAATAAATTATTAAATGCTGTTCATAATGGTGATGAAAAAGAAGCAGATGAAACTAAGGAGAAAATTGATCAGTTTGCAAATGGATTAGAAGATCGTATTTATGCAACAAAAATTATAAATGCAGCAGATGCTATTAGGAAAGGTGAATATCCACCAAGTGGTTCTAATTTTGCATACCCTGCAAATTTAAAAGATTGCGAAAAAGTTATATTGGCAGCTAATACAGTAAGTATTGATCGTGTGTTTATTAACTTTCGTGGAAAGTGGGGGATAACAGATATAGTTACGAATGCAGGTATGAGAGAATTATTTAGTCGACATCATTATGGCAAACAGGATTTAGATGATACAGGAATAATAAGTGATATTATAAAGAAGGCAAGTACGGAATACAATAATATGGCGTTAGATGAAGAAATTCAAAATCTTTCAAAGATTAAGTATCGTAATGGCTTGAGAGAAGCAATATATAAATTAGCTGATGATATGTCAGAGAGATAAGAAAAGATATTTTTAAATATAGGGAGGAAAACATATGGATGAAAAAAAGAAAGTACCTAAGCTTAGATTTCCAGGATTTACAGACGATTGGGAACAGCGTAAGTTGGGTGATATTTTAAAATATGAACAACCTGGAGAATATATTGTAGATAGTACGAATTATGATGATAGCTATAACACACCTGTATTAACTGCAGGACAGACCTTTATTTTGGGATATACCAATGAAACAACAGGAATTAAAAATGCAAGTGAAAATAATCCTGTAATTATATTTGATGATTTTACTACATCATCACATTTCGTTGATTTTTCCTTTAAAATAAAGAGTTCTGCTATGAAATTACTTACTTTAATAGATGATATGGATGATATATATTGCATCAATAATATTCTTGAAAATATAGATTATGTGCCTGTATCTCACGAGCGACATTGGATTTCAATTTTTTCAAAATTTGATGTAATTGTTCCAAAAGATAAGGATGAACAGAAGAAAATTGGCGATTATTTTAGAAAACTTGACCACCTCATCACTCTTCATCAGCGAAAGTTACAGCATATAAAAGACTTTAAAAAAGCAATGCTTCAAAAAATGTTTCCTAAAAAAGGAGAAAAATATCCAGAAATTCGATTTCCAGAATTTACTGATGCTTGGGAACAGCGTAAGTTGGATGCTGCAGCTAAATTCAGTAAAGGAAATGGTTATTCTAAAAGAGATTTAATTGAGTCTGGAACACCAATTATTTTGTACGGAAGGTTATATACAAAATATGAAACTAGTATTTCAGATGTGGACACATATGTAGAAGCAAAAGAGGGATCTATATACAGTAAAGGTGGAGAGGTTATAGTTCCTGCATCTGGCGAAACAGCAGATGATATTGCAAGGGCTGCAACCATTGATAAATCAGGAATTTTGCTTGGTGGGGACTTGAATGTTGTGATGCCGAATGAAGATATTAATCCTGCGTTTTTAGCAATTTCTATCTCTAATGGAAATTCACAACGGGAATTGGCAAAAAAGGCACAGGGAAAATCAGTGGTTCATATTCATAATGAGGACATAGGAAATTTGATTGTTCCATTTCCAACAAAGGCAGAACAGAACAAGATAGTAGATTATTTCTCTAATATAGACAACCTCATCACTCTTCATCAACGAGAGTTAGAAAATTTAAAAAAATTAAAGAAAGCGTGTCTTCAAAAAATGTTTGTTTAGGAGAAAATAAAAATGGGTAAATTAATTTTATTTCATGGTACTCCTGATAAAATAGTGGTACCAACTTATGGTAAGGGTGAAGAAAAGCACGATTATGGACAGGGATTTTATCTGACTGATAGTATTGATCTGGCAAAAGAGTGGGCAGTTTGTCGTCCGAATGAAGAAAATGGCTGGGTACACAAATATCAGCTTGATACTGATGAACTTAAAATATTAGATTTTCAGAATAAGGGTGTTTTAGCTTGGTTGGCAGAATTAATGAAACATAGAGAAGCTGCTGATTCTAAGCGTTATCGGGTACTTGCAAAGAAATTTATTGAAAAGTATGGAGTGAATACAGATGGGTATGATGTTATCAGAGGGTGGAGAGCCAATGCTTCATACTTTTACATTGCAAAAGAATTTGTAAGAGATAATATTGATATAGATATTCTAGAAGAATTACTTTCACTTGGGGGGCTTGGTATTCAATATTGTATTAAATCCGAACAAGCTTATTCAAAATTATATGAAATGAAAGATGAATTACAGGCAGTTCCTTATACTGAGTTTAATGAAAAGTATAATTATCGTGATATTACAGCAAGGCAGAAAATGCGTGAACTTATTGATTCAGATGCTAACAATGTAACTAAAGTTTTTAGTACGCTTTTTTAGGAGTGACAATTATGAGAGCATACTCAAAAGATTATTTGAATGATGTAGTGGAAAATCAAGGAAAACTATTTGACTTTGTAGCACAGAATTTTCCAGATATGGATACAGAAGATTTTATTAATGCGTATATGCAAAGTAAAACAAGAAAAAGTATAGATGAAGCAAAAGCTTATGTGAATACAATGAGTGCAAAAGAATTATGGGAATACTTTATTAAAATAGATGGCTATTCACTAAAATCTGGTAATGCACTTAAAGGGTTTATGCCTGATTGGATTGGAGAGTTTTATGCTTATTATCAATGGTATTATAATATTTCAAGTCGTGAAGTGATAAAAAAGATACCACTTGATTTTATGAAAAAAGCATATTATGGTCTTCACGATTTAGAGCTTGACCTTGCAGTAAAAAAAGTAGGTGAAGTATGACAGATATTATTTGTTTTCATAATCCAGATGAAGAAAATGGTTATATGAGTAATTGGTATATATCCCCATTTACAGTTGATGGCGTTACATTTTCTTCAATGGAACAATATATGATGTATTATAAGTCAATTACTTTTGGAGATAAACTTATGGCAAGAAAAATATTGTTTTCGGATGATGTTGCCAAGATAAAGACTTTTGGCAGAATGGTGGCAAATTACGAGGATAATTATTGGAATGGTATTCGACAGATTATAGTTTATAAAGGATTACTGGCAAAGTTTTTTCAAAATGAAGACATAAAAAAGTCACTTAAATCTACAGAAGGAGCACTACTAGCTGAATGTGCAGTTAAAGATCACATTTGGGGTATAGGTTTATCGATAAAAGATCCAAATAGATTTGATAAGAATAAATGGAGAGGGCAGAATCTGCTTGGATATACACTTATGATGGTGAGAGAATGTTTATAATTTTGTTATGCTTGGGAACAGCGTAAGTTTGGTGATGTTGGCTCAGTTGCTATGTGTAAGCGGATTTTTAAAGGTCAGACGTCAGATAAGGGTGAGGTGCCTTTTTATAAGATAGGCACATTTGGTGGCAAACCAGATGCATTTATTTCAAGAGAATTATTTAATGAGTATAAAACTAAGTATCCGTATCCAAATAAGGGAGATATATTGATTTCTGCATCCGGTAGCATTGGCAGAACCGTTGAATTTACAGGAAAAGATGAATATTTTCAAGATTCTAATATTGTGTGGCTTAAACATGAGAGTGAGATAGATAACAACTTTTTAAAAGTTTTATATAGTGTCGTAGAGTGGTCATGTGAAGGCTCTACTATCAAGAGATTGTATAATGATAATTTCCTAAAAACGGAGTTTATGCTTCCACAAATTGATGAGCAAATCAAATTAGGAACCTTTTTTGCCAGCCTCGACAACCTCATCACTCTTCATCAGCGAGAGTTCATCATTTCAAATTATAAAAATATATTTTAAAATACATATGTAATTAAGAAAGGAAATTAAAAATGAGCGATTTAAATAAAATTACGACACAATTATGGTCTATGGCAAATGAGTTACGTGGAAATATGGATGCGTCTGAGTATAAAAATTATATTTTATCATTTATGTTTTATAGATATTTATCAGAGCATCAGGAACAATATTTAATTTCAAATGAGATAATCGATGTCAAAGAAGGACAACCTATTAATGAAGCATATAAAGAACAGGCGAGTGGAAAAGAACTAAATGATTATATTGAGGATATTTCGGCTACACTTGGTTATGCGATTGCACCAAATGATACATGGGCTTCACTTGTAGATAAAATTGAAAATAGTGAGGTTATACCAAGTGATTATCAAACAATTTTTGCTAATTTTGAAGAACATACAAAACTTAACAAGGAGGCTGTTAGGGATTTCAAGGGTGTATTTAATGATATAAATCTTGGTGATTCGCGTTTAGGTTCTTCAACAAATGAACGTGCGAAATCTCTTAACCGTATAGTAAAATTAGTAGATAGTGTTGAATATAAATCTGATGATGGAAAGGATATTCTTGGTGAAATATATGAATATTTAATTGGACAATTTGCAGCATCAGCAGGTAAGAAGGGAGGGGAATTTTATACTCCGCATGAAGTATCAAAAATTTTAGCTAAAATTGTTACAGATGGTGTTAAAGAATCTGATAGTGTGTTTAGTGTTTATGATCCAACATGTGGCTCGGGTTCTTTGCTTTTGACGGTTAAAGATGAAGTGCCGGGAGGAAATAACTCTGGAGCTGTAAAATTTTACGGACAGGAATTAAATACTACAACATATAATTTAGCACGAATGAATTTGATGATGCATGGTGTATCATTTCAAAATATGTGTTTATCAAATGCTGACACGCTTGGTATGGATTGGCCTGATGGACAAGATACTAGAGGAATAGACCATCCACGAACATTTGATGCAGTGGTTGCCAATCCCCCATATTCAGCTCATTGGGATAATAATGAAACTAAGTTAAATGATGAGAGATATAGAGAGTATGGAAAACTTGCACCGAAAACAAAGGCTGATTATGCTTTTGTATTACATAGTCTATATCATCTTAATGAGGAAGGAACAATGGCAATTGTTCTTCCGCACGGAGTACTTTTTCGTGGAGCAACAGAAGGCATAATAAGAAAAAATTTGATTGAACACAGAGATGGGAATCATATATATGCAATTATTGGATTACCATCAAATCTTTTTTATGGAACCAGTATTCCTACAATAATTATGGTTTTAAAAAAGAATCGTGTATCAAAAGATATATTGTTTATTGATGCTTCAAATGAATATGAAAAAGAAAAAAATCAAAATAAATTATCAGATCAGAATATTGATAAAATTATTAAAGCATATAGAGATAGAAAAGATATACCTAAATATGCGCATTTGGCAACAATAGATGAAATTCGTCAAAATGACTATAATCTTAATATTCCTAGATATGTAGATACTTATGAAGAGGAAGAAGAGATTGATATTAATGAAGTAAAAAAATTACTTGAACAAGATAAAAAAGAAATTGCCGAGTTGGAAGCAGAAATAGAAAAACAGTTTAAGCTCTTAGGAATTTAATATCTTTAGACATTATGTTATGCTTGGGAACAGCGTAAGTTCTCAGATGTTGTGGCAACTCGCCGTGGGCTAACATACAAACCCTCTGATATTCGGAAAAATGGGGTTCGTGTTCTGCGCTCATCAAATATAGCCGAGGATAGTTTTGTATTAAGCGATGAAGATGTTTTTGTTGTGCGTGAAGCTGTCAATATTGACTGTGTAAGAGCAAACGACATTCTCATTACCGCAGCCAATGGGTCGTCAAGACTTGTTGGAAAACACACGATTATCAGCGGAATCCCTGAAGAATCCGCTGTTCACGGTGGATTTATGCTTCTTGGCACAACGAAAGAACCGCACTTTGTAAACGCTTCGATGGGATCATCTTGGTACAGACGGTTTATTGAGTTGTTTGTGGCTGGCGGGAATGGTGCAATCGGTAATCTCAACAAAAACGATTTGGACAATCAAGATATAGCGATTCCATCAGAAAAAGAACAAAAGAAAATAGGTTCTTTCTTTCGCCAGCTTGACAACCTTATCACCCTTCATCAGCGTAAATGTGTATTTTTATTCGGCTTTTTTCAGGCTTTTATCTCTATGATCTTCACCGCTTCGACATTTTCTTGGGAACAGCGTAAGGTTGGGGATTTGCTCATAGAGCGTAATCAACAAGCACCAATGAGCGACGAATATCCCCTTATGGCATTCATAGCAAATGAAGGTGTTGCCCCTAAAGGTGAGCGTTATGACCGAAGCGCCTTAGTTACGGACACGGTAAACAAGCTATATAAGAAAACAGAGAAAGGCGATTTCATATATAGCTCCAACAACCTTGAAACCGGCTCAATAGGTCTGAATAAGTACGGAAAAGCCTGCATTTCACCGGTATATAGCATTTTTGAGCCTACTGGCATTGCTGACTCTGATTTTTTAGGAAGAAGATTGGTCAGAAAAGACTTTATAAATGCTATGGTCAAATGGCGTCAGGGTGTCATCTATGGACAATGGAGAATACACGAGTCCGATTTTCTGAAAATTGAAATAACTGTACCTTCAGTCGAGGAACAACGGAAGATCGGTGCTTATTTAGACCAGCTCGACAACCTTATCACCCTTCATCAGCGTGAGTGCATTTCTTTTACCGCAAGGGCGGGCAGGCGTATCCTGACCGCAAATAAAAAGCGAAATACTTCTTCTTGGGAACAGCGTAAGTTGGGAGATATTGCTGACATTGTGGGTGGTGGAACCCC
>OLIW01001416.1_pt1 | contig 21501 bp, 19 predicted proteins | sample 1601321 | NCBI WGS metagenome assembly OLIW01 (sample SAMEA2452114, study PRJEB22498) | human gut metagenome
TGGTGGCGCCCGGTTCGCCGGTGGTCGACATGAAGTCGGCGCCGGCGATACGTCCCTGCAATGCGTTGTCGACCGAGAGCGTGGGCAGGTCCTTGATGTCGTTCATCTTGACCGTAGAGACCGAACCGGTCAGGTCTTTCTTGGCCACTTGGCCGTAGCCGATGACCACCACTTCTTCGATGTCGGTGGAGGCGTCCTTTTCCAGCCGGATGTTGAATTTCGTGCGGCTGCCCACCTTCGTCGTCTGTGACGTGTAGCCGAGGTAGGAGAATGTCAGCGAATCGGAGGGTTTGACTTTGAGTGTGAATTTACCTTTGGTGTCGGTCGTCGTGCCCTGCACTCCGCCAGCGACGACCACTGTGGCTCCGACCAGCGGATTGCCTTCGGAGTCGAAGATGATGCCGTGAACCGCCTGCGGCTGTTCCTGAGCCTTCGCCGGTGCCGTGTATGCTGCGAGCATTATCAGAATCGCCCCCAGCGACATCGCACGGGCGAAAACGCTCATTGTGTGAAGAAATTTGTTCATTTCAGGTTGTTTTAGGTGATACGACTTGTTCCGGCCTGCTTACTCCTGACCCTCCTCGAGAGGCGCTCCGAGGATTATGTCCTTGCCGCTGCCGTTGTTTTCGGTAAAGTAATTCTCTTCGTCCGCTTCGAGGCGGCGGATGTAGAAATTGTCGAGGAAGATGCGGTTGTTGACCGGCGACGTCTGTGTGAACGAGCCGCAGCTGATGCGGATGCGCGTGTTGACCGTAATCGGATTGAGCTGCGTTCCGACCACGAAGACCAGCAGGTCGCTTCCCTCCCACATGTTCTCGGGGAACTCGTCGCTCCGGGGGTCGTAGTAGGCGGCTTCGAGCTCGATCGAGGTCTTGCCCGTGTCGGCGAAATCGGCGATTACGCCCCCGTCGAGTACCTCGACCTTGATTTTGTTGTCATCCTTGGCTCCGGTGTAGAAGTCGGTATACGCCACAGCGCGGAACGAGACCATGAGCATCGAGTCGCTGCGCAGCGTGTTGGTGTAGGGCGAAATCAGGTCGGCGCCGTGTCCTTCGTCGTCGCCCAATTTCAGATAGCCGTTCTTGCCGTAGCAGTGGGCGTGCTCCTCGCCGTCGATTGTCGTGGAGGAGAAGCCGTAATCCTTCTGGGCGGTCGTCCAGTCGTCGATGGGCGTCTCGTCGTCCGTGAAGCGGGGATCGGTTTTGCCGTACTTCATGGAGGAGAAATCGTTGCTCACGCGAGCTGTCGAACCTTGGTGTACGGGCACTATGCGGTTGTAGTTCAGCGTCCCGTCGGTCGCCGCCAGAATCAGCATACCCGTGCGCCGCGTGTAGTAACAGCCCGTTTCGACACGCCGCTGGACGTCGAGGGTCACTATGCGGCACCCCGTCAGCGGGTCGACCGCAGTGTCGTCCAGGACTGCCGCCCAGGGCATGTCGGCGTCGTCCTCCCACGAGGCGACGAAGTCGACGTTCGCCTCCGCATAGATTTTCGCCTGCCCGCCCTGCACGCCGACGTATACGGCGTCGACCGGCTTCTTTTCGATCGGGTCCGCGTAGACCGCGATCGACTCGCTGCGGTCGGAGTTCGAGTGCGTTTCGCACGACACGCAGGCCGCCGTCAGGCACGCGATTCCGATCGCTCCCCGCAGCAAGCGGGCGAGACTTTCCGTCAGAAATGTTTTTCTCATAAGTCGATAAGGTTAACAGTAGTAGTATTGGTTTCAGGTCGGAGATTCGTTCCCAACGGTCATTTCAACTCGAAATCCACCAAAATCGGACGATGGTCCGAGGGGTCGTAGAAGTTGGACACGTAGGGACTCTTGGTTGCCGTCGTCCACTTGTCGATGACGATCAGCGCGTTCGCGACACGTCCGTACATCGAGGGCGAGGCGTACATGAAGTCGATGCGGGCATTGCCGTAGGTCGACGAGATGAAGCGTCCCGGGTTGCGCTCGGCGATGATGTCCACCAAATCGGTATTGTTGCGGATGTGATCGTGAACCAGCAGACGGGTGTCGTTCTCGGGATAGTTGTAGAACCAGTTGTCGACGCGGGAACGGGCGTTGAAGTCGCCCATCATCAGCCAATCCTCCTGTGCGGCGTAGGCCGGATCGTTGACCGTCTTGTCGCAGATGTACCCGATTTCGAACGCACGGTACTTGTCGCCTTCGTTGTTGGCGGCGCTCGCCGCCTGATTTGCCGAGCCGGTGACGCCGAAGGCGTAGGCCTGCGGCCACGTGTGGAGCGTCACGACATTGATTTTATGGCCCTTCACGGTGACCTGCTGGATGGCGGCGCCGTGCGAAACGGGTTTTCCCGCCTGCTCCGTATCCGTGATTTTGAGCAGCGTCTCGATCGGATATTTCGAGGTGATGGTCTGCGGATAATTGTCGCGCCAGCCGCCGACGGCCGTATACGAGTGGCCGTAGCGCGCTGCCAGTGCCGGCCAGCCGTCGGGCAGGAACTTGTCGGATGCGGGCGCTCCTGCATTGGTGTTGTCCTTGTAGATGGTCGCCGATTCGCACCATACGCACACGTCGGGGTCGTACTTCTTCACCCAAGCCGTGAAGTTGTCGTAATCGTTGGCCTGATCCGACCACATGCCGTTTTGAATATTCCAGTAGAGCACGCGCAGAATGTTCTCGCCCCGCTCCGCTTCGCCGAGCGAACGCACCTCGATGTTGTCGAGATAGAAGCCATGGACGCCGCTGCTTGTGTCGTTGCCCGCCCAGTAGAGCATCGTGCCGTCGGTCGCGTTCTCCACGACGACCTCCACGCGGTGCCACTCCTTGACGGCCGACTCGCTCGACGGGAGCGTCACGTAGTTTTTCTCGACGATGTATTTTCCCGTTGCACCCGAGTAGCCCGAATTCTCGTCGGTCAGCGTGACGGAGTGCCCGTCGACGGTCGCCGAGGCGATCATTCCTCCGTTGAGGACTTGGAACAGCAGGACGTCCGTCGAACCGTACTGGTAGCAGAAGTCGAATGCGACGCGCACGGAGCTGATGCCCTCTATGGCTTGAAGCGCGGCGGTCTGGAAGATGCCGCGGCCCGTGTTCCCCGTGCCGCAGGCGAGATAACCCTGATACTCCTGACAGCGGAACATGAAGGTGTAGTCGGCGATGTTGCGGCTGGCCACGTAGGAGTCGGACATTTGATGCGACGTGCCGACCGTCTTGCCGTTGACTTCATCCCACGTATTCGACTGGATGAAGGCCGACCCGGGGTTGTTGTAGGCGACCCGTTCGAAGGCGTCCGCATAACCGTCGCGGTCCGTTCCCGAGTCCGTCGTAACGGTTTCGGCCGTCGGGGCGTAGCCCGACGCCTCCTGTCCGCCCATGATGTCGCCGCCCCAGACGAAGTTGTCGAAACCTTCGTAGAAGACGAGGTCGGCGTCGGGCGTATAGGCCAGATCGACGGTGTATACTTCGCCTGCGGCAAGTTGCAGGGGCGCCAGCGTATGTTTCATGGCGCGGTGCTCCGCGTCGCCGACGGTAATCTCCAACCCCGTCGGATAGTCGCCCGGTGCCAGCATGATGTGGAAATGTTTCGGCGTTCCCTTGTCCAGCGCCACGCAGCGGCCGTCGTCGGTGCAGTTGAGCACGGCGAAGTCGACGCCTTCGGTCATCGAGAAGCCCCCGCGGGAGGGGAGATAGTTGGCGAATCCGGCCACGATTTCTTCGTCGGGCGACGCGACCTTCACCGAAGCGATTTCGGCCGATCCCGTCAGCGCCACGTCCAGCACGGCGAAAGCGTCGTCGAAAATCAGCTTGTTGCCGTTTTCTTTGGTGTACGAACCGTACATCGGGTACGATTGCAACGCTTGGGCGGTCGTCGTCCAGAACTGCGAGTAGGGGAGTTTCACATCGGTGTAGACCGAGGTGTCATACCAGCTGCCGGACTCCGTAGTGGTCAGTGTGGCGTTGTAGGTGCCGGCGTTCGATGCCGCGACGTCGATATAGCGGCGGTCGTTCTCGTCGGTCGCAATCGCATAGGGCTTGCCGTTGACCGTTACCTTCGACTCATTCCATACCCGCTCGCCGACGCCCATCGGCCGGCGGATGCCGTTTTCCGACTCGGACAGGTAGAAACGCACTTTGCCGTCCACCACCTCGATGTCCTCGTATTCGTCGCCGTCCGGTCGGTCGGGACGGTTGGGGTCGTCGATTTCTTTTTCACCGTTGCCGCACCCCAGACAGCAACAGCAGATCAGCAATACTGTCGTTTTGCTGAAAGAGTTTAAGGTTCTTAGTAGATTTTGAAGCATAGTATATGGGATTTAGGAATTCTGCGGGGACAGGATGCGGTCGGAAACGGAATGCAAAAAGAGGAGCGCACATTGCAGAAAACAATGCGCGCACGTGTAATCGTACGTGTGTTAGTGGGTTACGATCTAAATACCGATGGGGGGGGGAATTATTCCCTCGCTACGGCGCGTAGAAGCGTGCCGCATCCTGCGAGCGAAGATCGTATAGACGATGGTCGAGGTTCCCATCCGGTTCGGTTTTGGTCGGTAGTGGTCGGGTCGCTTCTCCATTAAGGGAAGCATTTAGACAAAAATAAATAAAAAATTTCAATTTGCAAAATACGGAACGAATAAATTTTCATGCGGTTGGTTGTCGTTTTTGGTATTTTCGTTTCATCCGGCCGGAGTTTTTCTGCGCATGAAGTCGCGGGATATTGTTCCGGAGCGGGGCGTGCGGGGATTGCTGCCGGAGCTGGAATTTCTCCGTACGGAGGGTTCCGGGGGGGGGCCGGCGGCATGAAGGTCTCGGGGCGCTGTTGAGCGTATCGCCGTATGCCGGTGTCCGACCGAGAGGCGAAACCCTTTGATTTCCGGCTCGATTTCTGACTCGTCCCGCGACGCCGGCGTCGTCGTTCTCTTCGGTGACTCGTGTAAGTTGCGATACCTTTTTCTGCCGAAGATAAATCTCCGACATTCGTGCGAATGATATTGCGGAGTCATTGGCTTCCGTATTGCAATCGTCCCGTTTTGCGAACGGCACTACCCCCCCCCTCCGAGGAGAAGGGGTCGTTGTCCGAGGTGTCCGCTCGAAATGGCGATATCGGTATTTGTCCGTCCGAATACTCCTGTTCGTTTTGCATGTTCCGCTCGTTCCGCCGCTGCGGTCGGTGTCGCGCATTTTTTTGCGAGTGCAGGCTGCGTCGGATAGCGGCGAACCGCCGGTGCAGCTGGCGATGCCGAGGCTGAATACCTATTTTAAAATGGGTCTTATCGTTATATTTGAAGAATCTCCGCCAATTGTGGAACCACAAGGGGAGGGCGAAGTGTTCAATATTGTAGTTTTTGGTGGTCTCGCATGTACTTGCAGCCGCGGATAAAGCCCATGGCAGTGAGTCGTTATCCGCATCCTTTTCGAATATTCATCCCGACCGTCGTTAGTTGTCCCGGCCTGCCGCAATCCATCCGGCAGGTCGCCCCCCCCTGCATAAGATACTGCGACGCGATTACAACTCATATAACCGCGGACCCGATAAAATTCATTATCCGCCTGTTCGGAGCGACTGTATAGGCCCGAATGCAGCAACTAACCGACAACTAAATACTTAACGGCTAATATCGAAATTTCCGGATAGCGACCATTTATGTACCACTTGTGTACCGCCGCCATTTTCCCGACCATACGGCATAAAAGAAAAATCCTCGATATTCGACTGAATATCAAGGATTCTCGGTTAGTCGGGGTGACAAGATTCGAACTTGCGACAACACGCCCCCCAGAATTAAATTTTACTTTTTCTAATAAATTTAACAAACTATATTCCAGAGGATTTTACACACTTTCAAAGAGTTGCAGTTTGCCATTATCGAGAGTTGTTGCGATTTCGCGTGTTCCACTTGTGTTCCACGCATCGTTCCCTACCCGATCAAAATTGAAAAATGAATCCCCGACATTTTCGGATGTCGGGGATTATTCATTCGGACAACCGACCCAAGATTCCTATTTTAGATCGCGGGCCTTGATGCGCACGACCTTTCCGTCGCGCACGACAACCAGTTCTCCGTCCTCCTTCTTCGTCTTTTCAATCAGACGCTTACGGGCGAGCAAAATACCTGCGTTGATTTTTTCCTGCATTTGTTTGATTTCAATCTCGCTCATAATTCGTAATCAGTTTATAGGATAACGCATCTTCAACATGAATTGTTATGTTCTTCTCACCCGACGCAACTATTTTAATCTCTTCGTCTGCCGAGCTGTTGTCGTAAATTGTCCAGAAATCGCAAATCGGAGTATAAAGGGTAGTTAAATTCCTGATGCCATTCGCATAACGGCGGCGAATGACATCCGACGGAATATTGTGCCCGCCCTCGCTTACCCGTGTTGCAACACGCTCGATAGCCTGTTCAGGTGTCGGTAACCAAAAGTAGAGCAACGTCACAAAATAGCCTTTCGCCTGCGCCCGTCCCACGAATTTCACATAGGAACGGGTCGCCAACGTCGTTTCAAACGCAAAATCCTCGCCTTCGGACAAAAGATCATCCATTCGTTGCAGCATCAACCGTCCTGCCTCGATCGCCACGCTTTCGGGGTTGAACGGCGACAGCCCTTTTGCTATTTCGTCGGCATTGACGAACTCCCGGCATCCCAGCATTTCGGGCAACACGGTATAGGATGCAGTCGTTTTCCCTGCACCGTTGCAACCCGCTATGATATAGAGTTTCGGCATACTTCGTAACAAAGGTACGAACAAGCCGCGCACAAAAGCAAATTTTATTTGCGTTTTGTCGGGGCGGAGTACCTCGACAAGGTCAAAGATAATAATTTTCGGACAATCTTTCGCTAAAACAATCTTTGGGTTACTTTGTAGATTTCAGTCCGGGTGCAATAACTTTTATTTCTCCGTTCAAGACATCTTTTAGAATTGCTTTTATGAAATATCGGGCATCAATATCAAACACTTTCTTCTCTCGTTCCTGTATAAAAACATATTTCACTTTTTTGATTTTAACACGCCCCATATTCCGAGTATCGACATAAGCATCTTCAAAATTGAAAATATACTCTGGTTCTGTATTTTCAGACGGCAATTTATCCTCAAGCTCATCAAAAGACACAATTGGGATGCCATTTTTATCACATATTTTAGCGTCTGGCAGTGTTTCTAAAGGGAAATAATCAGTTGTTGTCCAATCATTATCCCCACTAAAAAAAATAAGATATTTCCTATAACCCTCCAAATTTATGCTGGATTTGGCCCATTCATCATCCAGTAAGAATAAACGTCGTGTAATGGATATATTAAGATTAAGTTCTAACCGTCCGATTATGCTTTCCTCTTTATTTGGCAGTCTTAACTCCTTCAGGTTAATACCATAGTGGGTCGCAAATTCTTTTGCACCTTTTTGATATCCCACTTTGGTGACCATAATTCCATTAACATTATTCAAGTCGGATAAAACGCCATAAAAATCCCGAACCTTACCCACAGAGACCGGTTTATTATAATTCTTGCATTCGATTGCAACTTTATGATTCACTCCCGCAAGTTCATATTCCCAATAGACATCAACCTGATGCAATTGCCCCGATTTACCGCGCAATTTCACATTGTGCTGTACTTGGATTGCTTTAATACTTTCTTCGTTCAGTAACCCCTGATAAATTTCTTGGGCAAACTTCTCATATTCCGTATTAGGATTCATATCTACACCTTATAAAATTTCGGCTGTTCATTCCATACAAAAATACTAATTCAATTCATTATTTCGGATGTATTCGCCAAAAGCCGACACACTATATTTATCCACAAATTGCAATTATTTTCATCCAAAATCAAAATTGACACATCCGAATTATTCATATTCAACGGCAAATTCACAGCACATAACTATCTGTATATATTGCGATTAAGCAATATCTAATTTCAAAATTCAAGATACAAAATTTTAAAATACTTGGAATCCCTTAATTGCCGTTCTATTTTTGCAATGCCACGTGCGAGTTATTCTGTAATCGTATAATTGGAATCGATAATCCCGCGTATACGATTAGTGCTGAGATAGTTTGTTGCCATTCTATTGCAAGTAACTCATAACTCGTAACGCAATGTCGGTGGCGCAATCATCTTTTTATTAACACGAATGCAGATAGAATGGCACATTCCATCCGATTTCCACGTCGCCACGACAAAGCCGACCGCAACGGCCGTTACGCCGTCAGACTGTGTATCACCAAGAACAAGCGGCGCAAATACATCGCGCTCGATCTCTACGCCGATCCCGCATATTGGGATGAGGCCGGCGAGCAATTCATCATCCTGCGCAACCTGAAAGGAGCCGAGCAGAAGGCCGAGAATAAACAACGCGAAGCCGACAATGCGCTGCTGGCGAAGTACAAGGTCCGCGCCCGCGAGATCGTCGAACGTTTCGAGATCGAAGGCATCGACTGGACGCTGAACCAGTTCGAGGACGCCTTTCTGAATACCTCCAAACAAGGCAAGTTCAACGCCTATTTCACCGACCGTATCGCGGAACTGCACGCGACGGGGCATATCGGTAACTCCCAAACCTATAAGCAGACGCAGGACATGTTGAGAAGCTATGACCGGAAGCTGGATCAACGGCTCTTTTCCGATATCGACCTGCGTTATGTCCGGGGATTCGATATGTTTCTTCAAAAGCGGGGCTGTTGCGGCAACACGCGTAAATTCTATTTCAAGGCGTTACGGGCCATTTTGAACCGGGCCAATGCGGAGGGCGTCGGCTCGGCGGCGACTTACCCGTTCGGACGGGGCGGGTTCGAGGTCTCCAAACTCGAAGAGGCGACCGCCAAACGCTATCTGCCTGCCGCCAAGTTATCGAAACTCAAAAGCACCACGGCCAGCAATCCGCAATGCGAATACGCCCGCAAGCTGTTTCTATTCTCCTACTATTGTTACGGCATATCGTTCATCGACATGGCGATGCTCACGACCGCCCATATCAAACAGATGGAGGACGGCGACTATATCGTTTACAAGCGGCAGAAGATCAAGCAGCAGAAAGGCGTCAAACCGATTTCGATCAAAATCACGCCTGCGATCCGACAACTGATCGGGAGTCTGCAAGCCGCCTCGCCGACCGTGGACGATTTCCTGCTGCCGATCGTCACCCGTTCCGGCTATACGGGCGAGCGGCTCTACATGCACATTCGAGCCCGTTACAGCAAGTATCAAAAGTACCTGCGTCTGCTCGCCGAGGAGCTCGGAATAGATTTCCACCTGACGAGCTACGTCTCCCGCCATACGGCGGCCATGACCTTGCAGCGCAACAACATTCCGCGCGAGGTGATTTCACAGATGCTCGGCCATGCCGATCTGGAAACCACGAACATATACCTCGACAGCTTCGACAACGGAGTGATCAACGAGGCGGCGAAAGTTTTGTAATAAGCCAACAATAGTTTAATATTTTTTGTATATTTGTACTATGAGTACAACATCGCAAACAAAAATAAACCAGCTATTACAGTCCCTCCCACCCGGAGCAGTCTATCTGTCGTCTTGGATGAAACTCAAAAACATCTCCAACGACTTACAGCACCGCTACATAAAATCCGCTTGGCTGACCCCCATAGGCACGGGTGCAATGATCCGCACGGGCGATACGCCTACATTATACGGAGCCATATACAGCCTCAATATGCAGGCTAACAAACACCTGGCAATCGGAGCCATGTCGGCACTGGAAATCCACGGATATTCGCACTACCTCCCGATGGGCAGGCCGACCGTTTCGCTGTCTGCGCCACAAAAAGAGTATTTACCGCTTTGGTTCAGAAAATATGACTGGGGTGTGACGCTCCGGCTGTTTACCACCGAGATATTCAATTCCGACACCGGAATCACCACCACCCGACAAGGGGTTTTCGAGTTGCCGATCTCTACCCCGGAACGGGCGTTTATGGAGTGTCTGCACCTCGCTCCGCAATATTACGACATTACCGACCTCTATTATGTGATGGAAATGCTGTCGATACTCCCGCCGAAGAATGTACAACGACTGTTGGAGGAGTGCCGTTCCGTCAAAGTGAAGCGGCTGTTCCTCTTTATGGCCGAAAAGGCCCGTCATGCGTGGTTCGAGGCCCTCGACCTCGACAAGGTAGACCTCGGCAGCGGCAAGCGGGTAATCACCAAGGGAGGCGTTTACGATAAGAAGTACCAAATCACAATTCCGGCAGAACTGAAAAATGATTAATCAAGAGTACAAAGAGCGCGTGCGGCTGTTGCTCCGCATCATCCCGATTATATCGGCGGAAGAATGTTTTGCAGTTCACGGCGGCACGGCAATCAATCTGTTCGTGCAAAATCTGCCGCGATATTCAGTAGACATCGACCTGACCTACATCCCCGTTGAACCGCGGGAAGCAAGCCTCACCCATATCAAAGAACGGCTGAAAGCGATAAAGGCAAAAATCGAGGCCGCGATACCGGGCATTGCAATACGCGAAGTTCCCAACAAATTGATCTGCACCCATAACGGGCATTTCGTCAAAGTGGAGGTAAACGACGTGAAGCGCGACATCATTGCACCGCCCATCGAATTACCCTTATGCGACCTTGCCCAAGAAGATTTCGGCGTATTCTGCAAAGCCCGCATTGTGCCGCTGTCACAACTCTACGGCGGCAAGATCACGGCTGCACTCGACCGCCAGCACCCGCGCGATCTGTTCGATGTAAGCCTAATGCTCAATTATATCAAAGAGTTCAGCGAGATCAAACGCGGGTTCATCTTCTGCCTGCTGGGAAGCGACCGCCCGATCTTGGAATCGCTTAACCCCAATTTCAACGACCAGCGCGACGCCCTGACCAACCAATTCGAGGGCATGTCCTCAACGCCGTTCACCTATGAACAGTACGAAGTGACCCGTCACCGACTGGTCAAGTATATCAACGACCATCTGACACCGACCGACAAGGCATTTCTACTCGGATTCGAGGACGGGACGCCGGATTGGGACGCATCGGAATACCGAGATTTTCAGCATTACCCGTCGGTGCAATGGAAACTGCTTAATATACAGAAATTAAAGCTTCGCAATCAAAAGAAACACGAGGATGGATTGAGGAAATTGAAAACGTTCTTTTTCGGTTCATAAATCTACGTTTGCCATGTATTCCCCGCCTATAAAATACGGTGATTTCCTACAAAAATTCCCGACGGAAGCAGACGCGTTTCAATTTTATCAAACGTACTGTGGAATCTATTGTCCCTCATGTGGGGATAAACAGTTTTCTTATTTACGAGACGACAAGCCCTACATGGCTTACTGCAAAAAATGCCATAAGGAATTCTCGATATTGAAAGATACGATTTTCGTTCGAAAGGAGACAGACTTCAGATTTTGGCTCTACATCGGGTATCTGCATTACCGAATGCAAACAGATATGATAATCGATCGCCTCAACATAGCAGCCTTACAGCGGGACATGCAGGGAACCACCTACAAATCGCTGTGTCGCATCAACCGTAAACTGGCACACTGGTTCGATGAGATAGACGCTTCCGACAGAGACAATTTATTCGCATCACTTTACAGAATATTAAAATAGACCTGTTTTTTGTACTTATAGGGATATTTTCAACGGCACTCCCCTGAAATCAATCGATTTCAGGGGATTTTTTCATATGTGGTACAACTAAGTATACATTATGATAGAAACGCACAGAAACTCATATAACCGAATAGAGACATGAACAAATTTACCGACGAAACCCCGATCGCGATGCTGACCGTGGGGCAGCTGAAAGAGATTCTCAGCATTGACCGAATTTTGGGCAACCTTATCCCGAACCAAGCTCCGACCGAGCAAGTGATGACCATCGAGGAGGTCGTGCGCCTGACCGGATACAGCAAGGCGACGATTTACAAATTTACGAGCGAACGAAAGATACCGTTCCACAAACCGGAGCATGGCGGACGGCGGCTCTACTTTCAGCGCGAGGAGATCCTCGACTGGTTGCAGAGCGAATCACACCCGACGATCGAACAGGAAAACATTCAGAGAATAAACCAATTAAAAAAACACTAACCATGAAAACTGAAAAAACAACGACCAAGCCCGCATTCGACCCGGAGGTTCCGCCCCGTGAAGGGTTCATCTTCTACCGTACCTTTTATGAAGCGTTGGCCTCGATGAAGAACAGGGCAAGATTACATCTCTATGATGTGATTATGAGATATGCCCTCTACGGCGAGGAACCGACGGATCTCAACGGGGAGCAGATGCGAACCTTCATACTGATCCGTCCCCAGCTGGATGCCAACGAACGGAAACGGCAAGCAAAGTACAAGAAGAAGGCAATCAAAAAGAATAACGGCGAAGAACTCAACGAATTTTTCACAAAAACTGAAGATGAAGAAAATGACAATTTACAAATACTCAACGATATACAATATGAATAGATCGCTCCTAAAAGATAATTCTAACATGAAAGAAAACGAATATGACAATGGGTACATAGAAAGGCAAACAGTCGGTTCGAATCCCCCGGAACTCCCTCAGATCTGGGTCTCCGTGTTCGAGAACTACTTCGCGCAGAAACCACTTGGCGATGTTGACCTGATAAAGTGGTTCAAGACTGCCAAATTCAAGAAATCGGTCATCGCGTTCCGCACGACCTCCGACGAGAAGGTCCGCCAACGGATTAAACGCAACCTGCCGTGCATCACTCCCAGCGGGATATTCAAGACTCGGAGCCGTGACGGGCTGGTTCAGCACAGCGGTTTCATATGCATCGACATCGACCACAAGGACAACGGCGTATTCGGGCCGGAGTGGTTCGAGAAGAAGAAACTCCTCGCCAAGACCTTCGACTGCCTGTTCTATGCAGGCATGTCGATCAGCGGGAATGGCCTGTGCCTGATTTTCCGCATCGCTCACCCGGACATGCACTTGGCACAATTCGACGCTCTGGTTCGGGAGATCTACGAGAAAACGGGGCTCGTCGCCGACCAAGGATGTTGCGATGTCTGCCGCTTGCGGGGAGCCAGTTACGATGCCTACCCATACATCAATCCGCACGCGAAGCCTTATCGGGGCGTGCTGAAAGAAAGAACGGCAAGGGCCAAAGTCCGGACGGCCCGGGAAAAGGAGCTGCTCGATGCAAAAGTCGACAAATTAATAACGAAAATCCGTAAAGAGAAGAAGGATATCACCGACGACTATCACGACTGGTATTGCATCGGATGCGCCTTGGCACACGAATACGGCAAGGAGGAGGGGCTGCGGTTATTTCATCTGGTCAGCATGCACTCCAAGAAGTATTACCCGACCGACTGCGACGAGCAGTTCGCCAAATGTCTGCGGAGCCGGAAAATCGGGATCGAGACCTTCCTATGGATTTGTAAGAAACACGGGGTGACGTTCAAGTAGCCCACCGTCCTGCACGCGGAGCCGGAACCTTATCGAGGGGTTTCGGCTTTTTTTTATGATGGCCTCGGAACGTAGAGAATCCCGAAGCCGATTCCACCGAAATTTATACGGCGATACCCCACTTCGAGTGTTGTTCGAGTGAAAATAATTTCTAACTTTGTCACTGCCAACGTCCGCAAGGACTGCGGCGGACATATTGAATTGAAAGTGTTTTCGCACTGTCCTTAACGGAAAATGTAGCAGTTTTCAACATGTAAGAGGACGACGAACAGCACTCATTCTTGTTTAGATCATGGCAGGGCGCATTCTGTGTGCCCAATACTCCATATCTATTCGAGCGTGGGGTGTCGCCTCGTTTATTCTTACATGGGTTCTGCTACAACCTTCCGTTAGATAGACGAAACCGGCTCCACGCTTTCTTTTTGCTACTAACCCAGCCATACAGGAGCCGAATGGCAACATAAAAACTTGTTGCTATGACCTATTACAAGGACACCTTACAGGCATTCTTGGATAATCACATCCACGAAATCCTCGGAAAGCTCGGCCGCGAGTTCGATTCCAACGATTTTATTACAGCATTCAGGCTGTTATTCCCCAATGAATATGCAACTGCGCTGCGAAGAAGCAACTCTTATCGAGCCATCCATACTTGGATTGCCCGATGGTATCTTTCCCGCCAGACCGATCGACTTCAAAAAGGCGATATTCGGCAGAGGCAAAGCGACAACCGCAATCCAACAAAAATCACACGTGGATCAAACTTTAACATTTCAACAATATGGGCAGAAAATTCATAATAGAGGAGGTCGAGGAAGAATCTAAGTTCGGCTGCGGCAGTATCGTAGCGACGATAATTATTGCTCTTGTCATCGGACTGTGCGGCGGATTCAAATCATGTAAGGAAGACAAAAAACCGAAAGCCGTTGAGAGCCGGACGGAACAACCGCAACGTTTGGACGAAGTAAAAGTCCAATCACCTCCCGTTGTCCCGAAAATCTCGCATCCGAGTGTCTCCACACCGACTCCAACCACTGCATCCAAGCCGCAGAAAGAAGCCTCGGTCGAACCCATAACGGCAACATCCTTCGATGATGATATTGAGGTGGAAGAGCCGCTTGTTTCGGCTTCCCCGACCCAACAAGATAATAGCATCGTCACGGAAACTGATTCCGAAACGCCCATTTTGACGGAAAAGGAACGCCGCAAGGCCGAACGTCAGGCTAAACGAGAGGCCCGACGTAGAGAGAAAGCGCAGAAAAACAATTAAAGTCTTAAAATCATGAAACGGATCATCGGATTGCTGTTCATTGTATTGTCTCTCTCTTGTTGCAGTAAAAGCGAAACAGACAAGGAAGAAGGAGGAAACTACGTTTTATCAATTGCTCCCCAAAATCTAAAATTTCCGGCGAATGGCGATTCTCAAAATGTGATTGTCGCAAGTAACGGTCAATGGTCGCTATCCGGAGGCGACAGTTGGTGCACCCCCTCTATCACGTCAGGCGGGAACGGAGCCAACGTAACTTTTTCCGTTGAGAAAAACATGGAATTACAACCAAGAAATACGTCGTTTACATTCACGCTTGGCAATGAAAAGGCGACCCTTCATGTCACACAAGAAGCCACGCCAAATTCCAATATTTCATTGAATCCGGAATCGGCGACTGTTTCAAGCAATTCAAATACGCAAAGCGTCATCGTGACTTGCAACGGAACATGGGCCTTATCCGGAGAAACCGTATCATGGTGTAGCCCCTCTAAAACCACAGGACAAAACAACGATGTCGTTACATTCAACATCGACGAAAACAATTTACCGGACGATCGGAATGCGACCTACACGTTTACTTGTGCAACGGAGTCCGCCAAATTCGTTCTTACTCAAAAAGGCAAAGATGCACTGACCGTTACAAAATCCAAATTTGAAGTCTCCGCACAAGGAGAACAAATCGCAGTCGAGGTCAATGCAAACATCTCGTTCGAATATGAAATCGCACAAGCAGACAAATCTTGGGTGTCTTATGTCGGAACGCGTGCAATGACAACATCGCGCCTTTTGTTTTCGATATCTCCCAATGAAGAGACCGCAACAAGGGAAGGTACGATTACGCTCACAAGCGAAATCGGGAAAGAAACCATAAAAATTTACCAATTCGGTGCTTCTCCGGCACTTGTTCTTACTCAAAAAGAGTATATCGTCCCAAGTGACGGACAGACAATCAAAGTCGAATTGAACAGCAATGTCGATTATGAAGTCGTTATGCCTTCGGTCGATTGGATCACGGAATCCCCGACACGGGCCATATCGACGCATACGCATTATTATACGATAGCCTCCAATACCACTTACGATAACCGATCTGCCAAAATTCACTTCTTTAATAAGGAGAATAATATCGACGAGTTCGTTGAAATTACTCAATTACAAAAAGATGCGCTCATAATTGGCAAGACGGATTATCAAGTTCCCCAAGAAGGAGGAACAGTCGATGTTACACTGCAAAATAATATTGATTTTGAAATTAAAATTAATGAAAGCGATACGTGGATAACTCAAATAGCAACTCGTGCGCTACAAGAAAATAAACTTCGATTTAATATCTCCGAAAACACAACAGGAGCCGAACGCATCGGCAAAATCATGATAGCCAATACCCAACAGAATATTTCACAGACTATCACTATTACTCAATCCGCCATACCGGTCTTAGACATACCCGATCCGAATTTCAAAGCTTATTTGGTTGCAAATTATGACAAAAATAACGACAATGAAATATCCCCATTCGAAATCGAAAAACTGACATATTTAACCGTATCAAGTCTGTCCATCGCATCGCTGGAAGGAATTGAGCATTTTACAAACTTAAAAGGTCTATCATGTGACAACAACTCTTTGACAGAATTGGATTTGAGTAAAAACACACAACTAACCGAACTGACATGTGGTTACAATAAGATTTCAAAACTCATATTGCCTCCCAATGCTGAAAAAATGACTTGGCTTAGTTGTGGAGACAATAAACTAACTGGCAAACTTGACTGCTCCAATTGGGTCAACCTTACCAATTTGAATTGTCATACCAATAATTTTACCGCCCTCGACCTGACCGGATGTTCGGAACTAATCGGCCTGTCTTGTGGTAACAACAATCTCACATCACTTAATGTTCAAGATTGTTCTAACTTAACCACTTTGCAATGTGGCGGCAACAAACTCTCTTCTTTGGACATAAGCATGTGCCCCTATATGGTCACTTTGACTTGCGGTGGCAACAACTTTGAAAATCTCGATCTTAGTAATTGTCAGATCTTAGATTTTCTCGACTGTAGTAACAATAAACTGTCATCTTTGGACATAAGCATGTGTTCGAAGATAAGTTTATTATATTGCCAGGGCAATAAGCTCACGTCACTGACATTAGGCAACGCTTCGACATTACGAGACCTTAATTGTTCACGGAACCAACTGTCGTCGTTAATAGTGACCAATTGCACAAATTTAATCCAATTAGAATGTGGTTACAATAATCTCTCTTCTTTGGATATAAACATGTGTCCGAAGCTAAGTTCATTATATTGCCAAAACAATATACTTACATCACTAACATTAGACGATGCTTCGACATTACAAGCCCTTGATTGTTCACAGAACCAATTGTCGTCATTAATAGTGACAAGTTACACAAACTTAACCCGATTAGCGTGTGATAACAATAATATCCGGATTCTTGATATTTCCAACTGTTATAATCTATCTGAATTAATTTGGCACAATAATCCATTCGAAGAGATCAATTTAGGAGATGTTGCATCCATTACATTTCACAACTATGCTGCAGGTCATAAAACAACGGACTATCCATATTTGCGCAATGCTTTGAACAATTCAACTAAACTTAAAATTACAAGTTCCCGATATTCAAGGTTAGACGTTTCAAACAATCAATTGGAATCGCTCGACATTTCTCAATCTCCCAACATCCAAGAATTGTATTGTACATACAATAATTTAACTGCATTAGATGTAACAAGGCATCGACAATTAGCCAAATTAGACTGCGAAGTCAATCGCCTGACAGAATTAAATCTCGAAACAAACAGCCTTTTGCGATATTTAAAGTGCAATTACAATCAACTAACTGCGCTAAAAACGACTAATAATCCGGGATTACGAACATTAGAAATAAAAAGCAATCCGATCGATTTGTTAGATGTATCCAACAACCAAGAAATCAACATCCTAAGATGCCAAGAGTGTCCTAATTTAAGAGAAATTTGGTTTCAGAACCAAACACAACATGCACTTATTCCTACATGTGCCTTGGATTTAAGCATAACAAAACCCTGTTACAAGGAAAATGATGGGACATACGTCTTAATGAATTATTACAATGAAGCCGGTCTTGAAGGAATCATTTATTATCTTGATGCAGACAGGAAACATGGAAAAATTCTCTCATTAGACGAAGCCTTGCTGCCATGGTATAAGTGGAATAGTAGTAATAACAAGGCTTCTTATCCTGTTTCCGATTGGATCAATACAAAAAAGCAGTCAAATACCGCTTGGGAATTACCAACAATAGACGATTTAACAACCCTATTTTACTATCGTTTTGAGGTCAATGGCTCTTCGATTGGCAACAATGGAATGCCATTAAAATACGCATCTTCAGCCGGTGGCACTTACTGGTCTTCCGAAGAGATGAACAATAATGGTTCATACCCTCGGTACATTAAATGTTTCAAGGGATACAGTGCTACCGGACAACCCATAGAGAGCAGTTGGGAAGCAACCCATTCTGTTCGAGCAATCGCATCATTTTAATGAAACGATGGAAATATTATGGTAACCTCTAACAGCAGGCTAAGCGCACGAGCGATTTTGGAGGAAATCGACATGCGGGATTTGGCGGCTTTGATACAAGCCGTCGATGGTACGGAATTCGATTCGCACGTTATCGACGAAATTATTGAAACACATTTCAATGACCAGTACGATAGACTACGGATGTTATATGTCTATAAACAAGACCCCGAGACGATAACCCATGAGGTTACGAAACAAATAGGCAAATACTTATCCAAGTATGCCGATGAATTAAGAATCGAACAGATAATGTCTCGCGGAGAACCGACTCGAAATTCAAACGGCAAAACAAGTCGCACGAGTAAATGGAGAAAAGTATGATATTGGCTCGTATATAATTCCGGTCGCGGATAAAGCACATAGTTATAAGTTGTTATCCACATTCTTTCCGAGTCCTTATCCCGACCGTTCTTAGTTGTCCCGACCTGCCGCAACCCGGCAGGTCGCTTTGTTAAATCCCGACAGAAGATACTGCGGTGCGATTACGGCTCATGTAGTCGTGCACTCGATAAAATTCATTAACCGCCTATTTCAAGCCAGTGTATAGGGCTTAAATAAGCAAACCGCAACGAGTACATATCGGCTGAAACGACCTGCGTATTCACAGCCGGAATGTATTACCCAAAAACAAAATCACATGAAAAACAAAGAAGAAATCAGACACTATCTCAACACCCAATTTAGCGCATCGGAAGACGACATGGTGCAAATCGTCCGGAACGATTTCGACCGCATTTTGAATCGCGCGGCATCTTGTGCCCTACTTACGGTCGAAGGTACAATGCCCGTCTTGGCGGAACAACTCCGCACCGAATTGAAAGCCCTACACATCGAAGCTGACCTTGACGTGATTGTAAAAGTTAGCTATCATCCCGCTTCAGAAATAAGTTTCGACAACCTATGCAGCCTTTTAACCGTCATCCACAAATTTGCCCCGCAGGTAAATATCGTCTGGGGCTGCGGCACAGATGCAAAACTGGCGGAAACCGACTATTCGATTCTGCTGCTGATCGGGACATCGGCAGAATAAAATTTGCAAGACCTGCCAAAAACATATTGGCAGGTCGTTTTGTTTCGTCGTAACAGAAGATATTGCGGCGCGATTACAGCTCATATAACCACAAACCCGATAAAATTCATTATCCGCCTGTTTGGAGCGACTGTATAAGGTAATATGATTTTTTGTATCTTTGAGAATAAACTCTATGATAAAATGAAATTCAAACATTCAGACATTGAAATTCCCCGTGAAGACCCTTTCAGAAATTGTAAACTCAATCGTCAGCCTAATGCTATTATATTAACACAAATAGTCCAAAATTACTCTGATAGCTTCGTCTTGTCTATTAACGGAGAATGGGGAACTGGGAAAACCACGTTTATGAAAATGTGGGCAGCGTACTTAAAACAACAAGAGATAACATCGATTTATTTCAATGCATGGGAGAATGACTTTATCTCTGACCCAATGATTGCGTTATTGGGAGAACTACAGCAATTAAAGACTTCCAAAACAGCCAAGACATTAAATTCAATATTGGACATTGGGAGTAAAATCGCTATCAAAGCTATTCCAACATTAACCAAAGGCATTGTGAAACATTATTGCGGTAATGAATTAGCAGAAGCCGCAAAAGACGCCCTCAAGGCCGGAGCAGAGATATTCAAAACCGAGGTTATTGAATATGAGAATAAAAAGAATAAACTTGTAACTTTCAAAGAAGAACTATCCAGTTTTATTGAAAAATCTGTTCCTAACAAACCGCTTATTTTCATCGTAGATGAATTAGATAGATGTCGCCCGGACTATGCCGTCGAAGTTCTGGAAAAGATTAAACATTTTTTCTCAATAAAAGGGATTGTTTTTGTCTTATCTATCGATAAAGAACAGTTGAGTAATTCTATACGAGGACATTATGGCAGTGACCGCATCAATGCGGAAGAGTATTTACGCAGATTTATTGATGTTGAATATTTATTGCCGAAACCCGACATTGAATCATATTGCAAATACCTATATGAATACTTTAATTTCAAAGAATTTCTTGAGAGCGACGAAAGGTATCGAAATGGATTAAGCGGCGATAAAAATAATCTTTTAAGATGCGCTACCGAAATCATAAAGGCTCAAAACTATTCGTTGCGACAAATAGAAAAATTATTTGTTCACACTCGTTTAGTGTTATGTTCTTGTAGTAGTCGCCACTATGTATTCCCTTCATTAACGTTTATGTTGATATGTATCAGAACAATTAATCCTCAATATTATCAAAAGATTATAAACCAACAATTAACCCTTGACGAATTAGTCGATTTTATTCCTACTATATTTCCTGTCAACATATTTAACAACAAATCTTCACTCTCTCATACAGCTTCACTATGGGGTTTGGCTGAGTTATTCTATTGTTTTGCTCAAAGTTTTTTGAGAACACCACAACCTTTGCAATTAACAGATGATAATGTAGATTCAAGTAAACCGAAATTGACCTTTACAATTGAATATGTAGATAATGAAAAGTTAGCCAATGCAATCATTGGCTGTTATAGGTTCTATTCTGACGCAGGTTGGGGTCACATTATAAAATCAATTGATCTATTGAACCCCATATTAGAACAAATCTAAATTTCGGATAGCGACCATTTATGTACCACTTGTGTACCACCGCTACTTTTCGAACTATATATCACAAAAGAAAAATCCTCGATATTCGATTGAATATCAAGGATTTTTCATCAGTCGGGGTGACTGGATTCGAACCAGCGACCACACGCCCCCCAGACGTGTACTCTAACCGGGCTGAGCTACACCCCGATGGCGTATGGTGCAAACCCTCGGTCGGTTTTGCGGTGCAAAGATAATTATTTTCTGAAATATTTACTACTTTTGTCCGAATAATTTTCGTAAAAAGTGAAATCCGCCCTCGAAATCCGCCGAGGAATTCTTTTCGGCCTCCTTGCGATCGTCGTCGTCGTGCTCTTCGCCTTCGATCTCGCATCGGGATCGGTCGGCGTGGGCGGCCGCGAGGTGTGGGCCTTGCTGACGGGCGGGCCGTGCGATCCCATGGCGCGCGACATCGTTCTGAAAATCAGGTTGATAAAGGCAGTCGTCGCCGTACTGGCGGGTTTTTCGCTTGCGGCCAGCGGCCTGTTGATGCAGACGTTGTTCCGCAATCCGCTGGCGGGCCCTTTCGTGCTGGGTATCAGTTCGGGCGCGAGTCTCGGCGTGGCATTGTTTCTGTTGGGGGCGCC
>OLIW01001418.1_pt1 | contig 21493 bp, 17 predicted proteins | sample 1601321 | NCBI WGS metagenome assembly OLIW01 (sample SAMEA2452114, study PRJEB22498) | human gut metagenome
GAAGTTGGCTTACCTGCCCCCAGCCAAACGGAGTGTAACCGACCTTCATGGGCTTGCCGAACTCCTCTACTGTCAGGTGACCGTAGAGCATATTTCTAACGGCGCTCTCGCCCACAATTGTGTTCATGTCAAGCGCGCTGTACCAAGGGCCGGCATTTATTCTTCCGGCCTTTATGAGTTTTTTAATTTCCTCTCGCTTTTCCGGACGAATTTCGAGGTAGTCTTCCAAGGGAACTGCTTGAGAATCTAGCAAAAATGTGTAACCCGGGATTTTCTTCATTATAACGAGCAAGTCGTCTATGAAGTCCACAGTCATTTTTCGGGTATGCTCAAAATCCAGAGTCCATTCTCTGTCTAGGTGAGTGTTAGGTATAAAGTGGTATTTGTATTTTGACATAGTGGAAAAAATTGTGATTAAGCCTTTTTTTTTCGCAAGCCTAAAAGATTGTGCCTGTTAGATTATTGCGCGATTTTGCGGGGCGTTTTAAAGCCTGCGTTTGACTTCCAAAATAAGGGCGTTTAACTCTAAAAAAATTTGCGAGCCCCAGCCCTGCATTTTTGCCTGCAAAAAATGCGAGATAAATAGAGTTGTGCCAACTTAAACTTTAAGCCGAATATCTCAAGACTTCAAAAAAGTGTCGCAATTTTTTCGACAACTGCAATTATCTGGATTTTTAAAAAGTTATGGAACTGCCCGATATAAAGTTGGTCGCAAGCGACATGGACGGAACGCTCTTAAATTCGCGCGCGGAAATTGCACCCGAATTTTTCCCGATTTACGAGCGCATGAAAAAGCACGGCATAAAGTTTGTGGCTGCAAGCGGCAGACAGATCCACAATATGAAGGTGAAGTTTGACGGCATAGCCGATGAGATCTACTTTGCAGCAGAAAACGGCGCCTACCTCACAAAGGGCGACCGCGAGCTTCTGCAACTCGAGCTCAGCCGCGATGAGATTTGCAATTTTCTTGAAATCGCTCGCAAGATTCCAAACTCATATATAGTTGTAAGCGCAAAAAAATACGCTTATATAGAGAATCCCGATCCGGTCTTTCTGGCGCGCCTCTCCAGCTACTCCGGCTACCTAAAGCCCGTTAGCGACATCTCTAAGGTTACGGACGACACTTTCTTTAAATTTACGATTTGCGACCTCGTAAACCCATCGACAAACGCCCTGCCCCACTTTAAGGAATTTTCCGAAAGCTACAAAGTAAAGGTTTCGGGCATCAAGTGGCTAGACATCACTCACCGCGACGCCGACAAGGGCAAGACCCTCGCGCTAATTCAAGAAATGGAAGGCGCAAGCCCCGAACAGACAGCCGCTTTTGGCGACTACCTAAACGACATAGAGATGCTCAAGCGCGCCCGCTTTAGCTACGCTATGGAAAACGCCCACGACGAGGTCAAAGCCATCGCAAAATACAAAACATTCTCAAACGAAGATAAGGGAGTTACAAAGGCGCTAGATAAAATCATACCGCGCTAAATGCTATACATTTGCCTTGCAAAATAAAACCAAACTCAAACTTGAGTGTCTAACTAAAATTGCCGCAGCTAGAAAGAGCTTGTATTGCCAAGTTTGCTAAAATCGAATAAGGCTCAGAAATCTGGGTGCTAGCGGCTCAACAAAAAAATGGAAAAACTCTTTAAATTAAATTCAAAATTTAAACCCTCCGGCGACCAGCCCGAAGCGATAGAAAAACTCTGCAAAAGTATTGCCCAGAACGAGAAGTACCAGACTCTCATAGGCGTAACGGGTTCGGGCAAAACTTTTACGATGGCAAACATCATAGAAAAATCAAACCGCCCCGCCCTCATAATTTCGCACAATAAGACGCTCGCAGCCCAGCTCTACGCGGAGTTTAAGGAGTTTTTTCCCGAAAATGCGGTCGAGTACTTTGTAAGCTACTACGACTACTACCAGCCCGAGGCCTACATTCCCCAGACCGACACCTACATAGAGAAAGATTCCGCCATAAACGACGAAATTGAGAAGCTTAGAATTTCCGCCGCAAGCTCTCTTGCAAGCCGCCGCGACGTCATAGTGATAGCGTCGGTATCCTGCATCTACGGCTTGGGCTCGCCCGACGACTTTAAAGAGATGATGATTCCGCTTAGACCCGGCCTTACGCTGGAGCGCGACAGCTTCATAGAAAAGCTCGTAAACAGCCGCTACACCCGCAACGACATCTCCTTCGAGCGCGGCGTATTCAGAGTTCGCGGCGACACCGTGGACGTGTTTCCCGCATATCTCGACACCGCCCTGCGCGTGGAATTTTTTGGCGACGAAATCGACAGCCTTAAAAAGATAGACCCGCTCACGGGCGAAATAAGCGGCAAGCTAAGCCGCTTTGACGTTTACCCCGCCACGAGCTTTGTGACGCCCCAAGACCGAATAGACGCAGCAATTCCGCGCATAAAAGAGGAGCTTGAAGCGCAAGTTGCAAAGTTTGAAAAGGAGGGCAAGCTATTGGAAGCCCAGCGTATAAAAATGCGCACTACCGAAGACTTGGAGCTTCTAAGCGAAACGGGCTTTTGCACCGGCATAGAGAACTACTCGCGCCAAATAGGCGGCCGAGAGCCGGGCTCAAGACCGTGGTGTCTAATAGACTTTTTCCCGAAAGACACGCTTCTTTTTATAGACGAAAGCCACGTGACGGTTCCGCAAATAAGGGGAATGTATTTTGGAGATAAGTCTAGGAAGGAGAGGCTTGTTGAGTACGGTTTTAGGCTTCCCTCCGCACTGGACAACCGCCCGCTAAAGCCCGAGGAATTTGAGAGCCTTACGGGGCAAACGGTGTTTGTCTCGGCAACTCCCGGCGACTACGAATTGCAAGTGAGCGGCGAAAATGTCGCAGAGCAAATCATACGTCCGACGGGGCTATTGGATCCGCTTATGATAGTGCGCCCTATTAAGGGGCAAGTGGAAGACTGCATTGCGGAAATTAAGCAGGCGGCAGCCCGCAAGGAGCGCGTGTTTGTAACGACTCTCACAAAGCGAATGAGCGAGCAAATTGCGGAATTTCTGCGCGAAAGCGGAGTTAAGACCGAGTACCTTCATTCCGACATCGACGCCATAGAGCGCGTGGAAATTTTGCGCCGCCTAAGGAAGGGGAATTTTGACGCTCTAGTCGGCGTAAACTTGCTTAGAGAGGGCTTGGATATTCCGGAAGTTTCGCTAGTCTGCATTTTGGACGCCGACAAAGAGGGCTTTTTAAGAAGCACTACCAGTATAATCCAAACGGCCGGCCGAGCCGCAAGGCACGTTTCGGGCAAGGTGATTTTGTACGCCGATAACATGACAAAGTCTCTGCGCCAAGCCATAGGCGAGTGCGAACGCCGCCGCGAGATTCAAAAGCGCTACAACGAAAAGCACAACATAACGCCAAAAAGCGTCTCAAAGCCCATAATGGATTCCCTCATAGAGCAGAAGGAGGAAGTTGTTTCTATCAAGACACAAGACGAGCGCGCGGAGCTTATTAAGGAGCTTCAAAGCGAGATGCTTGCCTGCGCCGACCGCCTTGAGTTTGAGCGCGCAGCCCTCATACGCGACCAAATAAAAGCCCTGCGCAAAAAGAAGTAAAAGAGCTTCTACCCCCCCTTCAGTGCGCTAAAAAATATTGCTTTTCAATTTAGCCTAATTAGGCTTTGCACAGTCCCAATTATGCGGGGCAGCCGTATTTTGCAAGTTTCTTAAAAGGCGTTTTAAAACTTAAAAAATGCGAACTTTTACAGACGCCCCCTATTGACGAGAGCCGAAAACAAACGCTTACGAAAGGCTAAAAACTATGTCGCGCCCAAAAATAGAAAAAGTATCGCGCCTTGCAAAACGGCTTGCGATTTTGCTCATTTTAACATTTTTAAACACACTAAGTTTTGCCGAAGAAAATCTGCAAGCAATTCTCGACAAGGCGGCAGAAAGCGACTCAAAGCAAGTTAATCTAAGCGGCAGCTACTTTCTAGATAAGCCCCTAGTTTTAACAAATAAGCATAGCGGGCTAAAAATAGAAGGCGGCGGCAAAACTCTTATTTCGGGCGCAAAGAAGGCGCAAAATTTAAAGAAAGAGGGAAAATTTTGGACTGCGAAAGTCGATGCCGACAGAGTTGAAAGCATATTTGTAAACGGCAGGCGCGCAATGCCTGCGGAATCCGATTGCAGGTTCGCACACTCGCCGCTAAACTGCGAAACAAACGAGCGCGGAGAAAAAATAAATCCGGAGCTCGACGGCTTCAATGTGAGAAAAGAGGACGCAAAAGAGCTTCTAAATATTTCAAAAGAGGAGCTAAAAAACGCGGAGCTGGACCTCTATTTAGTCTGGTACAATGTACACGCAAAAATTTTGGGCTTTAAGGAAAACGGCGATAAAAAGACGCTTTCGCTATTTCTTGAAAATCCGACCAAGCGGGGGCTTTACCAGTGGGAGAAATTCCCGCGCTTTAAGATTAGAAATCTAAAAAGCCTGCTCGACACTCCCGGCGAATTTGTGTTCGACAAAGCCTCAAAAACAATCACCTACTTCCCGCGCGAGGGCGAGGATATTAAAAGCGCCTCAATCCTCTACCCCGTCCTCTCGGAGATACTTTTAATAAAGGGCGAAAGCGATTTAAACAAGGCAAAGAACATAAGCCTAAGCGGCCTAACTTTTGAGTGCGGCGGGCACTTTCCCGACAAGAAGTGGCAGCAGGCTCCGCAGGCGCAGGCCTCAGTGTCGGGCTTTGTGAGAGTCGAAAACGCAGACTGTATTGAAATTAAAAATTGCGAGCTTAGAAATTGCAACAGCTACGGAATAGAGTTTGCCGCGGGAGTCACAAATTCAAAGCTTAAAGACTCGATTTTATGCGACTGCGGCTCGGGCGGAATAAGGGTGGGCGCACTTTCCGGCTCAAGCACATACCAAAACGAAATTTCAAACAATATAATTTATCGCTACGGCCGCTACAACAAGGCGGCTGTGGGAATTTGCATATTTTCGTCGGGCTCAAACCTCATAGACCACAACGCCATTTTCGACGGCTACTACACCGCCATAAGCGTGGGCTGGACGTGGGGCTTTGCGCCAACGCACACGCAAAACAACAGAATCACAAACAATAGAATTTTTAAAATAGGCCACGGCGCCATGGACGACATGGGCGGCATATACACGCTCGGCGACGCCGCGGGCTCCGTCATTATGCATAACGAAATAAGCGACGTCTGGCGCCACCGCTACGGCGGCTGGGGAATTTACAACGACGAGGGCAGCCGCGGATTTTTCGTCTCAAAAAACTACGTCCACGACACCCACGAAGACGGCTACTTTCAGCACTACGGAATGCACAATCTGATTAAAAATAACATTTTTAAAAACGCGCAAGTTTCGCAAATCGGCTTGGGCAGAAAGGATTACAAGGACTCTTACAGGTTCACAAATAATATAGTCGTATTTTCCCGCCCCGCCCAACTTTTCAGGTCAAACGATAAAATCGCCCCCGACATCGCAAGCTTTGACCGCAATATCTACTGGTGCGAAAATGATCCGAAAGCTCCCATATTTAGCGGCCTTACTTTAGCGCAGTGGCAGGCTACGGGGCAGGATAAAAATTCCTTTGTGGAAAATCCGAATTTAAGCGGGACGGATTTTTTGGGTGATTCTTACAAAAAAATCGACTTTCAACCCTTCTCTACAAAAGACTCGGGAGTGCTCGGAAAAATGCGCGAAAAGTTCGACAAGATTTTAAAAAATTACGAATTTCCGCCGCGCCTAAGAATGCCGCCCGAACCCAACTGGGAGCGCGATTTCTATGAAGATTTTAAGTCCGCAAAGCCCGGCAATACTCCGCCAAACATAGGCGCAAGAAGCGAAAAAAAGAATGTCGATATAATTGTAATTAAAGAGGGAAAAGAAAAATTTTTAAGGCTAATAGACGGCAAAAATTCGCGGGACTTCTTTCCCTATCTGGAAATTCCAGCGAGCCTAAAGGGAAGTGAAATTTTAGTTAAATTTAGAATGCGCCTGTCGGATGAATCCAACTTTTTTGTGGAGGGGCGCGACAATTTGTATAGGGCGGGCTTTCCAAGCATTAGAATTTTAAATTCAAAATTGCAAACCCCCAAGGGCCTGCTGGAACTTCCAAAGGCAAAGTGGCTAGATGTAGAATTTACATTCGCCCTGCATGGTGGGAAAAAGGCGCTCTCATGCATCGTAAGAGACGGCGGAAAAGCGCTTGCAAATTTTAAGTCAAACTACGAGGCGGAAAATTTCGATAAGCTAAGTTGTGTCGTAATTTCCGCAATCGGAGAAAAGGGGCACTTTGACTTAGACGATATAGAAATAAAAAACGCAAACTAAGGCAAAAAAATCGGAAGGCAAACTCTGAGCTAAAGAAATAAGTAAAAATCTTACCTGTAAGTTAGAAACCTGCAATATAAAGTCCCGAATTTTAATGCTTAGCTAAAAAATAGAATTCGTCACAAGAGCACTAAGGCGAAAAGCTAATGCGCTTGCTACTTCAAATCGTCTTCCATGCCTTTTGGATTTGCCATTCTAGTTGATAGCGTATCCAAAAATACGGAAAAGGACGCTCCTATTACAATCGCAAACATCACAAAAATTGCGGTAAATCCGTAGGAAAACATATCTGGCAGTATTGCGGCCGCAGCTGCCGAGTCCGGCGCTTTCAGGAATTTTATAGCCGACAAAATTGCGCGGTAAACCATGAGCCCCGGTATCATCGGAAGCAGCGCCGGAAATGAAAATATCTCAGCCGGCGCCTTTGAGATTCGCCCAAAGAAAAACGCGCCAAGCCCAATGACAAAGGCCGCAGAAAGCGTTGATGTTGTTATGTCAACGCCTTGCGCATTCATAAGGTAAAATCTGAATGCATGCCCTACTGCGGCCAAAACGCCGGCGGCCAAGAGCGCCCTGCGCGGCGGATTTGATATTGCGCCAAAGCCCATTCCCGCAATGGCGGCAAAAAAAGCGTCGAAAATTAGCGGAAGCAATAGTGAGCTGTGAGCGGCGCTTCTCGAAAACTCCAAGTGGTAATTTATATCTAGCAAAAATATCGTGGCAATGAGGCCAAAAGTCAGCGCAACTATAGTGGACAAAGCATTTACAAGCCGCGATACTCCGGCTAGAATATGCCCGTCTATAAAGTCTATCACCGAATTTATAAGCGGCACTCCAGGAATCAAAAACAGCACGCTCGTGGAAAGCGCTATGTCCGTCTTAAAGTCAAAAATTTTCGCCATCACTGCAACGATAAAGGACGAAACAAAGGCGCTAAGCATCACGACAAGCAGTGCGTTTACCCTGCGCTTTAAAAGCACATCCTTTAGCCAAAAGCCAAAAAAAGTTCCCACAAAAACTACGGGGATGGAATAAAAGCCGCCAAATAGCTGACTAAAGGCGGCATTTCCGCAAGATACCGTCAATATTAGCGGAAAACCCGATATGCCGGGCGTGTTCAAAATTTCCTCGTAGCTTCTCTTGCACTGCTCAAATGAAAGCTTCTTTAAGTAAGTCTCCCAGCTTAAGATTCTCAACTTTGCAAGCAGCAGAAAGTTTAGCGGCATATGCCTCACTTTGCGAACCACCGTGTTGTGCTCAAAAGGCCCGCTCAAAGTCGCGAGCGTGAGAATTATCGTGCGCGGCAGAATTATTGTGTCTATCTTATAGCCAAAAGTCTCCGCCAAGCGATTTACGTTTCTTAGCACTCGGGCAGTCTGCGTGCCCGAGCCCATGAGGGAAATGGCAAAATCCGCCAGAAAATCCGAAACCTCGCGTATATTTGAATTGCTGAGCTTATCTGAACTCATATGGATTGCAAAAATTAAAAGCGAAACTGACTACTATAAAAAATTTTTTTGTCAACCATATGCGAAAATAATAGCACACTTGCCGACCAAACATCCCTCACTTGATTCTGTAAAAAATGGGTGCTCAAAGATGTAGTTCTCTAGTGGCAAGTCAAAAAAAAGTTTGTGCAGAAATTCTCTGACGCATAAAAAAAGCACCCCGAAGGGTGCCCATAAAAAATTTACATACCGCCTCCCAGAGCCTCTTTAAGTTTGCTCTGGAAATCCATCAAATCGCTCTCAGATGGCCTGTAATCGGCAGGAGCCCCATCTAAGCGCAACCTTCCATTCTGGTCGAGCTCCCAAGACGAATGCACACCGTCTGAGAATGTGACAGAACCCGCCGCTATCATGCCAGGACGCATGACGGGACTCAACTCCAACTTGACCCCGCCGGTCTGCCCACTGGGCTGCTCCTGAGCCGCCGCATCCTGATTCTGAACTTCCTTCTTTGGCTCGGGCTTGTCAACCACCTCCAAGTTTAGGTCGTCTATGAGAAACCTGACGTCCATATACGTCATATTTATGCCAAATTTCTCGGACAGGCGCTTTTGAACATCGCCAATCCCCGCCCCGCCTTGGAGCCATTCCTTTACTTCGTTTGCCTGCTCTTGTGTTAGTGTCATATCAAATTACTCGGTCGGTTCCACAATAAACTTAAATTTTCTCGTCGTTGTAGTACCATATTTTTGGCGCAATTCCTGAAAGCGCTGCAACTTGCCCTCGGGCGGCATATTGCGCATTTCCAATACGCCCGTATCCGATAGGAAGGTCACCGACAACTCCGCAAAGGCCAAAAAGCCGTTCTCAACCTCCGAAGGCGAGACATTGCTCTTGCCGCCGCTTGAACTGCGCTCGTACAAATTTCCATCGACATAAATTTTGTCCGCGACAGTAAATGGAGTACCAGGCTCTATGTAGGCAACGTGGTACGGAGACTGCCCCTCGGACACATTCTCGCCCTCGCGCTTGTACATGATTGCAAAGGTTATCTGTATATCGACTACATTGCCCGCTATAAAATTTTCGGGCGACAATATCCAGCTCTTTAAATCCGCCCCCTTATCGTACGCGCCCTGATCGTTCAATACAGAGCATGTGCCGTTCCAAAAGCGCTGGAGGGCGTATTCGTTATTGTCAACAGTTCCCTGCGCATCGCCTAGAGCCTCTTCAAATGTCGATTTTGAATCGATAACACCTCTGTAGAGACCGTAGAAAGCATTAAACTGCTTTGCATTTGCACCCTCGTTTGCGGAACCCTCTTGGAAGGGGCTCTTGTAACTCAACTGATACTTTACTGCGCATACGCTACCGGGTATGGGCGTTCTATCGGTAGAGCGATTCATAAGCTGAGAGCTGTCAAAGCGCGGACGTATGTAAGTGGGTGTAAAGAACATAATTTCCGGCGGGCGAAGCGGAATAGAGCCCATGCTAGTGCCCGTGAGCATTCCTACATCCTTGGGATAGGCAACTTGCATCCAAGCCCTGCCGTCGCGCTTTACAACCATAGCCTGCAAATCCTGCTGCATGAAATCCGCCAGGGAATCTCCCTCAAAATAGCCCTGAATCTTTCCGGCGGAATCATTCCAAGAGGCCAAGACCTGACTGACCATATACAAGACCGCTCCTATTAAAAGCACCATTATGGTAGAGGCCGCCATGACCTCAACCAACGTAAACGCCCTGCGGGCGCGAGACAATAAATATCTACCTCTATGCGCCATACCTCGCTACCTCATTTTAACCGTTAAATCAGTGTGAACCTTGCGCTGGTTATTCTGATTTTCATCTCCATAACCTACGACTATATCATCCAAGGGATCTACCAAAACCTCGACTTTTATCGGCACAAAGGCCTCGCCATACTTATCTGCAGACTCGGGTAGCGAACCTCCGCCGTACTGGACCGTGGGCGCGTCCAAATTTACGTACCTGCCCCTCAGAGAATCCTCGCTCAGAGTTAGTATTACGCGATAGACATTGCCCTCTATCCTCCTTAAATCCTCTCCTGTCGGCGGCGCACCCAAAACTTTGCCGGGAGTCTCGGAAGACACAGAAACTAGCGAGGGGTCGTCAACCTCATCATAGTTCTGATACTCATCCCAAAAGTATATCACGTAGGGATTGCGCGCGTTTCTAACCCAACTGTAAACCTCGTCAAAAGACTTGGTCTTTAACAGAACTTCCAAATCGGCAACAAGCGAAATTGCCTTGCTCTGAGCTCTCACGTCGGATATCTTCGTAGAAACTGCCGTAAGCAAAACCACAAGCGAGGTAAGCGACACAGCCAATATGCCTATGGCTATCATTACCTCTATCAAAGTAAACGCTCTCTTCTTTTGCATAGAAAAACCTTATTTCTTAACGTTGCCCTCTATCTCCGCATATTCGCGGAAGCCGACAACCTTCCCCATTTTCAACACCGAAAACCCCATAATTTCAAAGGGATTATCCAATATAATGTGCCCTTTGCTGTTTATGTTGCCCATTCCCAAGACAATAACGGCGCTCGGATTCTCGGAAAGCCCCTCCGGAGAAAATTCGTAGCAATACCAGTCTCCACCGCCTTCGCCTATACTCTGCGGAACCTTGCTGCCAAAGTTTGACATGCCAACGACACTAGGCGCTCCCGTGAGCCCATTTCTGAACGTGCTCTTTATTACGTCAGACTCCTTGTAGGCCGGATTTAAATCAACCAGGGTCTTAAACTCTCCCGATGGAGGAATGAAAAACACGCCCTTTGGGAGAGTAGCGCCGGCCGAATGCGAGACCCAACCCATATTCTCTCCGTATTCGTCAAAGGCCTCGTATATTATTCCAACCTGTCGCAACTTGCGCGACACATCGTCGCCCTTGTATATTAAAACCCTCGTGCGCGTAGCCTTTGCGCAAGCCAGTATGCGCGCCTCTTCAAAAGCCGACATCAGCTGCTGCTGCCCCGTGAGAAGCGACTGCTTGCTGGTATTCCACCTAACTAAGGCAACTCCGCCCGCTCCTATCGTCGCTATGATGGCTATGACCACCAATAGCTCTATCAATGTAAATGCCTTTCTTGCACTGCTCATACAAAAAACCTCACAACTACCAAGTAAAGACGTTCTCGGCGTCGTAGTCAGCCTTATCGCGGTTTGCGTCCTTCTTTAGCGTAAATAGTATCACAGACTTGCGTATGCCCATTGATGTGTCGGGTATAAGCTCCTTTATGGTGGCGGCGCTCAAACCGTCCGTCAATGCCGGATAGCCCTTCTTTATCGAGCCGGCACCGGTCTTATCCACGCAAATGTAAATATTGGGATTCCCAAAACCGTCTATTATCGTCCACTTGTTATTCTTCTTTATGAGGGTTGTATTGTCGAAATCTATGTAGGAAATCATTCGGCGGTTGTACTTGTTTCTGTCCGAATTTGACAGAGCCGTGCCGTCGGGATTTTTGCCCGTCAGAGATTTTATCAGGTTTTCGGAATTGTTGCCGTCGCCGAGGTTGACCCTGTCTTTTTCCGTCAGAACCTCGGGATAGAAGCCGTAGTCAGCCTTGTAGCGCTCAATGGCAGTCGCAAGCTGAACCATGAAATTCTTCGACGTCATCTTCTTTGCCCTCGTCTGGGCTGTAGATATGGCGGGCATAAGAAGCCCTGCCATCACGGCTATAATAGAAATAACTATCAGAAGCTCTATTAGGGTAAATGCGTTTCTCTTTTTCATAATCTATAGAATATCTTTTAAGGGGTTAATTGTTTTTAAATTCCACTAGTTGTCCCAGCCAAATACGATGTTATCTACATTGCCCTTGGCGTCGCGATAATCGCTCTCATCGGGCAAGATGCCGCTTGAGTACATCGAATTTACCTCGGTATCAATTCCGTCCATGCCCTTCGACATCAGTATGAACGCCGAAGACTCCCACTGACCTATCGAGCCCGCAACCAAGGAGGGATCGTAGTAGTACATATAGGTATTTCCCCATGGGTCTAGGATACAGACATTGGGGCTGTCGTAATTTACCGTAGTGTCGTCCGGCTTTTTAGGGTCGCCTATGCGCAAAATTGCAACGTCCAGCAAGGGCTTGTAATCTCTAGCTCCCTGTATGTCAACTAGGGATATCTGGTCGCCATTTAACTTCATAAAGGTTTTTCCGATAATGCACTTGTAGAATTCGCGCATGGAGGCCACGCCGTTTGACTTGGCGTTTATCCTCGGGTAGTCATTGTACATTCCCTTGAAAGTCTCAAGGGCCGTTGCCATTGCGGCTATGTCGGTCGTGGCCTTTGCCCTGTCTTGCGACTGGGACACGGAATCGGACATCTTCGACGTAAATGCCGCAAGAATCGCTATTATCGCAATGACAATCAATACTTCTATAAGTGTGAATGCTCGCTTGGCGGGGTGGGATAAATTTGTATTCATAAGATGTATTGGCAGGTAGTCTGAGCGAATTTGAGACTTTTGTCAAAATAAATGATAGCCAAAAAAAAATTTTTATTTTTTGGATTTTATACTTCTAAAGAGCAAAAAAATCTACAACATCAAAACTCATGATTATTGCGGATGTATTGGCTGAACGTTACGCCTCTCAGCGCATCAGGGAAATCTGGAGCGCGGAAGGTAAAATTTTGCTCGAGCGCGAGCTTTGGATTGCCGTTATGCGCGCCCAAAAGCAGCTGGGATTGGACATACCGGAGGAAGCTATCGAGGCCTATGAGCGCGTCAAAAACCAAATAGACGTCGAATCCATAAAAAGGAGAGAAAAGGTAACTAGGCACGACGTTAAGGCAAGAATTGAAGAATTTTGCGATCTGGCAGGCTACGAACACATACACAAGGGCATGACAAGCCGCGACCTCACAGAGTGCGTAGAGCAACTTCAGGTATATAAGTCTCTGGAATTCATATTAGTTAAGTCTGTATCCGCCCTCGGAGCCTTCAAGATGTACGCCGAAAAGTATGCGGATTTTCCCTATGCGGCCCGCACTCACAACGTAATAGCTCAGCTTACGACTCTTGGCAAGCGCTTTGCCATGTTTGGAGAGGATATGATCCGCGCAGTAGAGGAACTCCAGCAACTGATTGACACCTACCCTGTCAGAGGGATTAAAGGCGCCATAGGCACTCAGCTTGACCAGCTTACGCTATTTAACGGAGACGCCGCAAAGGCCAAGAAACTAAACGAGATAATCCTAAACCACTTGGGTATATCAAACTCATTTGGAGCTACGGGGCAAGTTTACCCGCGCTCACTCGATTTCGAGACAGTTTCAAGGCTTTACCAAGTGGCGTCGGGCCCCAGCTCATTTGCCAAGACTCTGAGAATAATGGCAGGCCACGAGCTTGCCGGCGAGGGCTTTGCAAAGGGCCAGACAGGCTCGTCTGCAATGCCGCACAAAATGAATTCGAGAAGCTGCGAGCGCCTCAACGGCTTTGTGGTAATCCTGCGCGGATTCCTAGAGATGGGAGCCTCTCTTGCGGGCGACCAGTGGAACGAGGGCGATGTGTCTTGCTCGGTAGTAAGGCGCGTTATGCTTCCGGACTCCTTCTTTGCCATAGACGGCCTGCTCGAGACATTCCTTACCATAGCAAGGCAAATGGAGATAAATACGGCAGTTATAGAGGCTGAGTGCGACAAATACATGCCGTTTTTGCTAACTACGACAGTCATGATGCAGGCAGTCAAAAACGGAATGGGCAGAGAAGATGCACACGAGGTAATAAAAGAGCATGCAGTTGCCACATTGCGCGACTTGCGCGCCGGCAAAATAACATCAAACAACTTGTTTGAGAGGCTGGCAAACGACGAGCGCATGCCATTAGACAAACCCGCACTCGATGCGATTTTAACTCAGGGCAGGACGCACACAGGCATGGCAAAAGAGCAGGCGCTAAACTTTGCGGAGCGCGTGCAGGCTTGGCTAGACCGCTATCCGGAGGCAAAGAGCTACACTCCGGCCCCGATACTCTAATTAGATGTTTAAGATTATCACTACAGACGGCGGCGCTCGGCGCGGAGTTTTAACTACTCCGCACGGGCAGGTGCAAACACCCATATTCATGCCCGTTGGCACGCAAGCTGCGGTAAAGGGTTTGACCGTAGCCCAAGTCGAAGATACGCAAGCGCAAATAATACTTGCAAACACCTACCACCTAAATATCAGACCAACGTCGGCGCTGATAGATAAGATGGGGGGGCTTCACAGGTTTATGGGCTGGAATAAGCCCATTTTGACAGACAGCGGCGGCTTTCAGGCCTTTAGCTTATCAAAGTTGAGAAAAATAAGCGAAGAGGGAATCACGTTTAAGTCTCACCTAGACGGCTCCAAGATATTTCTATCGCCCGAATCCTGCATGAAAATTCAGGACGAAATCGGCAGCGATATCAGAATGGTTTTGGACGAATGCATACCCTACCCCTGCGATAAAAAGCCCTGCGAAGAATCGGTAAAGAGAACCATACGCTGGGCGGGGCGCTGCCTTGATGCGCACCTTAAGTTGCCCGACAAAGGCAGGCTTTTATTTGCAATTGTACAGGGCGGCATTTACGAAGATTTGCGGAATTTCTGCGCTAGCGAGCTGTCCTTATTGGACTTTCCGGGATACGCAATAGGCGGAGTGAGCGTCGGCGAGCCCGAAGAGGAGATGCTAAAGCAAGTCGATGCCTCGGCAAAATTTCTGCCCTTTGAAAAGCCTCGCTACGTAATGGGAGTTGGAACGCCCGTTCAGCTATTAAAAATGATTGCGCTGGGTGCCGATATGTTTGACTGCGTGATGCCTACGCGCCTTGCAAGGCACGCAAACGCCTTCACTCGCGACGGGCTTATAAATTTAAAAAACGCGCGCTTTAAGGACGATCCGTCTCCGATAGATCCTACAATTCCAAGCTACGCCTCTAATTTCTCCAAGGCCTACATAAGGCACCTCATAACGGCTGGAGAATCGCTTGCGGGCACGCTTTTGTCCATACACAACATTTCATTTTTCCTGACTCTTATGGGCGAAGCCAGAGCGCACATAGAAGCCGGAGACTACCTCAAGTGGAGCGGGGAATTTATAGAAAGGTACAACGCCCAAGCTTAGCAAACCTTGCCGATAAAACGGGTGGAAGTGGAATAAATCTTTATGTCTTTGCCGGAAATACGAATTTTGACAGACGATGTCGCAAACAAAATTGCGGCAGGCGAAGTCGTGGAGCGCCCCGCATCTGCGGTGAAGGAACTCTTGGAAAATTCGCTGGACGCAGGTGCAAAGAGAATAGATATAGAGTTTAACAATGGAGGCAAAACCCTCGTTAAGGTTTCGGACGACGGCCACGGAATGAGCCCCGATCAAATTCTGACGGCGCTCGAAGCGCACGCCACAAGCAAGATTCGCTCGGCGGACGATCTCGATACAATTTCAAGTTTCGGATTTAGGGGGGAAGCCCTGCCCTCTATTGCGAGCGTCTCTAAGTTTCTAATAAGAAGCAAGCCCGAAGGGCAAAAGGTGGGCAGCTGCGTTAGAATTTACGCGGGCAAAGTTTTGGAAAATTCGGAGTGCGCGATGTCGCGCGGCACGGAGATACTAGTTGAGGATCTCTTCTGCTCGGTTCCCGCAAGGCGCAAATTTTTAAAGAGCGACAATACGGAGGCCGCCCACATCTCAAAAACATGCAAGCTCTACGCGTTGGCAAGGCCCGATGTCAGCTTCTCGCTCACAGAGGACGGCCGCAGAATCTTTGAATCGAAGCACGAGAGCAACTTGATTTCGCGGGTGGGAAAAATATTTGGAAGCGACATATCCGAAAAGCTAATCGAGCTTAATCCCTACGAGGCTGCCGACATATCGCTAAGCGGAGCAGTCTCAAAACCGAATGAATCTTGGGCAAGCTCCAGAAATATCTACATTTTCATAAACGGCCGCCCCGTAGATTTGAGGGCCGGATTTTCGGCTCTAAAAGAGGCCTACCAAAAGCTTGTTCCTCAGGGCAAGTATCCGGCTGCCTTTATATTTATAAAGATTAATCCGCGGCTTGTGGACGTAAATGTGCACCCCGCCAAGCGCGAAGTTAGGCTAAAGAATGAATTTGCGGTGCGCTCGGCAATATTGGCGGCACTCGTGGACACTCTTGAAAATTACTCCATACGCGACGTTTCTCAGGCTCTGCCGCCCTGCAGCGCCTACCAATTCTCCGACGAGAAATACGAGGAAAGTCAAAAGCTAAGGGAGATATTAGATTCAAACTTAAATTCGAGTCAATCTACCATAGGCAAGCCCCCGCATGAGCAGCCAATCGCGCCGAATGAAAACCTCGATTCAGCCCAAATTGCCGCAAATATGGCGCTTAGAAACCTAGCGCTCAAGGCTCGCCAGAGCTCCTTAAAGATTGGGGAAGGCAAAAGTCAGGGCGATAGCGATAATCGCCCGAGCTCCTCTATAGGCTGGAAGTATCTCAGGCACTTTGCAAAAAGGTATGCGCTTTTTGAGACTCAGAATAACTCCCTTGTCATTCTCTCAATTCCTGCGGCTTTCAAGCGCATAAATTACGAAAAAATTGTAAAGAATTTCGAGGGCCAGAGGGCAAAATCGCAGAGCTTGCTAATACCGGTAAACGTCGAGTTTGACAGATTAGACGATGAAATTTTTAAAAAGGCAATAGGCTATTTTGAGACTTGCGGCTTTGAGATAGAGCCCTTTGGCGAGCGCTTCTACCGCGTAAGTGCAGCTCCAACTTGGATAGAGTTTGGAGACATAGCGGATTTTGTGAGAGACTTCGTAGAGCGCGCGAAGGAAGAGGGCTTGGGCAAAAAGAGCCTGAGCGAGCAAAATTTTGCAAAACTTGCCGTCGAGATGTCGCGCGGAGTAAGGATTGTGGAGAGCGAGTTTTTCGCAAACTCCATTCTCGACGAATTATTTGCCTGCAAAAGCCCAATGTTCGCCCCGGACGGCAGGCGAACATGCAAAGAGATACTTGCCTCTGAAATTAAGTCCTTTTTTGGCGACTAAAGCCCAATAGTATTTTTATATACTTTCTGGTTGACAAGAGCGCGTTCCAGATACTATCGTGCTCGCGACAACGAAAGCTTAGGCTTTGAAAATTCAACCGAATAGAAAGGGCTTGTATGTTAGGAGCAAAGGATAGAATGAAGGGTGCATGGTGGGGAGCGTTCGTTGCGGACGCGCTTTCAATGCCGGTCCACGGCTACGCCACGAGGGATTCCATAGAGAAGGACTACGGATACATATCCGACATGCAGGCGCCGAAGGAACCCTACCGGGATTTCGTGCTCGCAGGTTTTCCAACGTCTGAAATGCCAAAGGAGTTCGACTATATAGGCGATGAGCGAAGGCAGGATTGGACGCGCATTACAACCCACCCGCACAAGCATCTAAAGGCCGGAGAAAATACGCTGCCCATGCTGCTTGCTCTGCACCAAGCGATATCTATATCGGAATCCGACGGGTTTAACTTGGACGCATGGATGACCCGCTACAGGGCGGTCATGACATCGCCAAACGGGCATCGCGACACCTTCATACCTTCTATACACAGGCGCTACTTTGAAAATCTGGCAAAGGGCAAAGACCCTGAATCAAACGGCTGCCCCGACGCGCATATAAGCGACATAATAATATTTCTTCCGCTGATATTTACCGCCTATAAAAATCCGAAAAAAACGCATGAAGACTTGATGAAAGCAGTGCGCAATTTTTCAATAGGCGAGAATACGCTAAATACTACCCTCTTTCTAATGGAGGTATTCTTTCATATTTTCTCCGGGGTGAAGCTTGAGGACGCGCTGTATAAGAAGATGAATCCGGACCGCCACTACGCTCTCGCCTATCCCTACAGGCGCTGGATAAAAGCCGCAAACGACGACGAAAGCATGGCGCAGCAAATAGGAAGAACCGCAGAGCTAGACAAGGCCATAGTCTTATCTATTTACCTAGCCTTAAAGTACGGCGACGACTACGAGAGCGCAATAGTTGCAAACGCAAATATAGGCGGCGAAACCACCGGGCGCGGTGCGCTTATAGGCTCTCTCATTGCCGGGCAGTACGGCTCGCAATGCATACCCGCAAAGTGGGGCGACAAACTCGTATATTCAGGCGAAATTGCAGCCTGCGGGAACGCCCTTTTAAATTACGTATTTAAAAATATCTAATTCAAAAGCGAAAAATGAAAAAGGCTCAAAGAATTTTTGAGCCTTTGCATTTAACCAACTTTATACCCGAATAAAAATTACTCTTCCTCTTCGTCAGCCCTCTTCATTTCCCTTATCGCGTTTTCGAGATTGTGGCGGACGATTATGCTGCGCTTCATATATATAATGTCCTCGGCAATATTTGTGCATAAATCTCCAATGCGCTCAAGGCTTTTGGATATGAGGAGGTAGTTCATCTGAAGCATGGCGCTGCGGGGGTTTTTATCTACAATTTCCCTGACTTTGCCGTAGCACTTCCTATTCTCGTTGTCTATGATTTCATCGTCGCGGCAAACGCCCAGTGCGAGGTGCTCGTCCTCTTCCAAGAACGAGTCTATTGCGCATTTTAGCATGTAAACGGCTCGCGAAGTTACAGTCTCAAAATCAAAGGGGACCTCTGATTTTTCCTCTGAGACCATAAAGGGAATGCGCTTTGCGATATTGACCGCCACATCGCCTATGTGCTCGAGCTCGTTATTTATCTTTAGCACAGTAATTACCAAGCGCAAGTCGCTTGCGACAGGCTGGTGCAAGGCCAAGATTTTCAGGCACTCCTCCTCTATGTCAACTTCGGTCTTATCGATGTCGTAATCGCTTTTTACGACATCCTCGGCAAGCTTTACCGAAAGTTCTCTCAAAGCCTTTACGCTCTTTCGCACATTGGATTCAACAGCTATTGCCTCCCTTACGATTTGCGCCTTAAGCCTCTCCAAATCTTTTCTCAAATGCGCGTTCATATCAACCGAACCTCCCTGTTATGTAATCGTTTGTAGCCTGATTTTTTGGGTTTGTAAAGAGCGCGTCGGTGCGCCCGTACTCTACGAGGTGCCCCTCGTAGAAGAATGCGGTGTAGTCTGAAACTCTAGCGGCCTGCTGCATATTGTGGGTCACTATAACGATTGTGTACTCGTTTGAAAGTTCAGAGATTAAATCCTCTATCCTCGATGTGGATTTCGGGTCTAGTGCGCTGCAAGGCTCGTCCATCAATAGAACTTCGGGCTTTATTGCGAGGGCGCGGGCTATGCATAGGCGCTGTTGCTGGCCGCCGGACATCTGCTGCGTGTACTTCTTGGCCTGATCGGCAAGTCCCACGAGCTCCAGCTGTTCCATGGCGATCTTGCGGCGTTCTGCCTTGCCCATGCCGCGCACTTCGAGGCCGAATTCCACGTTCTCCAGGGCGGTCATGTGCGGGAAAAGCGAGTAGCCCTGGAACACCATGGCCATCTCGCGCTTGTTGACCGGCACGCCGGTGACGTCTTGGCCGCCGACCATGATGCGGCCGCCCTGGATGTCTTCGAGGCCGGCGAGCGAGCGCAGCGCGGTGGACTTGCCGCAGCCGGAGCCGCCGAGCAGCACGACCATTTCGCCGGGCTTGATGTCCAGGTTGAAGTCGTCGAGCGCGTGAACGGTGGAGCCGGGGTAGATCTTGACGACGTCGCGCATCTGGATGGAGCCGCCGCCGCGCTTGACGCTGTCTTTGAGCAGGGCCTTGGCGGCCTTGGTCACGTCCTTGCCGCGCACGCCTTCGAGGGTGGCGGTGGGATCGTTCTTGAAGGCGTCCTCGGCGGCAGCGGACGTGGTGGCGGGTGCCGAAACAGAAGCCGCGGCATCGGCACCGGCATGGCGACGGGTGAAAATCGAATTGCTGTTCATCAGGTTACTTACCTTCCCTTGACTTGCGCATTGCGTCGGAGATCAGGTCGAGCGCAACGAGGAGCACCGCACCGAAGAGCAGAGCCAGCAGCGACATGGCGGTGGAGATTTGAGAATTGGACTGGCCGAGCTGGTAGAGCGCGACCTGCAGGTTCATACGGCCGAGCAGCGAGGCGACGGTGTATTCGCCCAGCACCACGGCGATGGAGATAAAGGATGCCGAGAGAATCGACTGCCATAGGTTCGGGATGATCACCTTGAAGAACACCTTGGGCCAGGAGGCACCGAGCGAGCGGGATGCCTCGACCAGCGTCTTGACGTCGATGGAGTTAAGCCCCACGGCGATCGCGCGGAAGGCGAACGGCATCACGAGAATCACGTAGGCAAAGCACAGCCAGATTGGGTTGGTGCTCAGCACGTCGGCGGACAGCCAGCGGTAGATCGGGCCCAAACCCACCACCAGCACGATGGCCGGGATGGTCAGCGGCAGCGTGGCCACCCATTCGATCGCGCGCTCCAAAACCTTGGAGCGAATATGCACGATGACCATGGTGGGCACCAGCAGCACCAGCATGATCACCACGGTGACCGCGCTCAGGGCCAGCGAGGTGCCGATGCCCTGCCACAGCACGGTCAGGTCGGCACCCAGCGACTCGCCGTTGCCGGTGAAAATCGCGATCCACGGCGCGGCCGACCAGCGGCCGGACAGCGGGTGACGCAGGGTGAAGATGAGCATGGCCAGCAGCGGCACGAACAGGAACGCCAGGGTGACGAACAGGATCACGAATTTGATGATGCTCTGTTTACGCGCACGAGCGGCGCGCAGCTGCGGCGGCTTGGTTGCGGAAGTTTCGGTCATTGCCAACGTCCGGCCCTCTTTTCCACGGCGTGGCTCAACAGCATGACGATGGCCACGACGATGATCATTGCGAATGCCAGCACCTGGGCAAAGCCCTGCTGGTTGGGGTCCAGTTCGTTGCGCATGGCACCTTGGATCATAAGCGGCACCAGAATCGAACGCTGGGAGAACAGGGCCGCGGCGGTCGCGTATGCGGAGAACGCGGAGGCGAACAGCAGCAGGAACGCGGAGATGAAGCGGGGTGCCAGAATCGGGCAGGCCACGCGCGTCCAGTACTGGAACGTGTTGCCACCGAGGGATTCGCATGCCTCGCGCCACTGTGGACGGATCGAATCGACCGCGGGCAGGAAGATGATGATCATCAGCGGAATCTGGAAGTAGCAGTAGATGGTCACCAGGCCCGGCAACGAACTGAGCCAGTTCGGGTTCACGGTGTAGCCGGTCAGTGTCTTGATAAGCATGGTGCCGATACCGTTGATGCCGATGGTGGCGATGAACGCGAACGCGAGCATCACGCCGCCGAACTGAGCAAGCACGGAGGAGATGGCGGAGACCATACGACGCAGCAGGCCGTTCGGCTTGGCACCAATGACCAGTGCGTAGGAAGCGAGCGCGCCCACCACTGCGCCGATCAGAGAGGATGCTAAAGACACCAGAATCGAGGTGCCGAATGCGGCGATGGTGTTGGCCTCGAACATCTTATTGAAGTTCGCGAGCGTGAAGTTGCCGCTGCGATCCTGGAATGCACCGACAATCACGATGACGGTGGGTGCGAGCAGGAAGCAGGCGGTGTAGGCGAAGAACGGGAGCGTGGTGGCGAGCGTGCCCAGCTCCTGGCGGTGCTTGGCCATCGCCGAGGAGAGAGGAGAAGCGGGAGTAGCGGACGGACCCGCAGCCTTGGCGGCAGCAGGTCCGTTCGATGCAATGGGTGCGATTGCGGCGGTCATCGGTCTGTGCCTCAGTTGCCGATCGT
>OLIW01001423.1_pt1 | contig 21420 bp, 19 predicted proteins | sample 1601321 | NCBI WGS metagenome assembly OLIW01 (sample SAMEA2452114, study PRJEB22498) | human gut metagenome
CGGCATGAAGTGTAAGCCATCCAACTTTATGTCCCATAACTTCCACGATAAATACTCTTCCGTGCGAATACGCTGTCGTGTGAATACAATCAATCGCCGTAGTCGCAATATCCACGGCACTCTGGAAACCAAATGTCATATCCGTTCCCCAAATGTCATTGTCAATGGTTTTTGGAAGCCCTACTACATTTAAGCCTTCCTCCCGCAGCATATTGGCGGATTTATGTGTGCCATTTCCTCCCAAAATCACAAGACAGTCAAGTTTTAATTTATGGTAAGTATTCACCATCGCCGCCACTTTATCCATGCCGTTGGCATCCGGCTTTCTCATATTCTTAAATGGCTGTCTCGAAGACCCAAGAATCGTTCCACCCTCCGTCAAAATACCGGAAAAATCAAGCGGTTTCATTTCTACATACTTTTCATACATCAAACCCTTATACCCCTCAAGGATACCGATAATCTGTGTGTCCGGGTCTGCATTATACAATGTTTTTGCCACGCCGCGCATTGTTGCATTCAAAGCCTGGCAGTCACCACCACTGGTCAAAAAAGCTACTCGTCTCATATCTGCCTCCCTTTCGAAAGTATGTGCCTTAGATACGTTCTTTAGTTTACCCTATTTTGCGGGTTTAGGCAATAGTGGAATGAATTTCGTACGAGGGTTAGTCAGAAAAAGAATTCTAGCACCATCTCTTTTCAGCATAAAAAAGATACTATAGACCTATCTTACAACAGATCTATAGTATCTTGTAATTATTATTTTACTTTAATTTTCTTAACAGCACTAAAACTTCCGTATACTTTCTTACCAGCTTTGTCTTTTCGATATGCAGCTACTTTGATAAAATACTTTTTGCCCTTTTTCAGCTTTTTCGTAACATAATTTGCTTTCTTAGTAGTAATCTTAACGGCTGCCTTCTTAAATTTCTTATCGGTCGAATACATCACCCGATAACCGGCTGCCCTCTTGACTTTCTTCCAGGAAATCTTAGCTTTTTTTGCCTTTGTCACTGTTACTTTTACACCCTTGACTTTAGCCACTTTAATCTTTTTTACTACCCTCACAGTCGCTTTCGGCTGTGGGCTTTCTATTTTCTTGTTTCCCGAAGACTGTGTCAGTGCCGGTGTCTGACTTGGTACAATAGTCGGTGCCGGTGTTTCCGTAACATTCGGTGTAGCAGTCGGCGCTACAGAAGGAGCCACACTTGGTGTCGGTACAGGAGTCGGCTTTGGTGTCGGATCCGGAATTGCATCGGCACCTTTTTCATCTACAAATCTCCAGTGATCAAATTTAGCCAGAGATACCTTATCTTCTCCCTTAAATACCATATATAGGTCATGAATTCCCGTTGCATTTGTTATATCCGTAGAAAGTATTTTGAATATATACTCACCACCGGTATTATCAATACTAAGTGTTCCGATCAATGGTCCATCTGCTGAATCCAAGTGTAATTCCATAGTTGCTTTTTTCTCGCTTGCTATGGCAGCTCTAAAGGAAACCGCACTCTTTTCACCAAAATCCACATTTTTTACTTTAATCGTACTTCCATTTTTAATGTCACAAAGGTTCATTCCCACTGTGCCATTTCCTTCTGACTCAACATTTGTTCCTTTTGCATAGGTTTCTGCCTCCGTCCACTGATATGGATCCAGTTTTGCAATTGGGGCAGGTCCGTCCTCTGTCATATTTAAAGTAGGGAATGTACCGTCCTCATTATATGTAAACTCTTCCACAGAAACAGAACGGTGAAAACTGCTGCCTCCCTTTAATTTCTGATCGTGATAGAACAGATACGAATGTCCCATAAAGTCTACAACACCCGGATGGTTTGTATAGCAGCCCCCCTGGGATGGCATAATAACTCCCTGATATTCCCACGGACCGGTTGCCGATTTACTTGTAGAATATGCCAGATGTTCTGCTCCACCTGTTGGTCCAAATGCAGCATATACCATATAATACAAACTGCCTCGTTTATAGAACCATGGTCCCTCTCCATAAGAACACTGACGGGATAATTTCCCATTTTCCATCACTTTAGGACCAAAACCTGACTCATTCATATCAAGCGATACAACACCTTTTTTACCAATAGTCGTATCATAAGAAAGCATATCCTCATTCAATTTCACATAGCGAAGACTGGGATTACCAAAATACAAATAAGCCTGTCCATCATCATCGATAAATACGGTCGGATCAATGTCATTCCAGTCCCCCTCATCTACCAATGGCTTACCAATAGCATCAACAAATGGTCCGGTTGCCTTATCACTGACGCCTACACCAATAACCATACCACCATTCTTTTTATGAACCGGTACATACATATAAAATTTGCCATTTCTCTCAACACACTGTGGTGCCCAAGCACGAGGATCCTTCGTATCCATCCACTTAAAATTGTCTCTTGACAGAACAGTCCCATGATCTGTCCAGTTCACCATGTCTTTTGTTGAATAACATTTCCAGTCATTCATTGTGTAAAAATTTTTTACCAGTTCATCCTCATCATGCGTTGTATACAAGTACAGCGTATCCCCCGAAACCATCGGTGCCGGATCCGCTGTGTAAATATTTTGCACAATTGGATTGTCCGCTTTTGATGGGATTGATAATGATAATGTCGCCATGCATAGAACAAGTGCTCCGGCAACAACTTTTGAAAAAATTTTTTTCATTTTCACAAGCCTCCATTTCTTACCTTTAATCATTTTCACCTTTATTTTAACAAATCTGTATAGTTCTTTCTATGACATTTTATGTTCTATTTCATGATATATAGGGGCATTTTTTGTTGCTTTTCTCTGCCATAACGTGTATTCTATTTTTAGGGTCAAAATTTTTCAGCAAAGGGGCTTCGAATAACTATGATAGACATTATTTACGTACAAAGCAATGCTTCGCATCCTGCAGGATTTACCTGTACCGTAACTGATCAGTCAAATGACTGGTGGCTGATAACTATGACACATACACTGGCTTACCATATCATAGATGGAAAACGTATTATCATGCCCGCACACAGCATTACTCTATACCCACCCTATTCTTCTATTGAATACGGTTCCCTTGAAAATGAAATATTCTGTGATGACTGGCTGCGATTTTATACAGATGAACCATTTATCTGTAATGGTAGCGTACCTCTTGGTACCCCTTTTAAAGCAATGGATCACTCTTATATAAGCAGCCTTATTCACTTAATTGCTGTGGAAAATTTTTTTCAAAACCAATATAAAAATTTCACTGTTCAATCCCTGTTTCAGATTCTTTTTTCAAAACTAGAAGAATCTCTGTCCTACAATAAATCTAGTACTTTCCACGAAATGGCTTTGCAGCAGCTTCATATCAATATTACCAGCAATCCGTCCTCTCCATGGAATATACCGGATATGGCCAAACAATTACACATTTCAACAAGGCATCTGCAAAAATTGTATCAAAAAAAATTCGGTACATCGTGTATGGAAGACGTTATTAAACACCGCCTCCTGCTAGCTAAGGAAAAGCTGGCCACAACAACATTACCAATATACAAAATTGCAGAACAATGCGGCTATTCAAACGTCGAACATTTCAGTCGGCAATTTAAAGAAAAATTCACCACATCGCCAAAAGCATATCGTGAATCAGTAAAGAAAAACTAATGTATAGTCTACTCAAAAAAACAGAACAGGAGGATTTCCTATGCAGTCTTTACAATCAACCGTAACCTTAAACAATGGTGTGGCTATGCCTATTTTCGGGCTTGGCGTTTACAATTCCAAGGAAGAAACCACTTTCGCCGTTTCGACAGCCATCAGACACGGATACCGCCTGATTGATACTGCCGCATTTTACGAAAACGAAAAAGAAGTCGGTGAAGGGATTAAAGACAGTGGAATTCCACGAGACGATTTATTTATTACAACCAAACTCTGGAACGACATGCAGCGCGAGAGCCGCCAGCGTGAATCATTCGAAAAAAGTTTAGACAACCTTGGTGTAGATGCCGTCGATTTATATCTCATCCACTGGCCAATACCCGGCAAAATCAAAGAAACGTGGCATGTGCTGGAACAATTATATGAAGAGGGACTTGTAAAGGCCATCGGCGTAAGCAACTTTTTACCGCATCACTTAGAAGAATTAAGTGTCCATGCAAACATTGCACCGGCCGTTGACCAGTTTGAATGTAACCCTTATTTAACGAGAAAAGAACTTCGTAACTACTGTAAGAAACACAATATCGTACCGGAGGCATGGAGTCCGCTCGCCCGTGGTGCGTGCTTTGACGACCCGGTTCTGCAAAGCCTTGCCGAAAAGTATGAAAAAAATATTGCACAGATTATTCTGCGCTACGACGTGCAAAACGGCATCGTCACAATTCCAAAATCCACCAAAGAAGCCCGAATCCTCAGCAATTCGCAGGTTTTTGATTTTGAATTAAGCACCGAAGATATCGAAAAAATTGACGCCTTAAACAAAAATGAAATGCACGGCGACCCCGACCATGTAGACTTTTAATCCGGTGTAAAATTCTGTTGCATTTTGCCCACATATAGTATAAAATGAAAGTACTGATTTTGTTTCAAGAGTGCTTGTTTTATCAGGCACAGTAAACGATTACTATTTATATAAAGAAAGGATGGTTTTTTAAAATGAACTTAAACAACATGCCAAAAACCAAAATCGGAATTGTTGCAGTAAGCCGTGACTGTTTCCCTGAGTCACTTTCTGTAAACAGAAGAAAAGCTTTGGTAGAAGCTTACACAAAAAAATATGGAGCAGATGACATTTATGAATGTCCTGTATGTATCGTAGAAAGCGAGATTCAGATGGTCGAAGCTTTGGAAGATATCAAAAAAGCCGGCTGCGATTCTCTTTGCGTATACTTAGGTAACTTCGGTCCGGAAATTTCTGAGACTTTGTTGGCAAAACACTTTGACGGTCCGGTTATGTTCTGTGCCGCTGCTGAGGAATCCGGCAACAGCCTGATGGATGGCCGTGGAGATGCTTACTGTGGTATGCTCAATGCAAGCTACAACTTGAAATTGAGAAACACAAAAGCATACATCCCTGAGTATCCGGTTGGAACTGCTGAGGATTGCGCTGACATGATTCATGAGTTCGTTCCGATTGCACGTGCAGTCGTAGCATTGAACAACTTAAAGATTATCAGCTTTGGTCCACGTCCACTTAACTTCCTTGCTTGTAACGCTCCAATTAAACAGCTTTACAACATGAACGTTGAAATTGAAGAGAACTCCGAACTTGACTTGTTCGAAGCATTCAACAAACATGAGGGAGACGAAAGAATTCCTGGCGTGGTTGCTGACATGGAAAAAGAGCTTGGTGCAGGCAACAAAAAACCTGAAATCCTTGCAAAACTTGCTCAGTATGAGTTGACACTTCTTGACTGGGTCAAAGAGCACAAAGGTTACCGCAAATATGTAGCAATCGCCGGCAAATGCTGGCCTGCATTCCAGACACAGTTTGGATTTGTACCTTGCTATGTAAACAGCCGTTTGACAGCACAGGGTATTCCGGTATCCTGCGAGGTAGATATCTACGGAGCACTTTCTGAGTTCATCGGAACTGTTGTAAGCCAGGATGTTGTAACACTTCTTGACATTAACAACTCCGTTCCTGCTGACTTGTACGAAGAAGATATCAAGGGCAAATATGGCACTTATACATTAAAAGATACATTCATGGGATTCCATTGCGGAAATACAGCAGCTTGCAAGCTGACTGCTCATGAGATGAAATATCAGAAGATTATGGCTCGTTCACTTCCAATCGAAGTTACAAACGGAACTTTGGAAGGTGACATCGTTCCTGGCGATATCACATTCTTCCGTCTGCAGAGCACAGCCGACGCACAGATTCGTGCTTACATCGCACAGGGTGAAGTTCTTCCGGTTGCCACACGTTCCTTCGGAGCAATTGGTATCTTCGCAATTCCTGAGATGGGCCGTTTCTACCGCCACGTATTGATTGAAGGTAACTATCCTCACCATGGTGCTGTTGCATTCGGTCACTTTGGCAAAACATTGTACGAAGTATTCAAGTATATCGGTGTTCCGGTTGAGGAAATTGGTTATAACCAGCCGGCAGGTGTTCGTTACCCAACAGAGAACCCATTCGCTTAATAATCAAATAGCGTAAAGTATAAGAAAGCGACTCGCTTGCGGGTCGCTTTCTATCAATACAGAGATTCTTAAGAATCCAACAAAAAAACAAATCAGGAGGTACATTATGTATTACATTGGTGTTGATTTAGGAACATCAGCAGTAAAACTGCTTTTAATGGAAGGAAACGGTAAAATCTGCAATATCGTTTCAAATGAATATCCATTATCTTTCCCTCAGCCGGGATGGTCTGAGCAGAAACCGGAAGACTGGTGGGATGCTGTCGTAGACGGTATCAAAAAACTGGTAGACGGTTTTGATGCTTCAGAAGTTGCCGGCATTAGTTTCGGTGGACAGATGCACGGTCTTGTTATTCTCGATGAGAATGATAACGTAATCCGTCCGGCCATTCTTTGGAACGACGGACGTACAACCAAACAGGTTGATTACTTAAACAACGAAATCGGAAAAGAAAAACTTTCTGAGTATACCGCAAACATTGCATTTGCCGGATTTACTGCTCCGAAAATTCTCTGGGTAAAAGAAAATGAGCCGGAAAACTTTGCTAAAATTGCAAAGATTATGCTGCCAAAAGATTACATCGCATACAAAATGACAGGCGTTCACAGCTGTGATTACTCCGATGCATCCGGTATGCTTCTCTTGGACGTAAAGAATAAATGCTGGTCTAAAGAAATGATGGAAATCTGTGACGTAAAAGAAGAACAGCTTCCAAAATTATTTGAAAGTTATGAAGTAACCGGTTCTCTTACCAAAGAAGCTGCTGCTGCCCTTGGTCTTACAACCAATTGTAAAATTGCTGCCGGCGCCGGTGATAACGCTGCTGCTGCAGTTGGTACCGGAACGGTTGGTGATGGTGGATGTAATATCTCACTTGGTACTTCCGGAACCATTTTCATTTCCAGCAAGGAATTTGGCGTAGACCGTTTCAACGCTCTTCATTCTTTCGACCACGCAGACGGAAACTTCCATTTGATGGGCTGCATGCTCAGTGCTGCTTCCTGTAACAAATGGTGGATGGATGAAATTATTGGAACAAAAGACTACGGAAAAGAGCAGGAGCCAATTACCGACGATAAACTCGGCGAGAACAACGTTTACTATCTCCCATATCTGATGGGCGAGCGTTCTCCTCATAACAACCCGGATGCCAGAGCACTCTTCATTGGTATGTCAATGGATACAACACGCGCTGACATGACACAGGCTGTTTTGGAAGGTGTTGCATTTGCTATGCGTGACTGCTATGAAATTGCAAAAGACCTCGGCATTAACATTACAGAGACAAAAATCTGTGGCGGTGGCGCAAAGAGTCCTTTGTGGCGCAAAATCATGGCAAATGTATTAAACATCAACGTAAACATTATCGAGAGTGAAGAAGGTCCTGGTCTTGGCGGCGCCATGTTAGCTGCTGTTGCCTGTGGCGAATATGCATCCGTTCAGGAAGCTGCTGACAAGATTGTCAAAGTTATCGGCACAGAAAAACCGGATCCTGCACTTGCTGCTAAATACGATAAGAAATACGCAAAATTCAAAGAAATCTATCCTACAGTAAAAGGACTGTATGATACACTGAAAGCTTAATATTATGAAGAAGAAATTATTATCACTTCTGTTTTTTGTAGCCACACTCGCCTTGACGGGTTGTGGCTACAAAAAACCGGAAGTTCATTCGATGCTTGGCATGAATATCAAATCCATCACAACTGTCTGCGGTACTGACTGCAGCATGGATACCATTGATACTTCATCCACAAGCGACCATGGTATGATAACCTACTACTACACCGATGTTGCCGGTGACAAAGGAATATCCGATGCCAAAACCTACTATAATTATTTAAAGTCAGAAAAACACTGTATCAAAATTGATAACTTTGATGAGAAAAAAGGAAATTATTCCGCTTATTTCCAATTAAATGAAAAGCAGGTTAAATCGGGCTTTTTAATGAAAGTATCCTTTACCAAAAACAGTTACACCGTTTACATCGAGGACAACATATCATTAGAAAAGATTAACAAGAAAAAGTAGCAAGGAGGGCTTTTCATGTCAGAAGAATATCGTTTCAAAGACCGTATTAAAGACATTATTAACGGCGATGTCGACTATGACAAACTGCGAAAGGCAGAAAAGCAGGGATGGATTGACCGGGCGGACACCGGATTCCAGCTCTTTCTCATCCTCTTCTTCCTTGGCTTTTTCATTGTCATGTTGATTAAATATTTTTTGTAGCAATCCGGGGACAAATAATTTACAGAAAGGACAGATTACGATGGATTTTTCAGTAGGACAAAAGATTAAAATGAAGAAACCTCATCCCTGCGGCGAAAATTGCTGGGAAATTTTACGGGTAGGTATGGATTTCCGCCTACGCTGCACAAAATGCAGTCATCAGGTAATGGTACCTCGAAAAACCGTCGAGAAAAGTTTTCGTGGATTTTTGTAAATTTTTCTTGTAATTGCCTACCCTCTGTGTTATAATTTAACTCCGTGATATTTAATCATATTCCTTGTTCTTCCTCTATGAAGTGTATAGATTGGAAGAGCCAGAGACCAAAAGGAGGTGCAAGCAACTATGAATAAGTATGAATTAGCTTTAGTTGTTAGTGCAAAAGTTGAAGACGAAGTAAGAAATGCCACCGTCGAGAAGGCAAAAGAGTATATCACTTCTCTTGGCGGAACGATTACAAACGTCGATGAATGGGGCAAGAAAAAACTTGCTTATGAAATTCAGAAGATGGGTGAAGGCTTTTATTACTTTATTCAGTTCGACGCTGAGCCAAGTGCTCCGGCTGAATTGGAACAGAGACTTCGCATTATGGACAACGTGCTCAGATACTTATGCGTAAAACAGGAGGCATAAGATAAGGAGGAGTCTTCCATGAATAAGGTAATTTTAATGGGTAATCTGACCCGTGACCCTGAGATTCGTTATTCCCAGGGTGAAAATTCATTGGCTATTGCCAGATTTGGCATTGCAGTAAATCGTCGTTTTGCCCGTCAGGGTGATACCGATACCGATTTTTTTAACTGTACTGCATTTGGCCGTCAGGCTGAATTTGTGGAAAAATATTTTCGCAAAGGTTCCCGTATGTTGATGACCGGTCGTATTCATAACGACAATTACACCAACAACAACGGTGAAAAAGTATACAGTGTCCAGATTATTGCTGAAGAAATCGAATTTGCAGAGCGCAAAAGCACAGCGGATGCAAACGCAGCCCAGGGTGGAAACTTTGGTGGCGGTGCTCCACAGCCAAACGCAGCAGCAAATGATGACTTCATGAACATTCCGGATGGTATCGAAGACGGACTGCCATTTAACTAGGCTTAGCTCTTGATACAAGAATTTTATAGGAGGTTTTAACGATGGCTTACAATAAAGACAGAGGCGATTCTCCAATGAGAAGAAGAGGCCCACGTAGAAGAAAAAAAGTTTGTGCATTCTGTTCTGACAAAGAGCATGATTACATTGATTACAAAGATGTTGCAAAACTGAAACGATATATGTCTGAAAGAGGTAAAATTCTTCCTAGAAGAATTACCGGTACATGTGCAAAGCATCAGAGAGCTTTGACTGTAGCAATCAAACGTGCCCGTCACGTATCCTTGATGCCATATACATTGGACTAATTGCATAGAATCCAAAAAGAACTGATTCCGCAGAATCAGTTCTTTTTTCATGTGCTTTTCTTATAATTTAATTTTGCTGACAACAAACCCAAATTCGGAGCTGTCGTCTTTTTCCAAATACACTTTGTATTTTTGCGATACTCCTTTGACACTACTGCCCGTATTCGTCAGATATGCTTCCACCGTAAGACGGTATTTCCCCTCTTCATACTCCGTAATCTTTTTCACTTTCATCTGATAATCTTTTCCCGGAATCCGCATGGAATTAAACACAATTGTATTTCCGGTCGGACGGTACACATAGCCCGGATAAGTTCCCGTATACGCAAATTTGTATTTGTAATTGCTGCCAAAAATCTTTTTAATTTCTTTCTTAGCTTCCTTCTTCACTTTGGACATCGAATCACCATACCGCAGTGTCTTATCCGAATGTTCCAAATTAAAAATTGCCATCGTCGTCACAAAGGTCGTGTCAAATTTAAATCTATGGGAACCATTTGCATAAAACGATGCGCTGTATGCCAAAAATGGTTTCAGCCGTTCTGTCAAAGGTTTCATCTCTTTCTTCATCGTCTTCGTTACATCCGATGGAGTAAACGCGTACGGCGTAGCAGTCGGTGCCGGCGTAGCTGTTGCCTTTGCTGCCGGATTATCTGAATCCTTTCCGGATTTTCCTGAATCCACAATCTTATTCTGCTCTGTCGTCTGACCCTTATCAAACGACGGCATCGTAATTTTCCCTGTCCATATAAGATAGGTAAGTACTGCTGCAATGATAACAACAAAAACCGCAATCACACTTCCTATAAATGCCTTACTAGACAACATCCGCTGCATCCATCCAATTCGATTTCCGCAATAATAGCAGAATGTATCATTTTCCCTTAATTCTGTTCCGCACTTTTTACAGTACATGGTATCCTCCTTTACTCATTCTTTTGTTCTCTATTTTACCCTCATAATACATCTATCAAATAGGGTTTGTCAACATTTACAATCCGTGATATAATAATATTCTTGATATGATGAAATTTTGGAACATTTCCTGGGAGGAGGTAAAAAGTTGAGTCAGAATCGAATTAAAGGGACTTTGAAATCTTATTTGCGATGGCCGCTCTTATTAGGGCTTTTATTAATCGCAATGAATGTTCACATTTATATAACCAACCTGCGTGCCGGCATTATTATGAGTATTTACGTTTTATTTTACTTAATCATTGCCAGTGTCTTATACTTTTTTAAACGAGGTGCTGTACTGCGCAACTTAGTCGATTACTCGATGCGATTTCACGTCACGGTTAATAAACTTGCCACGGAATTAGACATTCCGATTTGTATTTTGGACACAAACGGAGTCTGTGTGTGGGATAACAAGAATTTCCGCAAACAGTTCTCCGACAAATTATCAAAAAACTACCATATAAACGATGCCATTCCGGCTCTCACCAAAGAATATCTTCCGGAGAAAAATTATGAGACAACAGAACTTCATTTTCACGTGGAAGAAACTTACTTTAAGGCAATTACGCAATTGGTTTCTCTGGAAAAGGCACCGGATGCCCTCCATAAAAACGCCGGTCAGGTAGGAATCGGTGACGCTTTGTATGTCATTTACATTTATGATGAAACCGAAATTGTGCACTATATCCGTGAAAACTACGACCAGCGTGTCAATGTCGGCTTGCTCTACATCGATAATTACGATGAATCCCTTGCAAATGTTGACGATGTACGCCGCTCCTTATTGGCTGCGATGGTTGATCGAAAAATCAATAAATACATGTTAAGCATTGATGCGATTACGCGTAAAATTGAAAAGGATAAATACATTTTCCTCTTCCAGCATAAATATCTGTCAAAATTGCAGACAGACAAATTCTCGCTGCTTGATGATATCCGCTCGATTAATGTGGGAAATGATACTTCCATTACCATTAGTATGGGAATCGGAATTCAGGCAAACACTTACCGCAAACGGCAGGAATATGCCCGCAGTGCTATTGATTTGGCACTTGCCCGCGGTGGTGATCAGGTTGTCATTAAGACAAAAGACAATTTACTTTATTATGGTGGAAAAAGCATTCAGCAGGAAAAAAATACACGCGTTAAAGCCCGCGTAAAGGCACAGGCACTGCGTGATTCCATTATTAATGCTGATAAAGTAGTCATTATGGGACACCGTCTGCCGGATGTCGATGCAATTGGCAGTGCTATTGGTATTTACCGAATTGCACAGTCTCTGGAAAAACCAGCGAAAATCATTGTAAATCAGGTAACTTCTTCACTGGCACCGCTTTTGAAATTATTTGAGAACAACAAAGATTATCCGGATGGCACTTTTGTTACAAGTGAGAATGCGAAGGAATTTATCGGAAATGGAAACGGAGTTTTACTTGTGGTCGTTGATGTTAACCGTCCATCCTACACCGATGCACCGGATTTGATTCCGATAGTTTCCTCTCTAGTGGTTATCGACCATCACAGACAGACCGGTGAATCCTTTGAAAACCCTACTCTCTCCTATGTTGAGCCGTTTGCTTCCTCAGCCAGTGAGATGGTAGCAGAAATTTTACAGTATGCCGGTGAGGAAATACGTGTAAAAGCCGTAGAAGCCGATGCACTTTATTCCGGTATTATGGTTGACACGAATAACTTTATGAATAAACCGGGTGTCCGCACCTTTGAAGCAGTTGCATTCCTACGTCGTTCCGGAGCAGATATTATTCGCATTCGCAAAATGTTCCGTTCCGACATTGAAGAATACAAAATTCGAGCTGAAGCAATACAAAATACAGAAATTTTTATGGATTGTTTTGCTATTTCTCCTTGTAATGCGGATAACTGTGAATCGCCAACCATTGTTGGTGCAAAAATTGCCGATGATCTTCTTGATATCAAAGGCATCCGCGCTACTTTTGTATTAACTGCCTATGAAGGTAAAGTTTATATCAGTGCTCGCTCCATTGATGAATTAAATGTTCAGGTTGTCATGGAAAAAATGGGTGGGGGCGGCCACATTACCAGTGCCGGTGCCCAGCTTGAGAACTGTACACTGGAAGAAGGCGCTGAACAAATCAAACAAATTTTAACTAAAATGAAAGAAGAAGGTGACATATAATGAAAGTAATTTTACTCGAGGATGTGAAATCCGTTGGAAAAAAGGGTGAAGTTGTAACCGTAAAAGACGGCTATGCCAAAAATTTTATTTTGAAAAAAAATCTTGGCGTAGAAGCAACCTCAAAAAATTTAAATGATTTAAAACTTCAGAAACAAAATGACGAAAAGGTTGCTGCAGAAAACTTGGATAAAGCGCAGGAATTCGCCAAAGAGCTGGAGACAAAATCCGTTGAAGTTGCCATTAAAGCAGGTCAGGACGGACGCGTTTTTGGTTCGGTATCCACCAAAGAAATTGCTACCGCTGCCAAAGAACAGCTTTCCTATGATTTGGACAAGAAAAAAATGCAGTTAAAGGAGCCAATCAAAAACATTGGAACCTACCATGTGCCAATCCGTCTGCACCCAAAAGTAACAGCCGAACTTAAAGTAATTGTTAAAGGAAAATAATCATGGATGAAACTGTAATCAAACGAGTTATGCCGCATAATGGAGAGGCAGAAGAAGCAGTTATCGGTTCAATGCTTCTTGACCAGGATGCGGTAGTTCTCGCTTCTGAAAAACTAAATGAAGATGATTTTTACAATGCCAGGTACCGCATTTTGTTTTCCGCTATTGTGGAATTGTTTCATGAAGGACGTCCGGCAGACTTAGTTACTCTTGTGGATAAACTTCATGAGAAAAACGCTTCCGATGACATTTGCAGTGTTGAGTTTCTCAGTAATATCATTTCCGCCGTTCCTACATCAGCCAATGTCCGCTACTATGCAGATATTGTTGAACAGAAATCACAACTGCGCTCGCTGATTCGAACAACGGAGGACATTGCCAACCGATGCTATCAGGATTCCGCTAATGTTGCTGAGCTGATGGATGATACGGAACGCAAAGTTTTTGAACTCGTTCAGGGACGTGCCTCCTCTGAAAATTTTACACCAATTAAAGAGGTTGCCCTGGAAACACTTGAGAGTATTCAAAAAGCTGCTCAGAACAACAGTGATGTAACCGGAATTTCGACCGGCTTTATTGATTTGGATTATCGAACAGCCGGCTTGCAGCCATCCGATTTAATTTTGATTGCTGCCCGCCCATCCATGGGAAAAACTGCTTTTGCTCTGAACATTGCCGAAAATGTTGCTATGATTAATCATATTCCAACTGCTATTTTCAGTCTGGAAATGAGCAAAGTGCAGCTTGCCAAGCGTTTGGTTGCCATGAACTCAAAAGTAGATTCCCAAAGAATCCGAATCGGTGAACTGGAAGATGATGAATGGGCAAAGATTACCGAGAGTTCTATTATCCTCGGTGAATCAACGCTTTATATCGATGATACCGGCAGCATTTCCATCAATGATTTACGAAGTAAATGCCGTAAACTAAAAATGGAAAAAGGCCTCGGTTTAATCATTATCGATTACCTTCAGCTCATGTCCGGTAACAGCGGTTCAAAAAACATTTCCCGCCAGCAGGAAATTTCGGATATTTCACGTTCCTTAAAATCTCTGGCACGTGAACTGGACTGCCCGGTAATTGCGCTTTCCCAGCTCAGCCGTAAAGTAGAAGAACGTGAGGACAAACGACCAATTCTTTCTGATTTGCGTGAATCGGGAGCGATTGAGCAGGATGCCGACGTTGTTATGTTTTTGTACCGCGATGAATATTACACAAAAGACGCTTCTACCAAAAAGGGAATCACCGAGATTATTATTGGTAAGCAGCGTAATGGTCCAACCTGCACCGTCGAGCTTAAGTGGTTGAACCAGTACACAAAATTTGCAAATTTGGAATATCACGACGAATAAATTCCATTTTCTCTGTCGAATCGGGGCTTTGGCTCCGATTCTTCTTGTTTTTTGTCGTCCTGTGTCACACTTTTTTTTTACATTTAATGCATGTCCAATCAATCGACATTTTTCCCATGCTATAATAAAAAAAAATAAAACAGGAGGTTATCTACATGGAAGCAAAACAATATACCATTTCGGAAGCGGCAAAAAAACTTCACGTAGGCTCTCACGTTCTGCGCTTTTGGGAAGAGGAACTTCACTTGAATATCCCGCGAAACGAAATGGGGCACCGCGTTTATTCAGAAAAAGAAATGAAACAATTAGAGCAGATTATTAATATGAAGAAAGACGGTTTTTCCTTAAAAGACATTGAACACAAACTCTCACCAAAATCATCCGGCCAGGTAATTCCCTACCCGGTTTCCGAGTCGGAAATTTCCCCAAATGACAAAATGATACAGTTTAAAACCATTCTTTCCCATATTGTCTCCGATGCTATAAGGGAAAATTCTGACAGTCTTACATCGGATATTGCTGATACTGTATCGGTGCAGGTCAACAAAGAATTGGATTATCTGTTTCGCGAAAAAGAAGAGTCAGATGAAAAACGTTTTCGTGAACTGGATGAAACCATTCGCAGTTACCAGAAAGCAAGGCAGGAAATTGCAGCCACGCAAATAACTGCAAATAAGGCAAAAAAACGTCATGTTTTTGGCAAAAAATAGTACTGTAATTATTTTCATTTCCTCTTGATTTTAAACTATTAAAATGATATAATATATCCACGCAAAGCGATTGATTTTTGTCTATTTAGCACAAAAATCAAAAAACATTTTAATATTAAAAAAGGAGGAATTTGAAATGTTCGCTAAAATTTCAAAAAAGGTTGTAGCTGTAGCTTTAGTTGCAACTATGGCTGTTACCACCGCTGCAGTAGCAAGTGATGATACAGCTAGCGCAGCAATGAAGAAAAAAGCTTCTGTTATGCAGGGTAAGGAAGTAAAATTGACTGCAAGTGGAAGTGCAACATGGTCATCCAGCAATGATAACATTGCTCACTGCCAGAAAACAAAAGGCAAGTCCATCAAAGTTCTTGGTATCAAAAAAGGTACCGCAACAATCACTGCAACTGTAGGCGGAAAGAAACAGACATGTAAAGTATCTGTAAAAAACGCAAAGAAGGGTACAGTAATTTACAACTTCGCTAAATCTACTAACCCGGATAACCATCCACCATACAAAGCTGATTACTCTGAGTTCAAATATAACTCATTCCGTATCTGGCTTTGTGACGCAACATTCTGGGGCGAGAAAACTTACATCTCTCCTGACTACCGTGGACGCAAACTGAAAATTTCTTTGAAAGTAAAGAACTCCGGTAAACGTACACTTCCTGAGATGGGTGTTTGCTTCAACTATACTTCAGGTGGAGACACAGGTGCTTACCCATGGGCTCTTCATGTTTCTGCTAAGAAACTGAGCGCTAAAGTTAAGAAAGACAAAACACATAAACACTGCAAGTTTGTCACAAAAGCTATGAAGAAAGGTAAATCTTACACCTTTAACTTCACATTTACAATTCCTAAGAATGCTGTAAATGGTGACACAGACAAAGATACAGGTGCTCACTACCCAATCATGATGTACATCCCGAACATGAAAGATACTTCTCCATACAAAGAAGGAGATTCTATCACAGTTCAGAAATGTGTAATCAAAGTTGCTTAATTGTAAGTAATAAGAACGCTAAAAAGGCTGTTGCTTCTGCAACAGTCTTTTTTTTACCCATTGTAATAGGGTAGAAGGTAATATCAAAGGAGTTCACAGACACGCTTGGTCTTGGTATATCCTTCCCACTACTAGGGCGGATTAGGGCTTTTCACCCATTAGTGACGTGCGCCACCAGGCGCACTAAAAAGGATCTTGCCCCTTCCTCCTGCGAGGAAAGAGACAAGATCCTTGATAATCCTGCTGCGATATCACTCGATGCCATCCAGAGACCATTCACTGTCCATTCGTCGTTGTCTTACACCATCCAGCAACTCTCTACAGGCTTCCTGAACACTTACTACGATTTTTCTATCCATCTCCAATTTACCCATATTTTTTCATGTCAACATTGTTTTACGAAATTTACTAGGAGACATACCATACAGACGGGCAAATACTTTCGAGAAGTACAACTCATCTTTATAGCCAACCAAAAAAGCAATCTCTTTAATCTTTTTCTGAGTATGAATCAGAAGTTCCTGCGCCTTTTCCATTCGATAAGAAGTAATATAATCTTGTATTGACTTCTGATATATCAATTTAAAGCAATGGGACAAGTGCGTACGCGATATACCAATTTGTTCTGCCATGTATGTAACAGAAATTTCTTTTTGATAATTCTGTCTGATTTCCTTCATTGCCTCAAAAGCATATTTTGCAGCACTCGTCTGCATTTGTGCACCAACTTTCATTTTCATTTTCGCACTGCGAATGCACTCGTCTGTACTAGAAATAGTTCCCACTTCCTTAACAAACCATCCATAGCGTACTTCAATGAAAAATTCTTTATTCCATGAAATATTCACTTCATTTACTTCATTAACAAAATTTTGTGCAAGAACTTCTATTTCTTCCTGCTTTTTATCCTCTAGTAATAGGCACAAATCACTTCCTCCTAATCGTCCTAACACATGTTTTTCCTGCTCAAATTTTTCAAAAACAGACTTCATACACAGAAGGATTTCATTTGATTCTTCTTTTCCATATATTTCTGTTATTTCCTGTAAATTGTCTATTCTTACATAAAAAAAGACACAATTAATTCCTGCTACTGTCGCATCATGTAGCATTTGTGTAGCCATTTCATGAAACCCATACGGATTATACATATGTGTAACCGAATCTCGTCGAATAAGGCGTATTTTATCGTTGCTTAACTGTTCAATTTGATTTTGTATATAAATATTTTCTAACACGGTGCAAATGTTTATCACAAAAGATTGATAAAAATCTTCTGCCGCATAAAATCGATTATTAAAAAACGAAATAATTGCATAACCAAAACAATGCTTTCGACAATGAAGCGGATTGATATAAAAAACACAAGGCCTGTCCGTCACTTCGTCGGCAGGCAAAAGATTTTTTCTTTTAAAAAGTGTTTGTGGCATCGGCACTTCAATTGACATTTTCTTTCCATAATAGGCATGTAATAACATTTCCATCTCATCCTCATATGGACTTTTTCTAGAATCATCCAATTCATATTTCTCATCTGGATTTAGGCATATATAAAAGTCTGAAACACCCGTGTTTCCTTCTACAAACTTTCCAACTAAATCCGGAATGCCCTGATAATCTCGTATTCCTTCCATCCGAAAAACCATAAACATATTCTGCTTATACAAGTGAACCATACGCTGATTTTTTTCAAATTGTTTACGAAAAATTTGTTTCGCTTCTTCCGCTTCTTTACATCCACAGGAATTTCGATACTGATTTTGCGTTGAAATATAATATTGCTTTTCTAGTTTTTCACCTCGTTCCGCCTTTTTAATAATTTCCATAGCACATCTCGCAAAATTTTCTGGGCAAGCTTCAACTGTTGTCAACATTGGATATGTATCTCTAGCCTCCTCAACATCATCAAATCCCGTCACAATAATATCCTCCGGTACACGGAATCCTCGATCGCACAGTTCCTCACATACAGAAATTGCCATATAATCATTGGCACATAGAATTGCATCAGGTCTTTCATCATCCAGTGAAAAAAAATAATCAACTGCTTCTTTACCGATGTTATACCACAAATTTCCCTTAAAGATGTATTCCTCACGAAAGGCAACACCTCTGCTTTTCATTCTTTCGCGAAATCCGTCCTCCCTCATACGTATATCATGCATGTAAGAGGGACCAGACAAGTAATAAATCCGCTTTGCGTTATGTTCATCTACCAAATGATCAACCATAGCCATAATAGCCTTTTTATCATCGCTGAGCACACTAATAAACTCATCTCTTTTTTGTCGAATGCTAATCACAGGGCAATGCGCCTTTTCCTTTACCTGCTCAATTAATTTTCCTACCATGCTAGGAATATCAAACACATCAAGGCATAAAATAATCCCATCCAATTCGTCATAATTTGGAATATAAAGACAATTGCTTTCTCCTTCCACATAATCATGATTGTTATCGTATTCACCAAAAGTCGAAAAAACAACCAAATTGTATCCATTTGCCACCGCTTCATCAGCCAGCGCACCACACAGGGTGCGCTGGAAATATTCTGGAAGCTTGCAAACAAATACACCTATCGTTTTTTTTCGGTTGTTAAGCATGTATGATATCCTTTCGCAATTTTTTACTTATTTTCCGAATTGTATCCAATCAATCTGAACTCCCGGTTTATTTGTCTGTATATAAATTTTTGTACTTCCTGTAACCGTAGGATTCAAACCACTATTAGCCTCTTTCCAGGAACCATTACCTAGATTCCACACCGTTGATGGAGCAGAACTTAAACTTCCACTTCGTACAAACAACTGTCCACTATTATTTGGTTCTTTCACATAGGCAGTTATACTCTTTGCGGTTTCACTTCCAAAATCAAGATCAAACGCTATATATGAATCCGTACTGTTTAAGGTGACTTTTCCATCTTCAATCTTTACATCTTTGGAATCTACATAGTCTTTAGCCTTTATTTTTTCAAATGGCCCGGACACTACCGGTACATCAGGTGACTTACTATCCTTTATCGTAATCGACATAACAGCATTTTTCCCCGCATCGAAGACAAATGTCAATTTCGTTACTCCTACTGCCTGTTTGGAAAGATACTCTTTGCAAATAGACACTATATCACCACTAATGGTATAGTCCTTTCCTTTTTTTAACACTGTATTCCCGTTTCGAATTTCTGATAACGTTCTAACACCATTTAAAATAATTTTTGTTGTCACATCTTCTTGCTTATCTGCACTCAAATCATATTCGGCATTTGTTGTCGATATTTTGCCATTCACGACGTCTACTACCGGCGTATCACCCAAATATGCGCGGAATTTACCACTGCAATGTAACAATCCCATCATATAAAGACATCCATCATAGTATCGATATTTCCCTGTTGTTGGAGAAATGTTCCACAAATCCTCAAGGAATGACCATGATTTTTTGTCACTAGATGCCAGACTCGCTGTTGCATTCATAGCAACCAATCCCGGAGAATGATCAGGACTATTAAGATTCTTTCCATCTAATGACCACTGATTTCCATAACTATCAACACCCTGGTCGTAGAAGAACGACTGGATTCTATTCGCGTGCGTGGTTGCCCAGCTATCCTGCGCCCACCATGCATAGTCGCAGGCAATATTAGCTGCAATTCGCCATGCATCAAATCGGAAATCAGCATGATTTCCCTCGTGCTTAGCAGTCCCTGAATATTCGGAATAATCCGGACCTAATCCCGTTTTTTCATTTGTTGCATCTTTAAAATGCTGTCGACTAGCTTCAGCTGCCTCTCTCCAAAAATCATTGTCCTGCTCTGCCTTTATCGCCCAAACTTCATAAAATGCCGGCAAATGATACGATGGATCACTAAATGTTGCAGCGTTTCCAATTGGGCAGAATACAGGCATTTTATGTGTTCTGTCAAACATATTCACACCTACACCATCATCTGCCTGATGAAGCATCGTTTTCAGGATTTCCTGCGCTTCTTTGTTATAGTTATAAATTCCTTTACCATTTCCCCAGCGCGCTGATGCAAACAATAACGATGTTGCAAAATATTCCTCGCCGTCTGCTGCCGGCGTATCGTCCTTTATTTTTCCATCCTTATTCATCTGCCAAGCAAAATATCCTTCATACTGTCCACTTTTATGCTGCATATAAGTTTTTGCCCATTTCCACAGACGATTAAACTCTTCCTGCTTGTCCATTTGAACGCAAATCATCATACCATAAGACATTCCCTCAGAACGTACATCATCGGTATCTGCTGTATAAATATAAGCCATATCTTCGCCTACCGGATAATAGATTCGTTCTTCGTCAGTACCATAAAAGAATTTTTGCCAGGCCGATTCGACCTTCTTATCTATCTCTGCATCTGAATATCCTAATTCCTTAAACAAATTTCTGTACTTTCCTGTAGACACAGCTCCAACTGATGCTGGTGTTGGAGCATCCGGCAATGGTTTCACATCACCAATGTAATAAAGTTCATAACTATTTACATAGGTATCATTCGATCCATTATCTGTTTCAAGTAAAAATTTTATTTCCTGTTTTCCTGTTACATCTGTCATTTTAAATTCAAAAGACTGCTCCGACAACGTAGTTCCAGTAAAACTAACTTTTCCAACTTTCTTTCCGCCAATATATACAGAAACACTCGCCGTTGACGAATTACTAGATGCTCCTTTAACCACCATACGGTATTTTTTATTTGTCCCTTTAAATTCGTAAGATGTGCTACAATAGTCACCATTAGCATACAACGCTACTCCTGAATATTCCTTACCACTCAGATAGCCAGCCATACCTTTGTATGGCATTTTACTGCATTCTCCGCTATTTACCAATTTCGGTTCCTGACTTGCGGACGGTGTTGGCTCTGCCGTTGGCTTCTCCGTTGGCTGTGCCGTTGGCTTCTCCGTTGGCTTCTCCGTTGGCTGTGCCGTTGGCTTCTCCGTTGGCTGTGCCGTTGGCTTCTCCGTTGGCTGTTTCGACGGCTCTAC